>Ga0116227_10008542_pt1 | contig 19227 bp, 6 predicted proteins | sample S1TSphgellanicum_FD_89693 | JGI IMG/M metagenome (GOLD analysis project Ga0116227, IMG submission 89693) | Host-associated microbial communities from peat moss isolated from Minnesota, USA - S1T2_Fb - Sphagnum magellanicum MG | ecosystem: Host-associated > Plants > Peat moss > Unclassified... | reverse complement strand
ATGTGCATGCAAGGATTGGACTGTACCCAGCAACCTCCATTATGTAATGGTTTTCATGTGGATTTGCATAATGTTCATGTGGATTTGCAGAGTGGTTTCATGCAGATTTGCATAATGGTCCTCTAGATAAGAGCTCTTGGCAGCTGCCCAAGTTAAGTCTGGTAGACCCCTCCAATCTGCCTTGTAAGGAGACTAAAAAAGAGGCAGAAAAAACCAGATGAAAACCATTGCTTCTTTTGTGGTAGCCTCCAAGCCCCATGTGTTGTTCCACTGCCACTGTTGTTCCATAGCCACTGTTGTTCCACTTTGTAGACATGACAAGCAAGCTAAGCAAGCTGGACAGCCTAAAAACTAGTAGCTCATATCCAGAGGGGGTTGATCCTTTCTGTCCAATCTTCACATATGGTACTACTATCTTGGGTCCTCTCTAGACTTGACTTGGCTGGGTTTGCATACTTATTACACAGTCTCATATCTCCCTTTAACTCCAAGTCCCACACCTTCAAATCCATCAGTCAAAACATATGATTTGATGCCCATCAGAAGCTTGGCTGCAATTTGCATTCATTTTGCTCAACAGTACTCTGTTGCTTGGTTTCCCTTGATATTTTCTGAGTTGGAAGCTGGGCCATTCACTCATAATGGTGCAATTGGTGAACTTGCAGAACAAAGACAAAGTGAAGTATTATGTCCCATCTTTTGAACTCAATCCTCACAACAATGGCATAAGTGGTCTGTAGGTTTCTTGAAAAACTATCAGATTAAAAAGATGGTGCAAATGTTCTCCAGAAATCTCAAATGTTCCATATCAATATATCATAACTCCACCACACACTTAGGGTAGGAAAATAAAATTTCACATTTGCAAAACTTCTGCATTGCACTAAATTCTGCACCAGCTCCTCTGTAAGGTTCTTAGTTCTCACATTTCAGGACAAGATTTTGAAAATCTAGCCTTCCATTTCACATTGGACTCCTGGCGATATTCACATCAAACACTCATCCACCAAGGACACACAAGAGGGGCAAATATTAGTTGTGGTAGAAACAGCAAGACTTCGCTCATTTTGCTAACCATTTCAGAGTAGCCAGACTCAAAAGTCAGAGAACCTCAACCCTCGAGAGCTCTACTCCCATTCAATTCATGTCTCCAATACAAAGATATATCTCAGGGAGGTCAATCTTATTTTCCAAAACACCTGAGTATTTTTTAGTATGTTATGAAATAATGAAATATAGAAAAAAAAATCATTAATTTAAAAAAAATTCTGAATATATTCTCATAATGAATTTTAAAACCTTGTTTATATTAAAATAAATTAAAAGTTTTACTTCCTAAAGAATTAGTTGCCCCTTATATTTGTTTCACATCATTGCAAAATTGGAAGGACTTCCTAGGGAGTCCTACCCACTTGTATTATGTACTCCCCAAGAATGATCTTATTTTAATTTTTTCATTTGTGATCTCCTGCAAGCATCTTGGAAGCACAATCTTGCAAGCTCCTTGTTGCTTGCAATGACAAATGTTTGTTGGCCTTGCCTACCAAGACAAGGATATTGTGTTTAAATTCATTATAGAGTATAGTAGCTTAAAGGATTTTGGCCCCTAGGTAGTAGGTCTATTTTTATATAAGGATTTTTGAAAGATGATATTTTGGCTTGTGTTGAAACTTGAGATTAGGTATAGAGTTATGATATCTTGAAGGATTTTGGTTTCTTTTAGAGGATTTTTTGAAGATTGCATTTTCGCATGGTGAAATATTTGAATTTCCATAATTCTTCTTCTGCCTTAAAGATGTTTTTTAATGTAAATGGCAAGGCCATAGTGTGCCGCACCCCTTGTTTCACAAATTCCTACGGATGATAACACCAACACCAATGTTGAACTTCCATCCAAAAGGGAAAACAAAAATTCCAAGTTGGGTGTGCACTGGGCAGACTATTATTGCACATGTGAATCAAAGTCAGGTGTCCAGACTATTTTGCACATGGGAAGGGTCATATAACCCGTCTTTAAAGACCCTTTACAGCTTTCACTACTCGTGGTTAGTTTGCATGTGTTCAGCATGCAAACTATGGGAGCAACACTCGACAGACATGCAAAAAACATTTTAAATGAAATGAACTTATGCATATCTTAACTTCATGTTTGGTAATTTGAACTTTTCCTTACTTGGTACTTGTATTGTAAAAGTTGTTCTTAAAATAATCCAGTGCTTTTCTAGGTATTTGTTATGAACACTCTTCAACACCCAAAACCCACTTCAATTTGGAATTTACCTTCATTTGGTTGGGAATTCCATTCTTTGACAACTTGTCCAACAATACCACAACACAGAAGTCTAGGAATTCTTCAGATTCCTTGGACAAAATATAGTCTCAGCTGCTGGTTTTTAGGTGCAATCTGGATAAGTACCATATCAGGTGGCAGACAAAAGACCCTCTTTCTTTGGCTCCACCACCACATCCACCTAGAATGGAGAAATATTATTTGAATTGTGTTTTTTTAAGTGTAATTGGAGGGCATCTTATCCAGTTAGTTTTTTCCTTGGCAGCTTGGGGGCAGTGTTTCAAAAAATGGAATGCTTCTCAGCTTGCCAGGTATCATGGGTATCACAGGAATTTTATTTATTTTTAATAGTAAAAGTGTGCAGCCTTGGGCATTACCCTACAGTTGATGAGCTCTGAGTCCTATTTATGTGACAATTGTCTAGTCTACATGCCTACCTTACCCTAAGGTCAGTTTTGTCATTATATAATTCTCAAAATAATGAAATGAAATTTTGTGAAAATATGAAGTTGACATGTTGAAAATAATCATGATTACCGTAGCCTACACTCTGAAAAATTTCACTACTAATTATCACAATGGTATAGTAGATGATGGAAAATTATATAATTTCTAAACTAAAAAGCGAATTTATTTTTTGAAAAATAATAATTATTCATTTTCTCAATGTGGAAACTGAGTCTAGGCTATGGGTAAACTCTAAATCTTTCAAAAGGTTAAGCTTAACCAGCCAAAAATCATCACAGAAAATCATTCAGTTAATTTACCTTCTAGAACAATTTTGAACTAGTCAAGTCACAAGCATCGACTCTATCCAAGTATTTTTACAAAATGCAGACATAAAAGTTAAGCATATGACCACGTGTTAGTGTCCACCAACGTGTGTACCCTAACCAAAGAAAATATATCTCAAAATCCAACACCACATGCCACTTATGTACTACTTTGTGACACCCAACAAAATACAAACATACAGAAAGAAAAAAAGATTGCCTTGGAGCTTGATAAACGTGATCTAGAAGTGGTAGGTAAAGCCGGAGGACCTGGGCTTTATCAGAATATTCAAGCACGGACTCACCCCATTCTAGTAAAACCCATTGGTCAAGGACTTTAACCAGATGTAAAGCCTCACATTAGTTTTTTTTTCATGTTTTCCTTATGATTCCCACCGGGTATCACAGGAATGTAATGTAAGCCAAACTAGTGATCATCCACCAGAGGATTTAGCCAAATTTGAGCTACATACTAGATATGAAAGTAGAATTTTTGAAAAACCTTTTTTTGTTTTTAGGCTACCTGTTATAACCTGTTGTAGAAATCTGGCAATTTCAAAAAGGAGAATCGAATTTAATAAATTAGGTTTTTTTTTCCCACAAAAATCCTTTTGGATGTGTCAAAATCCCGTGCGAAAAAAATGAAAAAATCGCCCTAAAACACACACACACACAATCTGTTATTTTGATTTTTCCAAACAAATTTGGAATCAATGAATCTCCAATTTTGGATTTTCCAGAACCCTCCAGAATTGGCAGTTTTCATGAAATAACTGTCAAAATTTTGGTGGTTGTATTAGAAGGTTATTTGATTGATTCTTCGATTTTTCTAAAAATGCATATATATGTATATCAGAATTGGGTTCTTAGATTTTTGAGAAATCTCAAGTATGTGTGAAAAAATCTCAGCTCCAGGTCCTGTTCTTCCTCCAGTTTCGGTTCTAGAACTGGTTCCAAAAATCATACCCAGTTTGGGTTTGAGTTTTACTAACCAAAATCAAAACCAAAAGTTCTAACCCTCCAAATCTAGTACTCGCAAACACTGGACCAAACCCGTTTTGACGGCATTTGAAGGTTGTATCTCATCCAAAGTACAGTGTACAAGCCATTTTACTGCTTCTCAATCTGCTCTTAATGACTACTATGGACTACCAAATGCTCAGTTATTTTGCCAAGTTGCCATTGCCTAGTGTCCAAGTCCATTTTGCCAAGTTGCCAAATCCACATTTCCTTCACCAATTTTCCAGGTGCACTTTTAAAAGTTTCTTCGTCACCATTGCTATGTCACCAATTCCACCTTGCCATGTCATTAAGATTGCCATGTTGCCAAGTCTATTTCACCTTCTCAGTTGGCTGAATGTGCCACAAACTGCCCACAATCTTTAAAAAATTATGAGCTGCCTAATGCCTTTATTCTTTTCCTTCCTTAATCGAGCTATTATTGGGACCTTGCATGATTGCCCAAAAATGAAACATTCCTACTGGGATCTTAAAGCATTGTACTTGGCTATTTTTCCTTTCCAAGTTCATGTTTGCTAAGGCCAAATTGCCAAGTTTCCAAGTCCACATTGCCAAGTTTCCAATCCATGTTTGCTAAGTCCACTTTGCCAAGTTTCCAAATCCACACGGTGAACTTCCCAAGTTCAAGTTTCCAAGTCCACATTGCCAAGTTTCCAAATCCGCATGGCAAAGTTCCCAAGTTCAAGTTTCCAAGTCCACATTGCCAAGTTTCCAAATCTCCTTCATCCCCTTGCTTGCCCAAATTTGTGATTAATTGCCCACAATTTCAAAAAAAATTGCAAGTTGCCCAATCCATGTAAGTTTTTCCTTCCCTACCCAAGCATTTGTTGAGACCTCACATTTTGCACAAAAACAAAACATCTTTATTCAATCGCAAAGCATTTTCCCCAAAAAAATGACATGTTTACTAGGACCTTGAGCTTTTAAATTCTCTAAGGTTAGAAGTTGTTCATGAAAAGCTTTCCAAATGAGCGTGAATTCAACAATAAGGTTAAGGTGAATTTCTGTTAAAAGGTTCAGTGCTAACTCCTTTGTGTAATGCTTATAAGGAGTGGGTTAATAGGTCAGAATGATCTGATAACACTAGATTGACTATTAAAAAAGAATATTCTTAAATCCTGATTTTCAAATTAATATTTTAAAATATATGATCTTAGAAAATGTTGCATTAAATATTATTATGTGAATATTTTTTTATATTTCATAAATATTTCATTTTCGAATCATTTTGAAAATTTTAAGTTGATTAAAGAACAAAAGCATTGATTTTATATATATATATATATATATATATATATATATATTTGAACTTTCATGTGTTTTATATTCATTATATTCATTTCAAATTATCCAAATCTTCCCATAATATATTAGAAAAAATTATATAAATGCACCAATAATTATTTTCAATGTCAACTTTACATACCATTTTAAAACATGTAAAATTAAGAAATGATTACACATTCTATGACTCATTTTAACATAGACCCACCCATTATGGTTTTAACTTAAATCTAAGGCACCTTGTAAGTTTAGGTTAGGGTGCAAATTAAGTTGCTTTATGCTCAATTTTGAAATTGCATTTTTAGGTTAGGTGTAGGGTATGTTCTATGTTTGTGTTGGAAATAATTTGAGAACCAACATTTGTAGCCTAAATACATAGTAAAGGAACTTCATGAAGAATTTCAGTTAGGTTTTCCTTGGAAGAAACATATTACTACATTGTAAGAAGGCTTTAGATGCCATAAAATTAAGACCATCAATTAGACAAGCCTAGGAGGAATGGTGTGTGGCAAATCACACAATGACAAAAGGCACATGATTGATGTGCATGCATTATTATCATCACAATTTCACCAAATAGGAAAAATATAAATGTTTTTTTAATGAAATTATTAATCAATGTAAGTTTCAACCCTAATCCCATTCCATAATATCTTGATGAATTATATTGCCCACTACATACTTAATATATGTGAAATGTATGGCAATTAATATCAAAATTAAATGAAATATTAAATGGAAAATAAACCATTTTTATTTTTAATTCAGAAAAGGTGAAAATTTTCATAATAATTTTTTTTTTTGGGCCTAGGGAAGTCACTTCCATTTTATTACAAATAGCGTACAAAAAAATACAAGGTGCAACTTATTGAAAAAAAGTAAAAACTATAATTCAAATGTAAATAGGGTGATGATAATTCATTTTGAAAATATATTTAGAATATATTTAGAATATATGCCATTATTTCATCACATATTAAAATTTTACTTTTTGCCTCAAATGCTTTTAAAAATATACAAGGAGACTTGCCCAAAAATTTTGGTTTAAATGTCTATAATCAAATGAACATAATGAACTTGTAATGAATTTCATGTTTTGTACATTCTTACATGTAACCATTCTCCTAGATGATGATTTCAGGGTGAAAGAATCCTTGGGTGGTAGCACTAGGAACATCACACCTTGATTTTCTTATAATCATTGAACTTTGAAAAATCATAAGAAACACTTAAATAAATATTTTCATAAATTTTTTTTATGAATACATTTATTAGGTTCCATAAATTTTGAAATTTCAATCATATTAAAAATATTATGCTTTTTGATGTTCCTAATCATTGCATTTAGAAAAAGTTTCAAGATTGTCATGCTAGTTTTTTTCCTTGAACTTTTTAGTTAGGAACACAAATTTGAAACATGATTTGAAATTTTTTTTCGAAATTTTTTTCTAAGGTAATTTGGAATTCATTCTATTTTTAGCTTATTATTAAGAAATTAATTGAGTAAGTATAATTTAGTTATCAATTTCCAAAGTTAAAGTTATCAATTTCTAAAAGGGCCATTTTAATTAGGAATACAAAATTTTAACAATTTCCAATTTTTCTATTCCAAAATAAACTTCAAGCCATATATTAAGACATGTAATTGATAAACATGAGAAAGAAAAATTATAGTTGTGAAAACATTTAAAGTAAAGAACCTACGAAAGCGATTTGGTTGTTTTTGGTTCCTTAACCAGTCCTGAAGGTGGTTTTTAGTGGTACCACCCAAGGATGTTTTTGCCCTTCATGATTGTTTTCATCACGAGTGAATAGAATAGTGTCTTGAAAAGAATGTTACTGCTCGTCAATGCCTTGCTCCTTAAGTTCGAAACCAATAAAGTCAAGAAAGAATTTGTGTTAATAAAAATGATAATATGTAATTTCCTCATATAGAATAATAGCTTGTCCAAACATTTATCAAAACCTTTGAACATTGTCACTTTATTGAAAAATTGGTGTAATATAACATTTGATATGTGCACAAGTTTTCATGTGGGGTTTGTTAACCAACTAAGTTTTTTGGACCTATTCCAATAAGTGTTATTTAACCCCCAAACACAAGATGTCATAACACTTTCTAAATTGTCTATACACCTTTTTGATGCTACATGCAAAAAAATCATGATTGGATTATGCAAACCACATAAATGCAAAAAAAGTCACAAATCTTTTGCTATAATGTGGACAATTGTTGATCAAGTTATGAAACCATCACATTTTATGTTGTAGGAAGATCTTACCTGATATGATGGCTTTGTGAAAGGTGTTAAAATGTGGACATTTTTTTATCATGTCATTGAAGCTGAAAAAATTGATATCATATGCATTGCCCAAATTGTCATCATATGTTTGGTTAATTTGATATGTTCTTTGTGTATATATGTGTGTTTGTGTGTGCGCGCAATTGTTTCCTCCAAAACAAGTGCCATTTTTACTCCAACATCAATTACAAGTCATTTATACAATGTACATAATACCCACATTACAATGTTGTATATCTTTATGGAGATCATGTTCACACGTCAACATTGATAGCCTTCTCATTGTCAACCAATAAGACAACAATATATCATACAAGAAATTGTTTATTCTCACGTTGCTTGTGACATCAAACATGTCAAAAAACCTAATGACATGGTTAGTCCAAAAACTCCATAAACCAACAATGGTTTGTTGTAAGCAACTTTAAAAACCATTAGCATAGCAAGCAAGTCATTATTTCAATACTACCATGTGGTAGGCAACTACTATATATGCAAGGCACATCTCTTGAGGGCATGTTCTATTGTTAATCCACCTCCTCGATTACTATAATGTAAATGTCCATTACTACATTATGTATGAAATTTTATTTTATTTTTTTTGCATAGAGGAATTTGCATATACACCCAATATTAAGCTTTTCACCTAGCCTTGCACTTGTAGGTCTAGGGTGCCATAATGACCATGTGCAATCCTCTTGCACAATTATTACTAAATTTTTAGCAATTGTCACCTATTGTAATCACCCATCCCACCAAACCTAAACAAACATTAATATTGTCTTCGATAAACTTTTAATGTTCATGAAATAGAAGAAATCACAATAGAAACTTTCATATAAAGATTTAAAACACACGACTTATATCAATAATATACATCCAAATGTGATGGTGGCAAGTGGATAACTATACCTACTTGCATAGTGGGGCTCAAGGGTAGAAAACATGTTTTCCCCACATGTATCCTAAAGCCAAATTCTACCATTATAACAAACAAATATTTAAATATTGAACTTTGTAAGGGAAATTTTGCATTGCATCACAAAATGCAATTTAGAACAAATGCACAAATTTCAACAAAAATCATTTGACAAAAAAACCCCGTAAGGTGATGTGCAACTTGATATCATATTCACTCCCATGCTATGAGGTCCTAATAAACTCCCTAGGTAATGGTGGTTTAAGTCATCATTGTTTCATTCATTAAACTAAATTCATGTCATAATGTTTAAAAACTAACATAAACAACTACCATAATAAGCCTTTGAAGGTACTAACCAACATGTTAGGTTTAACAAAATTGTATTATGCATAACATAAATGGATATGTGATCCAACTATGTAATCCATTAATACATGTTCTTGATAATTGTTTAACATGTAGTTTCTTGCTTATGGTATCGAAAATTCCTTTATTTATCACAATATTATTTTCACAATTCTCAATGAAATTTTGTATTGCAACATTAATAAAAGATGATTTTGGAATGTGAAGACAACATACACTAAATGACCTTTATACTCATTGCTTAAAGACAAAATCACCTAGTTGGATTAAGAGAGAACTTGCCATAAAACAATTTAGTGCTTCAAACTATTCAAGAACTCCATTGCATCCATTATTGGAATACATGTAGTTAGCCCACTTGACAAACCATCCAATTTTCAATGATGGTGGTTTTGGGGTCTCTTTGGTGGTTGATCTTGCATGGCAAAATAAACCACGCATGCTCAACCCATCATGGTTTTAGTGGTCACCTGATGGTTTAACAAGTGGGGAGGTTGGCTAGGGAAGGGGGGGGGGGGATTTATGAGTGGTTTTTTGGTGGGTTGGTGTGAATGTTTTGTGGATGATTTGTTAGTGGTTTATGTGTGAGAAATTGTAATAGTTTATTAGTGAAATTATGGGATGTTTATTTAGTGGTTTAAGGGGTGATGTTTGGGTGGGGTTACAAGCAATTTTGTGAAAGGGCTATGGGTGGGTTTTAAATGGTTTTCTAAAGTTGTTTTACTAGTAATGTTATGGTTGGGCTTGAAGTGGTTTCCTAAATGGTTTTATTGATGATGTTATAAATGGGTTTTACCTATGGTTTATTTGGTGGTTTTAATGGTGGTGTTATGGGTGGGCTTTAAGCGCTTTCTTGAGTGGTTTTATTAGTGATATTATAGTAGTCTTGGCATGTGTCCACTTTTGGTGGTTTATGATGGTTTAGTGATGGGGATTGATGGAACATGTTCAACAATGGTCATTGTTGTACTTGTTCATTACATTAGAACTTTATAAACTAAACAAATAAGGTAATCATTTTGCCACATTTTTAGGTGCCACATTTTGCATACATGTCAACCAAGATACTTCCAAAAAAAACATACAAATCTTATCCATTGTCAATGGTCTATTCATAAGCATACCTACCCTAATCAACTTTTAAAAAGCTTCAATACCTAAAACAAACTTGGAAATAGATTTGAAAATTTGAAATCAAACTTGAAAAATAGAATTGATAACCTAAAGTAAAACCTAAAAACAAATTTAACATTAGACTTGAAAATAATAAGATTGTTGAGTTACACACATTTGTATGAGTTCAAAAATCAAACCTAAAAATTAAATCAAAGCTCAAAGGAGCAAACTTTACCAACTCCAAAAAAAACTACAACATTGAAAAGGTACAATATGAAAATGCAAAAGCTTTGAATTATTATTTTTGAATGAAACACCAAAAGCCAACTCTATAAAGTGCTACCAAAAATAGGCATGAAGTTGGAAGGGAAAACATTTTGGAAGGAAAAAATGAATTTGAATTTATGTATTAGGTATATTGTTTTAAATATATTAATATGTTATATTACATATATGAATTATACTTAATATCTAGTTATTATACTTAAAATAATAATATTATACTTGAAACATCATAGTTATTAACACATAATATTTTTTTAATATACAATATGTATGGGTGCAAATGGAATAACATGAACCACACCCACCTACTTTTTGATTACTTTTGTGACTGCTTTTGAGGAAATATTCCTAGAATATTTTTGAATTTTTTTTTGAAATATTCTTTTAGAATCATGATAATTTTCTTTATAGTACTTTGATAAGCCTTGTATTAAAAATTTGACAAAATATGTCATTTAGAAGAAAAAATTAAAATTATTAAACATGTCATTTTACTACTTGAAACACCGGTTACACTTGTTGTGGTACGTGTTACCGTGACTACACTTGAATATAAAGTAAAGGTATTGATGTAAGTTATTTATATTATATATACCTATTTATATTTTTTAGTGTTTCAAGTATATAGATATTTGAGTCATACTAGATATTAATACACATTTGAAACATCATACCTAATACATGAATTTAAATTAATTTTTTCTTTCCAAAATTTTTTCCCCTCCAACTTTGTGCGTCGTTTTCATATCATGCCATAGAAGTGGCTTTTGGTGTTTCATTAAAAAAAAAATCCATCTTTTTCATTTGTTTATCAAAGTTTTTGCAATTTCATATTGTACATTTTTGTTGTAATGTTTTTTGAGTTATGAAATATTATTCCTTTGAGCTTTGATGTAATTTATAAGTCTGATTTTTTACCTCATACAAATGTGTGTAACCTAACTTTCTTGTTACCTTGTAGGTGTTGAATGCATGTTTCAACATAAATGCACTTGAAGATAAGGGCAAATATGCTTGTGAACAACTCTCCAAACCATTGAAAAAGGATAAGATTTAGATTTTTTACTAGATGTAGCTTGTAAATCACCTATATTATGCAAAATGTACTGTCAGAAAAACATGGCATAATGATTACCCATTTTTATGGTTCAAACAATTATACTAAAATGAACAAGTAAAACATTGTTGCATTGCAAAGTAAAACATTGTTACCACACACAACACCATCATTAAAACCACCAAAGAAACCATAGGTAAAATCTACCCATAACACTACCAATAAAACTACTCAAAAAACTTAAGAAAAACATGCGATGCTATTATTGGAAACCCCAACTATGATGAACAATAATAATTTATTGGGCAAGTAATATGAAAAAGTAAAAATTAGGCCCTCCCCAAAATATTAACTCACAATTTTCAAATATTTTATTGACATCAAAAAATAACCAATGGGAGCATCCACTGAAATTCTCACTATATTGGTAGGTCATATGATAGAAAGCACTCAACCACTAGGCTTGGTGGTTTGGAGTAACACAAGTCCACCCAAATCAAATTATATGGTATTGCTAGGTAATCTAACTAGTTAGTAGTAAACAAAATTCATACTATCTTTAGTGTTCTTCATTTTTAGAAGTAAAAAAAAAGATTTTTGAAAGAGAACATCCTCTTGGACATTTTTGCCCATACCAATAACACTTGCTAAAAATGTTTTGGTTGCAAACTACTTTCCAACATCCAACCCTTGTAAGAAAAGCTTGCAAGGTTCTCTTTTAACTTAGCAAAAACCCCCTTCAACTTGCTAAAAATGTTTTGATTGCAAGTTATTTCCAACATCGAACCCTTGTTGGAAAAGTTTGCAAGGTTCTCTTTTAAATTGACAAATGCCCCTTCAACTCTAGAAATGTCTTGATTGTAAGCTATTGTTAAACAACCAACCCTTGTTGGAAGAACTTGTAAGGTTTTCTTTTAGATTGGCATACATCCCCTCAACCTCCAATTGTGTAACTAACTATTGTAATTGGAATTTCACAAAGCCTACCTATAATATATTAATAAATTCTTGTAGCATTCTTTGTAGATAGTTGACATAAGCACTTCATAACATTGATGGGCACTATTGTGTGGTGTAAATAAAAAGGAAATTAGTTAGCCTTGTAAAAGAATTGAAGCTACCTAGTAAGGCATGTAACAACCTTTTGGCATTATGATCAAATACTTTATCATTGCTTCAAAGCCTAATGGCCCATAATGAACGTCAACAAGATGATTGTTTAACCTTTTAAAGCCATTTAAAACTAAATTCACAATCCAAATTTTTTCGAATTTTCATTGAAACCTTTCGATCCAAAGTGTGAAAAATCAACATCTATAGGCATTATCAAACCATCCTACTATTTCTTATGAAGGTCATGTTGTATGCCTTGTTTTGTAAATCTCACAATACTTGTTTCATCATGTTGTCAACAAGTTTGTGACAAACATGTTATAGCATCAAACTCTAAGTTTACAAATATGTAGATTTCTTCCAATATTAACAAAATTTCACCATAATTTCATTAGTTCATGGCCTTTTAATGCATCAAGTGTTATACCTTCAGTCTTTCCATGCATTAATCAAATGAACAACACCATTGAAAAATGATCACAAGATGTGGACTCTTAATGTCAATATCATGGAATAATAATAAAAAAAATGCATGAGGAAAAAAAAAGTACAACCCATATTTGTTGGACCCATAGTAATGTCTTAGTTAGATATTTCAAGGATGCAAATTGTGCATCCCTTGATCAAGTGTCTAATCACAATTATAGTTTACAAAATTATAACATGTGATTGATGTCACAAAACATAAAATAAAGGCCTTTGTCTCTGGTTTGTTGTAAAAAAATTAAAAAAATATCACCAACAATAAAATTGGAAAATGTGGCAAAGGTTAAAGTGGCATAAAAATTGTGGTGAAAAATGTTTTGTCATTTGATACATAAGTATATGAAATTGATTTGTAAGTGAATTATAGAAGCCACACAATGGTCCTTTAGTTGACATTCAATAACACAAAAAGGTCCATACTTAGAGCATCACTAAATAGTATGTTGTTTCTTCCTTTTGTTGGCATTCATTTCTTTCATTTTGATTTCAAAAATGGCCTTCATCTCCTCTTGATGTGTTATGTAACCTATGTATGACTTCATTGCAACATACAATGCACATGTGCATGTTGTAATGCATGCATCAACTCATAATAAAATGTCAACTTCACTTTGTGTTTAGTAATAAAATTGTTCCATGTGTTGAAATTGGAATATAAACTATATATCCTAACAAAACAAATTGTTTGCCATGTATCATCAAATCACCTGTCACATTCATACTCATGGACAAATTATTTTAATGTGGAATTCTTGAAAAATTCAATGGTGATATTTTCCTATACATGAACTTTCTACATAAGTAATGAACATAATACTTTATCAAATTACAATATGATTTAATACAATGAGTCATTGTCAAAATGTGAATGAGACTCATAATTTTCAATGACACCCATTACAATAAAGATCTTTAAACATCACTAAAGCTTTTAAGAAAATGATCTTATAAAAAACATTAAAAAACATTGTGAGTAAAATCATTATGAGGAAACCAATGCCCAAACATCTTCATGTCTACATTTGGAAAAATTAGAATCATTTAAAACTTTTTTGTCATGTTCATACAAAAATGCAACATGGTTCTTATGTTTGTTAACTTGATCCATGGGAATCAAATCATGCAAAAAAAGGCCCTTGATTTTTCCATCAAACCCATTGATGTCTTCACATGGTTTTGGACATGAAAAACCTCTATTATTGGATGTTTTAAACCAATGACCTTTTTAATTCCATTAAGGATTATAGGTGGTGTAGCAATCATAAAAAAAAAAACCCCCAAACTTGGTTACATGTTAGAGAGGAAAGTTAAAAGGGTGACTTGCTAGAAATACAAGCTATATATGGCAAATTCAATTTTTTTCCCTCAAAATATGGCAACTTGGGGCCATTTTCCCCCAACAAATAACCTTTGTATGAATCACACCACACTTTGTTTTGTTGCCACAATGTGAAAATTCACCAAAAAAGAAATCAAATATGTGAATAACGCATGTGTACAAGCCATATACCTCCACTTGGTCAACAACATGAGTCCAAGTTCAGTTGACTCTCACATTTCCAATCACAAATTCATTGGAGTAAGTTTCCATGAATTTCATTGCAAAATGAACGAAATGGTCAATGAATTGGGCTCATATTCCTTGTAGTCAAACATGAAAGGAAATGAATAACCATTGGGATTGATGGGGTTCAAACCCATGTAAGTGTGTCATTGAAAAATGGGATAAGCCAATTGCAATGCAAACTAGTTATGTTTGCCCCTATATATGTTTGGTAAAACCTAAAATCATACATGCATGTCTACTATCTTAGGGCAATAATAAACTTTTATAACATAAAAGACAACAACAATACAAAAAAAAAAAATTCAATTAAAATTTAAAAATTAATTTCATTATGATGTTTTTTTATTAAATCTTCATCAAAGCCTTATTGAAGTTTTTAAAATAACATCAAATTAATTTTAAAATTTTATATCTCAAAAATGAAATTTATATTAAAATTGACGTGTTTTATTTTAATGAATTCGTGCATAATCTTTCAAATCAATTTTTTAAGAATCTCATTTTAATAAAATTTAAAGAAATTAAAGCTAATTATTTGTATGTTTATCAAACAAATTTCATTTAAAAAAATAGTCATAGAATTTTTTTCAATTTTATAGTGATATGAAATCTCATGATACAAAAAGGCAAGTGACAACCCAAATTTTTTTTTGATATAGAGGCAAGATTAGATCAATTATCCAACATTCGTATTTTGAAAAGAAACCCAACAAGTAGATGGGTAGACTTCAAAACAACCTATCAATTGGATGGGTGCACCCAAAATCTACACATGCACGTCCATTAGCTTGGGGCAATAAATATAGGGAATTCTTTTGTTAAAAAGTAGATGAAAACCATCCTCAATGTTACTGAAAATTTGGCACTCTAATTAGATCATAAGAGTATTCAAGCATGGAAAGGTCGAATTATGCATTCAAAGGGATCATCATGCCAAAATCATGCATTTATGACTACTATGTCCATATGACTTATTAGTGATATAAGTCCCATGGCTTATGCCTTGTGATGTTATGAATATGATCATAGAGGCAGATTTCTAACATAATATAGTGGATGTTGGTTGAAATTGTGTTGGGTGCAAAGTGCAAAACACTCTGAGATTGAATCTTAAATGTGTCCAAATGTTTCCTTCCGCGCATCAATAGACACCTAAAAGTGCTTTTTCATGCAATGGCCTTGTGCCATTGGTTGTGTGTGTGTGTGTGTGTGTGTGTGTGGGGTCTTCTTGAGTTTTGAGAAAAAAAGAGTAAAGTTAAGGGAATCCAAAAGTTCTAGAAACAAACAGATGGCAAAAGTCCAAGGGGGCCCAACAACTCCCAATAAATAATTTCTGAAACTCAAATATTTCACCATGGAAAAATACAATCTTAAAAAAAATCCTCTAAAAAAAGAAAAAAAATCCTTCAAGAAATTATAATTTATACATAATCTCAAGTTTCGACACAAGCCAAAATATTATCTTTGAAACATCCTCATATAAAAATGGACCTATTACCTAGGGGCCTATAAAAATCCCTTAAGCTACTATACTCTATAATGAATCTAAACACAATATCCTTGCCTTGGTAGGCAAGGCCAACAACTTTTATTTCCAACCTATTCACCTATGAATCTTAACCACCTAGGATAAATAGGTAAGTGAGTGAACACCAAAGAACTCAAAGGAGGTTGAATCCTCACACATCGTTCCTCCACTCCTGAAGATCCAAGAACATTCATAACCTTCCACCTAGTGCTTCTAACATTGCAAAAATTTCTCAATTTGATAAAGGAATGGGAAAAAAACATGGGGTGTTTGATGTAAAGGATGTACATGAATGCTCGGTGATTAATGAATCAAAACAAATTAAGATTTAAAGCTTAAAATCTTGGATTGTTGCATCTTTGCTTCTGGAATATAAAAAAGTTTTGTAAAGCCCTAGTCGGCACACCCATTGGGTTTTTAATCACTCCAAAAAGGGACTGAAAATGAGGGTTTCTAGGTGACTCAGTTGTGCTTCAGCCACAACTGAGTCATAAGGGGTTTCCAAATGGATGGTGCACTGGTGGGTACCTGCCTTTTTTTTCCTGGGGAATTAATTGATTTTGGAGATCTTCAATTGCCCAAAGTGAGAGAAAAAGTTTTTAAATCGCCAGATTTCTAGATTTGATTTTCACTTTTTAGCCATGAACATAGAAAGCCAATTAAAACAATATGTAGTTTGTATCTGATTTATAGCCAGATTTGGCTAAATGTTCCTAGGGATGATTGTCATATTTTTTTATATCTTCCTCTGGATGATCTCAAGTTAGGCTACATTTTTAAAATTCCTGAAAAAAACCCTGGTGACTGTTTGGGCAGTGATTTTTCTACTGATGGAGTTTTGCTAAAATTTGAACTATACAAAGGATTTTTCATGGAATAAATGGCCCGAAAGTTGCCAGATTTTTTTACAAAAATAATGATCCAAGTCACCAGATTTTAATGATAAGCTCTACTATGGAGCTACAAAAAGGTAGTGTGTTCTTAGGAAGGGCTATTAGTTCAGGCCAAAAATAGTGGCTGCCAACTTTTGGAAACTCTTTAGGAATAGAATTTGCATGCAACTAACCAACGAGAAGACACGTCATGGAGTGAAGGGGCCTCCCTTTTTTTTCTTAAAAATCATATACGGTATGCAGCCAAATTTGGTTTTTTTAATTCCTGGAAATATTTGTTATCAATTTTTATGCAAAAAAAGACTCTAAATTGCACTTCCACTCAAATTTTCTAAATTGTGATGATTTCCAATCATACCCAAATGTAAGAGATGAAACTATCGAAACATACAAAAATATTTTTACTAAGTTTCATGCAAAAAAAAAAACTCTGAATTGCACTTGCACTCAAGTTTTCTAAATTGTCACAATTTCCAATCATACCCAAATGATAGCCACAAAACTATGGAAACGTATGGAAGCTAATGGAAGGGGGAAATTAGACACCTAACGTTGCTTGTACCCAAACCTTAAGTGGTGAAACTATGGAAACATATGGAAGCTAACGAAACTGGAAATCTGACACCTGATGTTGCTTGTTCTTGCAAATAACTCAGCAAGCCTAATATGATCTAAATTTCTTCTCACTCTATGCTTTAGCTTTTCATGGCCACTAAAGTCACTTGTACTCCAGCTCATGACCAAATTGATAGTATTAATTCAAGGGTTTGGAGTTGGATATGTCAGAGAAAAGGTTGTACATCATTAGGTTTTTATGCACCTGCATCTATTTAGTGCTTACCTTCTTCCCTAAGAGAAAAAGCGGATATTGACACCCATGTTAAACAATTTCAATGATACATGAAAATTTCTTACCATGCGTTGGGGGTCTCACACATTTAAAATGAGTATCGTAAGCGGACAATCCATTATGCAGAAATTAATTTGAAAATGAAGTATTTTATTTTATTTTATTTTATTTTGACAAAAGTATTTAATTTTTGAAAAGTATTCTCAAATAGTGCCTAATAATTTTCAAAAAAAAAATTCAAAAAATGTTGAATGGTTTGAAAAATTGTCTCTTGAAAGTTAAAACACACAAGAACACTCAAGTTTCTACATATATATATCTTAAATTAGAAAGAATAATCAGATGCCTCATTTGATATTTTTAAAAAATACATACTTCAACACCCACATAGCCCTTCAGGTGTAAATGACAAACAAATCGAATGTTGAAACGTACTCCATACTACGGGTACTTGTACTAACTCCTAACAACCTCCATGGGTCCTTGCATAAGATCAACTACATCATTTTAGTGTATTCTCACTCATCTCTATCAAATCCTCCTTGGAACTCTGAATTGAGGGATAGGGATAAAATTACTTGATACCGTCGGCACCATTTTTTAATTACTTTATGTATTTTCCTAATGCTAAAAAATTATGCCCCCAATGTGCCTAATTTTAAAAAATGAAATTTAAAAAACTCCTAATGAAAATATTTTTAAAATTTTAATTATTAGGCGGACAATAGCCTAACCGGCTATGCACCTTCGTTAGGTGAATATTTTCCTTTGCATGCATTGGAATTTTTTGGGTATGAATTTGAATCCTCTCCCTTTCATGATACCCACCTTGCGATTCAAGGACCCCCAACATGAACAAAGCCAATGATGGGTATCATCCATGATGACCATCATCCTCGTCAATAATAAAACCACATGGGTAAAACTGTTGATCATCCACCAATTTGTTTTGATGGATGATGGGTAGGTGTAGGCGGTCCGAATGTATGGGGTGGAGACCAATTACCAATTGCCATTCAATTGCCCATCACCTTCTTCATCATTGGCCGCCGTAATATAATATGTAGACTTGAGCAACATGTGCACGGCCGCGTGCCACATATATTAATTCTATAGTTCGGTGGGGCTAAATAGTGGTCCTCATCTTCATTTCTAGTTATGCATGCCTTTCGATCACTTCTAAATTGTGAGATACCGTATACTACCCATGTGCGTTGTGGTGGGTTCAAAAATCCCAAATATGAAAGAAAATAAAAATCACCCAATAAGAAAGAAGAGAAAACTATGAGGTTTAGATATTGATGATCTTTTTAGGGTTGCTTGGAATCGGTGAATTTTGTTTTGGGGGGGGGGGGGGGGGGGGGGGACAATTTT
>Ga0116227_10008541_pt1 | contig 19230 bp, 18 predicted proteins | sample S1TSphgellanicum_FD_89693 | JGI IMG/M metagenome (GOLD analysis project Ga0116227, IMG submission 89693) | Host-associated microbial communities from peat moss isolated from Minnesota, USA - S1T2_Fb - Sphagnum magellanicum MG | ecosystem: Host-associated > Plants > Peat moss > Unclassified... | reverse complement strand
TTTCTAATAGTTGCATCATAGTTGTGAAAATGACCAAAATAGTTGAAAGTTGGTCTTATAGTTGCAAATATTCTCAAATCTAGTCGCAAACGACTATAAGTCGCATGTAGTCGTAAATTGACTGGTCACATTTTGGTTGATTTCTACTAGTGATATTAAAAAATCATAAATTCAATATGAAATTTTTACTAATATTAGGTAATGTGATAACAAATCTTACACATAATAATTTCATCAAAAATAATGAACACAATTTTTTTTTTTAAACCCAAGATATAATGGAGAATATCAAATCATTGTCACAATGTGGGTGTGATTCATAATTGCAAGCGACACCCATTAATGCATTGAAACATGTGCTTCCCAAACTTGTTATATTTCTCTTGTAATATTCTTGGGATGTAAAGTTTGAAAAGTGTCGCAAGTAATATTCTTGGGATGTAAAGCTTGAAGAGTGTCGCAACCCTACTTTGAGAGAGTGTGAGGATGAAATTCACACTCCCAAAATTGGGATTTGGGAGTCCTCCGGGACTCCCAAAACTTCAGAATTCGATTACAGGGGTCAAAACACCTTGCATTGGGGTGTTCTTTATATCATAAGAAAGCTAGCAAAATGTAGATGTCGAAAATGGGCTCGCATGGGCCATTTGGAAATCTGCAGTGCAAGTCATGGTCAAAAAAAGGGCCGGGTTTTACTCCCGACCATTAAAAGTTGGGAATTGACTCGACCTCGGTGTGTGCAAGTGGAATGCAACACACCATTGGAAAGCTCTCAAGGAGAGCTACAAGTTTGCTTCATACCTCATCCCAATCAGAGGTCTGAGCAAAGTGTTATGACCGTGCAAAGTTCCGGGAGTCTAAACTGGGACAATTTCGAGACTCTTCCTTGGAGTCTCAAGACAAAAAGCCATTCGGATGTGAGTGTCGCGGAGAGGCACAAAATATATTATATGGGGGATGACGCACTCCCAAGTCCTGGGTTGAACCCACTTCAGGGTCCAACTATGTGTAGTTGCGGAAAGTTGGGACTTGAGGGGCGCTCCCGACTTCCAACACTAGAAAGGGGTAGAGGGGTGTGCTAGAAGTCCCAGGATTAGACTAGGAAGATGGACTAGAAGATCAAGCACAAATCTACATCCAAAACCAACCACAAAAGGGTTAGTTCACATTCGAGAACACCCTTGGGTGTTGGGACAAGCCACGGGCACTTTTACACACAAGACTCACCACGGCCCGTACTCGGGGGAAGCCACCACCTTCCCCCATATAGTATACTCTGTAGCTCTCCGCCGAGGCTACATCCAAATGGTTTTTTTTTTCCGAGACTCTCAAGTTGGAGTCCCGAAACTATCCCGGGTTGGAGTCCCGGGACTTTGGACGGCCATAGCTCCTCGCCTTGAATTCGGATCGGGACGAGCTCTAAACCAAAGTTGTAGCTCTCGTCGAGAGCTTTCCAACGCCATGTCGCACTCCTTGAGGCGACGTCGGGAAGAGGTCGATTCCCAACTTTTAGTGGTCGGGAGTCAAACTGGCAATTTGACTCCCGGCCCTTTTTTTGCCCATAACTTGGGCTGAAGATATCCAAATGGGCAATGCGAGGCCATTTTGGACATCTACGCTTCAAGACCTTTCCATTGAAATAAATAATGCACCAAGGCAAGGAGATTTGATCCTTCAAATCGTCTTCAGAGTTTTTGGGAGTCTCGGAGGACTCCATTTTCCCACTTTTGGGAGTGGAGTTGCATTCTCCCACTTTGCCCAAAGTGGGGTTGCGACAGGGGAAGGTGGTGGCTTCCCCCGAGTTCGGGCTGTGGTGAGTCATGTGAGTCCAGAGTTGGCCGTGGCCTATCCTAGCACCAAGGGTGCTCCGGAAAGTGGACTAACCAACTAGTTGGTTGGTTGGTTGGTTGGTTGATGCAGGTTCGAGTAAGTAAGTAAAGCTTGTCACTTTTCTTAGTCCCATCTCGAAGCTTCAGCACGCCCTTCTACCCCTTCTAATGCTGAGAGCTGGGAACGTGCCCCGAATTCTTCACAATTCCGTTGTTGAGTAACTTAAACCCAACTTGGGTCTAACTAGGAACTTAGGAGCGCATCAAAGAGCATGTAACCAAGACAAAAATTGTCCCTCAAAATGATTTTTCACATATTCATGAACCCACATATTTGCATATTCCTTAAGGCCTTCACTATCAATGATAGTTTTCACATTAATTTTGTTAAGTTTGTGTTCACACCTAATCACACATGACAAAAAAATGTTAAATCAACATTTTAATTTGGTAAACAATACTAATTTTTTCCAAGGAAATAATGTGCCTTTCAAAAATATAATCAAAAACATATTGTCATGTGACCAAATGAACACAAAATATTTAACCTTCAAACATTTTCATTTCCAGATTTGGAGAAATTTGAGGCCTTTGAACTTTCCTGCCAAAATTGTATATAAAATAAATGACTTTCATGCTTAACAACTTGATTCATTGGAATTGAATCATGCAACAACAAACCAACAATTTTTCCTTCAAATAACAAAATAACATTCATTACACCAATGTGTGTTCAAGTTCATTAGGTGTTTCACTAGATTTTGAATGAAAATTGAACAAATTTACCATGGTGAAAATGGCCAATAACTTGAACCAAGGTGAAATCATTAAGCTGTAGTGGACCTATTTCATTTTGAAGCTCCCATAGTGATTTAGGTTAATAATTTAAGCTCAAAATTACATCCAAGCCTAAAATGGTTGTCAAATTTGAGCTTAAACTATAAACAAATTGTGATTAAATAAATTAGTCTGATGGTAATTAGCATTTCAAGGTATATTAACATGCAAAATTATATGGAGATGGAATTGTGTATGATACTTTGAATTATTTTAGAATTAAAAAATGCTTGAACATAACATAATTTAAGAGCCTCAAACATTATGGCCTAGCAACAATTTTAAAAATCAACCAAAGCCTTTGTTGCCATCTAACATAACATTTATTAACTAAATAAGTGATTAACCATCAATCGGATTGAATTGTAGCACTTAAGCCAAAAGGTACATCACCATTTTTCATCAACTAAATCAATCATCTACCAACTCACAAAGATGATAATAAATAGTTCAAGTTTTGAAGAGCACCTTAAGAATAAGGTGAAATTCATCCTTGGTTATTGACATGCAATATGTATCACTTGAGTCCACCATGTATATGATTGCCTAAATGTTTGGGAAGTAAACTCCCAATATGGTCTGAATAGCATATGAACATGGTTCAAATTTCATCCCCACCATCTTATCCACTTGTTTGATATGTGTCAAAAAGATAAAAATTATTACAATGATTAAAAAAACTACCCAAGCTCTTAATGTGATGTTTATTTGCCCCTCCCTACTCGTAGACAAGAAACTAAGTTAGATCAAAGTTTTTTTACAACCAAAAATTGAACAAAGCATGCACTCACATTCATTGCTGCAAGTGTTATTGATCCTTTGAATTATAATAGGTGTTAGAGCACAAGTCATAATATCATGGAGTTTGACACCATTTATGGAATCTTGTGTTTCATCAACCCACAAGCAAGTTTGTATGTCATTTGATCTTGGAATCCTTACACCATTTGTCGCAACCCTAGCCTTGGGCTCGCGACCAAGGCAAAGGGCTTGCAAGGGTGTGAGCCAGGAGGAAGCCCGGGAGTCAAGGCAAAGGCATTGCAAGGTTGCGGGCCAAGAGGAAGCCAGGAAGTCACATCACATACTCCCGGGAGTGTAAAAAAGTGTGAGGGAGTGTGAGGGAGTGAACACTCACACTCCCAAGGCAACTCCCACTTTGGGAGATGGAGTCCCGGTGGACTTCCAAAACTTTAGAGAGCGATTGCAGGGGTCAAACCTCAATGTCTTGTGGCGTTCTTTATATCATTGGAAAGCTCTTGGAGCTTAAATGTCTAAAATGGGCTCGCATTGCTCATTTGGACATCTGAAACACAAGTTATGGCCAAAGAAGGGTCGGGAGTCGAACTGCCAGTTTGACTCCCGACCAAAAAAAGTCGGGAATCGACCCGATTTACTTAGCTTCAAGGGGCGTGCCACATATCCTTCGAAAGCTCTCGACGAGAGCTACAACTTTGCTTCAGACCGCATCGCGATCCGAGGTCTGCTTGCAAAGTTATGGGGCTCCAAAGTCGTGGGAGTCCCATTTGGTGTGATTTCGGGACTCCCACTCGGGAGTCTCGGGAAAAATAACCATTTGGATGTAGCCTCCGTGGAGAGCTGCAGAGTATACTATAAGGGGGGAAGGTGGTGACTTCCCCCAAGTCCGGGCCGTGGTGAGTCTTGTGTGTCCGTGTTGCCTGTGGCTCGTCCTAGCACCAAGGGTGCTCCAACTATGCACTAACCACTTTGTGTGGGTTGTGTGTAGGCCCATGTGAGTGAGTGAAGCTTGTCAACTCGTCCTAGTCCCATCATGGAGCTCTAACACGCCCTTCTACCCCTCAAAGTATTGTGAGCTAGGGAGCGTGCTCTGACTCCTCCTTTTTCCGCTGTTTTCTACTTGGGCTCACATTTGAGTCCTTTAAGGAGTTGGGAGTGCGTCACCATTCATAACATGAAGATAAATATGTGCAAATCAAGAGCATATTCTAAGCATTTTCAATTATTCATTTGGTTGAATATATCCACTCGAAAGTAAGTTGTTAATATATGTGGATTTAACCAAGAATTGAAACATTACATGAAATTGAAAGAAACATAACATGCAATAATGATTACAAATTATGCTCACAAGTGTACAATTGTCATCCAACACATGAAAAAATACAAGGTTTTTTTTAACTCTCGCATGAAGTGATTTGATAGAGGATCCTAAAAAAAAATACAACTTGCCAAGAAAAAATGACCACGAACTATTATAATAGCAAAATAGATTTTGCATAAATGCATGCTATTATTATTGTTAATTCCAATTATTACTATTTTGTAGAATTTGCTTGTCACAAAGGGAGAAGATACAATAATAATTTGACATCATGTGATAAAAAACCAGCCTATTATTAAGAATGAAAAGGAAATTTTTAAAAAAAGAAGGAAAAACAAAGTAGTATCCTTGTTGTTCCTTGATCAACGAGCTGCCTTAAATCCGCAATTAACAAACAAAAGAAAAAAAAGAAAAAGAAATTTGATGCGCATTTTACTAGACGTGTATATAAATGCATACTCGACAAACCTGTCACCTATCATGATATGGCTTCAGTCGATGTGCAATTCTATAAGAGCTTTTGCTAGGTACCATCACTTCTTTTTCTTTAGGCATCGTTAATTCAACTGTTTTATGTTAATTGGTTCTAATGCTTATTTGATGTGCAGTACTTGCCAGAGTTGATATTCTCTATTTTAATAGGATGTGCTTGGGGTTAAAAAGAAGAGCAATCTACGGTTTAAACAAGAGAAATAGGCGTAAATGTGTAACTATTGCCATTGCATGAAAATGAAGAAAGCCATGGTGGCTGTAACAAGTAGGAACGAGTTGAAACAACATCCAAATGTAGCAAAGAACAACATTTCTTTTGTGAGGAGTGGGTGGGGGGAGGATGGGGGGGGGGCGCAAAACACCAAACAACAAAAACATTTGCACACATTTGGGATTGTGTTCATCTTCGATTCGTTGCATCTTCCCAAGTAAGAAGTTGTTTCATTTATTTTAATCTAGTTTCTTTCTAGGGAAAGTAGGTTGGTGTTAGAACAATTAAGCATTCAAAGGTCACTGAATCCTAGGGAAGGGTTTTTCTGCTCTTGGTGTCCAAAGAGAAAGTTAAGCTTTCTTTAAAATGCATCCAAAACATAAAAAATCATCAGAAACAAATCAATAATGAAAAAGTTATGGTCCTTCAAAATAGCTTCATTTCTTTCACAATTCCTAACTTTGGTTAAATTTGGATTTTGATTTTCAATTTGGAAGTTATAACTAAATGTTTTGAGCTTTTGTCCAAGTTGACCCATTTTGGCTAGAACTAAAAAAAATTTCCCAAGTTTTTTCCCTTCCAAATTTAGTTTCAGTTAGACCAAGACAATGTGATTAATTTCAATCAAAGTCTAGTTCTTGTTAAATAGTACTAGATGTTTAAAAATTTCAGTGCAAATCTAGTTTAAATATTATGCTTATAATCAAATTTGATTTTTTGGCCAAGTCTAAATTGTGTGAGGGATGTTCACAAAAAATTAAAAAAATAAAATTCCCCTTCTTTTTCACACACAACATGTTCACAAGTTATTAGGCACTTTGGATCCCTTTTGGAAACACCATTAAAAGTTATTTTCAAAACACCTTAGATATACCATAATAGTTGCAACAAAAGATTGTGGCAAACAAGACCAAGTTCACTATTTGGTTGCTTGTGTAGGTGATAATCTAAGTTGCATTTATTTAGTTGGTTGCTCCTATTTAATCTTGTCGTAGTTTGATCAATAGTAATTGTTTGAAAATTAATGTTATCAAACAATTATTGTTTATCAAACTACTAACCAAGGTTGTCTCGGAAGAATGTGAGTGTAGGGTAAGGCAACAAGTACTGTCAAGCCCACTTTACACTAGGAGTCAAAGCTAAAAATGAAAAAACTTATTTTAATTTATTATTTTATAGCCCTGACTTGGCCCCAAAGCAAAAAAAAAGGATACCTATTGACTTGAGAGGCCAATTTGCAACCATTCCTAAGGGCCGATGTTGATGCAATAAAATATTGATGTTTTGATGAAATTCACATCATAAAATCCAAATAAGCCCTAAATCAAACCCTATATCTTCTTCTTATTCTTCATTTCATTTAAAAAAAAAACTCTCTTTTTGTTGAGCTCTTGTGCTAGTTTGTGAATGATGGAAAGAGTTTTTAATTTTTGGTTGAATACTTGTTGCCTTTTCGTAAAACCATTTGCTTGCTCATAGTTTCATATAATAATTTTTTTTGGGTTGCTTTGTTTGTTTCCATAATGAAAATAGTCATTGTTGTCATTGTAGTATAATGTTGATGAAGTGCAAGTTGTTGCAATGTCACAATTATACTAATAACATGCTTAATCACCATGAAAACACAAGAATTACAAGAATCTTGTGTCTATGCTCATCCATGATCATTTGGCTTTTAGAGTTTAGCTTCAGAAAGGAAGCAAAGATGAAAAGAAAAATAATACCAAAAAAGAAAAAATAAAAACATATGAGAGGCTGAAGCCTTGATCCTACTTTCTAACCTTAATGGCTTTAAGCATCAACTCATTGACCCCAAAACAAATAATATTTTATTAATAACTTGGGGCCAAACAATGAGCCAAGAAATGCTCAAATTTCCCACTATTAGGCCCAACTCCTGATGTAAAGCAAGCTTCAATAAATCTTTTCAAAAATAAGGATACTAAAATGATGCCGTTACACCATCATATCGACAATTGATCAACACTTAATTTTAAACACATTGTTAAAATGTTATAAAAACACAATACATAAAAATGACAAGTTTGTGATGAGGGCATTCTTGAAATAAGGATCTCTTTGCTCTGCCTTGGGGGGCGCTTCTTTTTGACAATGTCCCACTACTTGGGCATTACCCCTACACATAATGGCCTCAATGGGGAGCCTTACCCAATGTAAAAACCTATGGAACCTACTAAAACTAGTGAAATCCAGTTGTCACCTCGCACAGGCCAAACTCAAAAGTGAGCAAAATTCTGCCCCCACAATTACATTATGCAAAACAGGAAATGGGTTTTTCACATTATCAAACTTCCTAGGTAGAGACCATTAAGATCCCCCTGAGGAATTTGGGCATGCCCGAAAGGGCGAACCAAAATTTCCAAACATGCAGTGAAATGGGCACAATGGCCTGTGCCTGGGCATGTTCCATAATGTAATGGTTTTCACACATTTGCACAAATAGACATGGGGATTTTGGGTTTAGGAAAAGTCACTGCAAGATTTCAACAGACAAAAGAAGTGTGATCTTTCCTCTTCTTCCCAACCACACTATCTGTACCATACTTTGAATGCTTTTTGGTGTTCTTTACTTAGGTGATGCAATCTGATCCCAAAATTGAATTCTTTCACACAAGTTAATTCCTTGAATTGTGGGTTTTTGGATCAAGCACTCAATCATATGGATCCTCTCTCAAATTTTGAATTATGGATTTTTGTACAAGCATTCATTCACATGGATCCTCCTCTCTCAGATCCTTCAATTATGGGTTTCTGGATGGAGCATTCATTTCATATGGATCCTCTTCTCTCATAAACCTGAATTTGTGGGTTTTTGGGATCAAGCATTCATTTAATATGGATTCCCTTCTCTCAAATCCTTGAATTGTGGGCTTTTTGGATCATGCCTTCATTCATATGCATCCTCTTCTCTCAAACACTTGAATTGTGGGTTTTTGGGATCAAGCATTCATTTAATATGGATTCCCTTCTCTCAAATCCTTGAATTGTTTTGCTTGTAGGTGTGTTGCTCAAATGCTGTAATTCCTAGTCATCTCTCTCCTTCTGGTGTCCAGTTTGAAGCTTTACATAACCATGGAAGAATGGGGTGAGTTTTTTACCCATCTTTCCCATTGTCAAACTCATTGTCCTTTTCTTATGTTCCAACACCGTGTGATGTGATCATCATCCCCATATCTAGTTCAGTTACAGATAGTAGCAGTCAAATTGGGAAGTAAATGTGGTTGCATCAGGTTCAGAATATTGTGTGTGTATGGTTCAGCAATCTTCTTTACATGTGCATGGAAGGAGGGTTGCAGATGTTGAGGATTTTGATGAACCATCTTCCACGGTGGCGACAGAGAGCACTATCAACAACCCATGGGAAGATGAAGCTGTGGTTGATGAAAAGGATGTGAAGCACTTATGGGAAGATGATGAAAACCCAAATCTGTAAGCCCTTTCCCCTTCCTCTTGAGGTGAAAGCTGGATAACAGTTCTTTTTGGTTTGGAAAGACCTAAAGTAAATGCATATTCTTGCACAGATACTGACAATACGTACTCAATTTGTATGTACCAATCAAGCATGCAAGCTGTGCTACCTTATCAGATCCTCTGATTTTCACTGGATTGTTGGAGTGTGGGTTTCGCAATTAGGCAGGGGCCAGAAGCATTGAATGCCAACATGGAGAAGAGGAATGCAGGAGACCAGAAAGGGAAAAAGGCAGCTACTAATCGATGGCACAAATCTGACAAAGACCAATCTGCCCCTCAACCTAACAATGCCAAAGAAATCAAGTTACAAACAATCTCACTGGCTTCTGCCTGAATCCAGTCTCCTGTTAATTTCTCCCTATCTTGTTGAATGCAGATGACACTATTCTCCGTTGATTTGCTGTTTTGCATGAGAAAGATTAATGCAAAAGCAAAGAACCAAGCTTTTGGCTTTGGCAAACAGCCAACAAGATATACTTGATGAAGAGGATGTGAAATATTTATGGGAAGATGCAGGTTCTCTAAGGACAAGCAGGCTGGAGAAAAATTGGAAGATCAAGGTAGTAATTCCTGAGATTGTAAATATTACTTGATGATGTCTTTGTTTGCCACCAGTCATCTCACTTCTGCAAGATTGCAGGAATAATGCAACACAAAACGGATTATGTGTTGAACTACAAGAAGAACATCAGGTCTGAGTCAACACTCGTGCTCATACTTCTCAACTACCATTTGCCCTGCTTCACTCCTCAGCTATGGGGTCAGGGTATTTCATCCCCTCTCCATTCTCGTTCCTGTTTTTTCTTGATGAACCATTGTGTTGTGCTCAACCTTCAGGCTCTCATGTACAGCTGGTTCCTGCGAGGAGAAATTAATCACCTGAGAAAAAGTGTGGGGCATGGTGGCAAAGGACTTCACAGTTAGTCTGCGCATGTGCACGGATGGAGGAGCCAACCGTCTGTATGATGAGCTTCCTCTCTTATTCCCTTCTGATGACCCAGCAGACATTCGTCACAAGTAATACCATCTCTTCCATGTTCCTTGCAGTGTCATTTAGACCACATTTATATTGATATGTATTTGATCAATTTCGGATTTTGTTTCCCATTCAAATTTGTAGCATTCTATTGTTGTAGGTCAGTGAACAAATAATACTTAGAGACAACAGTCAGAATTGAGATGAACCAGATGCCAATTGATCAGATATTTGGATTAAGAGATAGAATGGATTATGTCAAATGCACAGAATATTAGCTACTCTTGGAGTGTTTTGCTATTGTTAATCTCAATGGATTGAATTTATTGGTGAACACAACTCTAAAATCCTGAGTCTGTGTCAAAAGCAGCAATTTCTAAGTTTTCCATCAAGACAGTTTGTGATTGAAACTTACATGGCAACTTGCAGGTACAAGCCTGATATAATTAGAGGAGATTTGGATTCCATTCGCCCCAATGTAAAGGAGTGCTATTCTAAGATGGTTTGATCTCTATCACCTGCAAACATAGAATGCCAGTTTTTTAGTATGTGTGCTGAGATGTGTCACACAGTTGTAACCTAGCCATGGCCAAAGCAATACTACTAAAGCTTTCCTTTCTGCTAGAAGAGGAAATCTTGTTTTATCATACCTTCTTTGGAATCACAGAATGTGGATGTAGTACAGATTTGAGAATGTTCATTGATTGGCCTCTCATGTCCAGGGCACTACAATCATAGATCAAACAAATGATCAGGAGACTACAGACCTGCACAAGTGCATGATTTATATCAGAGACTGCACACCTGACTTGGACAAGACCCATGTAAATGCTGATTCATCTTGCAACTGAATCCCAGTTCTTCTTCCTTTGAGTTTCTTCTTTTATGTCAGTGCCTGCCTACTTTTGAACTTCATTTCCATCACTTCTGTGATTAGGGAGGTTTGAACCTGAGAACCTGAGAACCTCATTGTGGTTTGAGGGAATATAGCCAACCTGAACAACTGAGAACAGGGGAGGTTTGAGAGTTCAAGCCTCCCTTTAACATACAGATATTGTAGGGTTTTTTTAATTCTTCATCTTTCCTGGAACAGCTACACTAAAAGAAACAGTAGAAAGATGGAATGTCCTGAAATCAGGAGATGACTGATGGCCCCTCCCATAGGGGGAGGTAGGAAAATTAGCACAGGAAAAATGATTACAAGATCTTTATGGACTGATGAAGGCTGCATAATGCACATATGGCAGCTAAAGATCTTGGTGGTGGGAGCACTAGGAGGGAGGTTTGACCATGAGGCTGCCAACATTGATGTCCTTCACACCTTTGCAAATGTGCTGCACATAGTGCTCTTGAGTGAAGAAAGCTCCCTCATGCTCTTAGCCCCGGGGTATTTGCACAAGATACATATAAACTGTTCATTTGAAGGTCCCCATTGTGGCCTTATTCCACTAGGTGCTCCATCTACCTCAACTACCACAACTGGGCTACACTGGAACTTGAGTAAGCATTGCACTTGAATTTTTCTTTTCTTGCACTTGCAAATTTGTACAAGTGTGGTGAAGTAGGAAAGCACTCCAGCACTTTCATCATCTTCCAAAAACATTTGGGGATGATCAAGTAATAAATTGTGGTGATCTGTCCAACATATGCAGGTGACACCCCAATGGCCTTTGGATCCTTAATCAGCACTTGCAATATTCTAGAGAGTGACATTGTCACAGTGCAGTCTGACGCATACTTGTTGTGGACCACTGAGATCAGATTTGAACCATGATTCCTGTTTAGATTTTAGATCATCCATGGTGCTACTTCAAAGATTCATATTCAACATCAACCTTATAAGAAGAAATGTTGGATGAAAACTTTGCATATGCATGAAAACTAGGTGCATAGTCATAAGTTGATCTCAACTTACATATTAAAACAGTTGATACACTGCCATTTGTCTGATCAGCAACACAATACATTGATGCAAAACCTGAAGCAATTAAACGCAACAAGCTTCCAGTTAGCTTATTTGTGATAAATCTTGCTGGATTGACCTTTCATTGAGTGCTAGAGGAATCTGTGGCATTTTCTTTACTTGAAACTCACACTCAGTGGATGTGAAAAGACTGGTTAGAATCTCTCCCATTAGCTTGAGAGAGAGAGAAACTCACCCCAAACCAGAAGTCTTCACCTTATCAGAATTAATGGAATATTGGCAATTTGTCATAGCCCACAAAGAGAGATCAAGGCACCACATTTGTGGATCCAGAAAATTGCAATCTTACAGGTTTCTGGGTGTTTGTCCTGTTTTCCCCAACAAAAAGAAGTAGAAACATTTGTCTGGTCGAATGTGCCAAATTTTGAAGACAGATGTATATAGGAGGAAATGACAGACATGGGAAGATCCCATGTCAGGATTGAACCAAATCTTGGCAAGTGTAATTGGGAGCTTGCCTACAACATGGTAGAGATAGATCCGCCTGTGGACCATGCACTCTGTGCTTTCAAGTGTCATGCTTTCAGAGTTTGTCAGCCAATTAGGTCAGAGCAATCCCACACAACATAACATTGTCTACACCATTTCATCCCTCCTAATATCAACCAAACGCACTTACTGCACATTAGCTCTGAATCAGGTCCTTGTAGTAGAGTGTATATGGACTCCAAAACTTGCTGTCAGAGGAGCAGTGCACAAAAAAAACAATGTTCAAACATTACAGTTAGAGGAAAAAATGAACTTCATTGACAAACTGCCATCACTTCCATTTGAGAGAGACATGTAACACACTTCCAAGAACAGTACTCCCTGCCTACACCGAAGTACTGAGTCCACAAAAAGAACCTGGAGCTGATCTTGCGTTCTATCTCTTGACACTGCATAGAAGCTGTTGTATACAGAGGCTGAGCCGATCTTGCGTTTTACCTCTTGACACTGCATAGAAGCTGGTGTACATGCAGAGGCTGAGCCGCTGCAGCATCCACAGGAAAAAGAGGAACTCCAGCCGCCCTGGAACCTGCTGATGCGTATGCTTTCGCATTGGTAGCTTCATAGCTCTTTAGAAGGCGAAAAAGACCAGGGGCAAATACACTGCTTCTTACCGTTGCTTCAGGAGGGTCAAAATTGCAAGGAGAATCATGTCTTCTGTCATCTCCTCTTCCGCTAATTATCAATGCGTAGTTCGAAAGAAAACAACGGCATTGCCATTCCAACTAGCATGATACTGTAGATACTTAGGACCTACTCAAGAACCTCTCAGAGAACATTAGTCTTCTCGTCGGACTGATGTCTTGTACAATCACAAAACTTACATCACCTCCTTCTCCTCTAGTCGTCAATGAATCGTATGATCAGTGGAATGCAATTGTGTAGAAAACTAGGACGATTACGGTGGTAAACAAGAAATAACCAGTCACTCACACACAACGTAGTACACGAAGATCATCATGAAAACTCCGCAAACCAACAAGAAATGTGAAGAAAAATTGGACGTAATCAAGAGATTCTAACGCTAAGAAAGGCCCCCGTCGCAGCAGCAGTCACAAGAACAGGAGTGAGGAATACTTACATCGGCTGAAATGTGCTATGAAGTAGAATATCACCTGAAAGTTTGATACTGCCATAGCCCCCCGTGTTGCATACATATATTTCCGGATTCCAACAGGAAGATACCTGACAATCCGAGTTCATTCCAAAATCACAAAGATTTCAGAGGAGGAACCCGCGAGTACAGTAACACGTTGGCCGATTTTGCTCCTCTTCCGCTCTACCTCGCACGATGCAACGTACGAACGCGCGCGCGCGCTCGGAGTCCAGAGGAGAGACACGGCACCCTCGGACCGGTCCTAAGCTCAAACAATCGGATGAAATGCCCAATATGGTGCAGGAAGGAACACAGTAAGGATTTCATTATATGGATAATTAAGTGTTGGTAGTTGTGTTGAAGGATCGACTGGGGAAGGATGTTTGGATTGAGCTCTCTAATCTTAAGATGAGCTGTTGGTCCATTGCAGAATAGTTGTGCAGAAGCAGTGAAAGAGATCCAGCACTAAAGCACTGGAGCTGGATCCAAACTAGGTGAGAGCACTCATGAGACGTGCACAAGCCGAAGAATAGCTTGAGAACATTGAAGATGCCATTGAAGGTATGGTTCATTTCCGTGGGAATCGAATCTTGTGCGAGATAGTGGAAAGAAATATGACGCACCCTTTGCATCATATCTCATTCCACCATTGTGAATCCAGAAATTTTGCTTGAGTGTGCAAGGATGCAGAGTGCTGAAAGAGAACAATTTGCCAGAAATTTGGAAAAATCTCACTGCATGCTTTTTGAAACAAACTTTGATAATTGATTTCACGAGGTTTTATCCAGTCAAAGATCTCGAACATGAAATTCACATTTATGTATATAAGTGGATTTCATCAGTGTTGTCCAATTTTTAGTTAGCTGGTTTCATTGAAAGATCTCGACAAGGATTATTATAGTGTAACACTAAATTAATGTCAAGCGGATGATGAGGAAAGGAGAGATGAAAAGGTGAAAGGGGAGAAGAAAAGATAGAAAGTTGATGTTTGTGTGAGGTGAAGAATTTGTAATCTAGCTTGGTGTGTGTTGTTTGCTTTGCGTTGCAAGAGCTAGTGGAGGAAAGCGAGGAAGTTGTAAGTTGATGCTTCAAAGGATAAAAGGCATATCAAATTGGAGGGAGGCATGGATTTTTGAGGACAGGTTTAGGATTGCAAATTTTATTGCAAGGATGTGCTATTGATTGATTCACAAATTGTGGTTAAAAGATGGTGAAAGGGTAGTAGAGATTTTGATGTCTTGCTATATTCTTTAGTCGATTTGATTCAACCACCATTTTTGCTATAGAACAATAAAGTTTTTTTATGACTGAAGGTTATGTTGCGCAATTCTATAAAAGGAATTCATGGCAAAAAAATGAGAAGGTATGAGTTCTGGAGGGATCAAAATTTTCATTTCTGGTTGAAGGTGCTTGAAAAAGGTTTAAGGCCATCTGCCTCATGCCAACAGGTTGGTGTTAATGAGGAAGCTGTGAAAAGTGTAAAGCAATGGTCCAGCCAAGCACTTGTTAACCGGATTAGAGGAAGCCTCATAGCCATTAACAAATGGATACAGGCACGAACAATCCACAGTATGTCAGCTAAGGGCTTCAGTGGCTAGCACAACAACACTTTTGAAGAAAAATGTCAGGATGACATCAATGTCTTTTGATGGTGGCAAACCACTAGATGCTGGTATCTCAAAGAGGTTGCCAACTTTTTGTAATGGATTTGAAAAGTTGCACACAAAGTAAGATAAATTCTTGGAAGGAGGATGATCACCATATTGGCTACAAACTAAAATTCTTTGAAAAAAAACACCAAAGTAGGGATTGTTTTTTGGGTAAAGTTTCTCCAAATGACGATTATTTTTCTTCAAATTGGCGAAATTTTAGTGTTGTTTGAGTTTTTTTAGTTGCCAAATTTCGAAAGAAATTGAATTTCTTTTGAAACAGCGTCAGATTCTATTCTATGCTCCAGCAGGTAGCCAAAAATAGAGAAGGATGCTAGAATTTTTGTTTTTTTTCACTTTCAGATTTTCCTATCGCCAAATATGACTAAATCATCTTATGGATGATCGCCATTTCGGCTATATCAAAAAATTGCGAAAAAAAAACAAAAAAAAAAAACCCCTGTTACAAAGCATCTGCCTCTAGCGTATCGCTGCGTAACTTCGATTGTAGTGTTGTGTGGAAGAAGGTGACGATAATCGAAAGGAGAGAATTGTGGTGCCGTATTTGTTCTTGCTTGCTTCCTTCATCGATAAGCGCGCTCTCTCTTTCTTTCTCTCGATCTTCCCTCAACACCTTTGGTCATCCTTTGCTCTCTTGCGCTCTGCTTCTTCACCTTCTTTTGTCTGGAATCGACATCCAAGCGTCACAACTCTATGCTTACTTTGAGGTGAGAAAGAGCAACGCAGATTTCAGGGATGCGTTCTTGTGATTTAGGGTTCGAATTCTTCCTTCGGGTTTTATTTTCCTTGCATTTTAGGTTTTATTTTCCTTCAAAATTCTTATTCTGATGCTAGTTTTATTTTTAATCCCCTTCGACGTTGTTAGTTGAATTTGTGCAGGATTCTTTTGTAATTGAGGAGGTTTTTTTGGAGAAATTTTCTTCCTCCCAAGGTTGTATCATCGTTGTTGAAGAAAGGAATGGGGACGAGCACCTTCAAGCGCATGCATACTGCAGGTTGCAACACCCTTTTTTTAATATCGGCGCTCTTTCACTTTGTTTTTAGGGTTGTGATGAAGTTTCCTGGTCTAGTTTTTTTTGCGTTTTTATGTTTTATTTTTTGGCGCGACTCGTTTATGAATAATCCAGAAGTGGCATAAGAGATGGATTTTGAAGGTGAAATAAGAGTAGCAAGGGGTTTGGATTGTTGGAGTTGAGGATTTCTTAAAAATGGGATGTGGTAATGGAGCAGAGGAAAGGGCGGCGGACGCAGCCCGGATGCGGCTGAAGTACCCTGACAGAATCCCTGTAAGAATTCTTCACTCACACATCATCTTGAGGGTTTGTAGAAATTAGGGTATGGCTTGGAGTGTCAGCCAGCACAACAATTGTGGATTCATGTACCAGCTAATAATTTGATTGATTTGATCTTTTTCTGTTTGGTGTAGTAAAGTCTGTTTAATGCAGTGAGAAAGTGGTGTGGGATTGCTGCAGGTGATTGTAGAGAAGGCAGCACATACAGATATGCCAGAGTTGGACAAGAAGAAGTGAGTCCTTGGATCTCATAGAGTTACATCTTTTGTTTCTGTGATTGCAGGACAGAAGGTGTTTGATTTTATTTTTTTGGTGGTTTATGTCATGGTTCACACTGAATTTGTTTCATCTTTGTGAGAAATTGATGGTTCACACACATCTGAAGTGCAAGTTGTTCACAGATGGGATGCTGTGGTTTTGTGGAGGAGCAGTTGGGGATTGTGAAGTTAGTCCTGTGGGCTGAGTCATTGTGTGGGGTTTGCAGGTTTTTGGTACCAGAGGAGGTGACTGTGGGGCAGTTTGTACACATTATAGGCAAGCGACTCCATCTCCGTTCCGGGCAGGCTCTCTTTGTCTTTGTGGGCAATGTGCTACCTCCTACAGGTTCAGAAACATTTCATCTCATGCATAGATAGTTATGTATCAAGTGGTTGTTTGGGGAAGGTGTTGATATTCATGATGTGTTGTATCTATCATGGACAGGTTTGTTGTAGAAAGCTAGTGCATTCTGATCTTTGGGCTTACTTGAAAGTTGACATTAGAGTAAAGAAGGAGAAGATGGTAGTGAAAGTGAAGTCTAAAACATGTGCTAATGGATTGCAGCATCTTTATTGGCGAGCATATACCATGAGTACAAGGATAATGATGGATTCCTGTATATCAGTTACAGTGGGGAGAAAACATTTGGCTAAAAAGGATGATTTCATCTTGCTGTGTCTGTATATAGGCAGCAAGTAACCTTTTCTGTCAAACCATCCTTGTAGCTCTGAAGGGAACTTAAATATTTGTTAAGGGGGCAGACCCTGCTTCTGTCCCATCAACTGTATTCCATCCACATAAATTGTACAGGTCTTATACAGATTTTATGACACATTGTATCAAGTGTGATTTCTCTGCAATCTCATAGATATGTTGTAAGTGTGATTATGGTTTTCATATGCTGCACTGTGGCCACCACAATTAATCTCATTGCATTTGGCAATTATGGGCAGATTGAGTAGTAAAGACCGGTGTGTAAAGTGGGCTGGCTATGGTTCCTTATTCTTGCAGTGCACATTTGGATTGGTTTATCTGTTACCATGAGGGACTTTCACTGTTAGAATGACTGTGTTGATAAGCAATAAAATGATGGAATGGAATTGACACAAGAAGTTCAAGAAAGTCCAGATGGTGTTCAATTGCAGTTATAGCTTATATGTGAAACCTGGGAGTTACTTTAGAATATTGTAACTGTGAATATTCATAGGTTTCACATCTGCAAGATCAGAATAACCAACTGTGATGGCCTGCAGGTGGCATGGTCAGTGTCGATGATGGTTGCCTCCTGTTGATGGATAACCTGGACCATTCTGGTTGTCTCCTCCAGATGGCTACCCTCCACCATAATGGTTGCCGCCTCCATGTGCATAGCCTCTGCCATGCTGGTTGCCACCTCCAGGTGGAGAGCCTCTGCCATGCTGGTTGCCACCTCCAGGTGGATAGCCTCTGCCATGCTGGTTGCCACCTCCAGGTGGCTGGCCTCTGCCATGCTGGTTGCCACCGGTAGGTGGATAGCCTTGTCCACCGTGCTGATTTCCTCCATATTGAGGCTGTTGCATGTGATGTGTTGCTGCAAACAACCAACAAATCCTATGAAAGAAAGGTTCAGGTACGTTCACATTTCAGGGCATATCTGCTCAAGAAATTCATTATTATGCAAGTTCTAGTTTCTTGATCAGATATTTAGTTCTCATTTCTTGAGCAGAGATGCATGGAAGACCATCTACAGCTGATATTGGGTACCATGACGATGATACTCAAAATTGGTGAGCATGTCTGAATCCTACAATGGGGGAGAGTGTCTGAATTTCTATAATACATCAGCACACGAATTGCCCAGAGCTACTAAAGAATAGAATAATAACAGATATGCAGGTTTTGCTAATCAGAGTGAAGTAATTTATAGTTGTGAATGATAACTGCCGGAGAAGTGTGGTGCACATTGATGATGAAGTGCTTGCTGTTTCTGGTGCAAAATTGATTGAGAACATACAATTAATAAATTGCTGAGGAGGATTTGGATGTGGCTGTTGAATATACTGCTGCTGCTGCTGCTGTTGCTGTAGATTAACTATTGGTTGATGATGAGATACCGGAGGAGGATGAGTTCCATAATTACCGCTCACTGCTTGGTGCAAGTGGAGCATCAGTCCTTCCCAAGGTGGGTGTTGATTGACATATATAGGTGTATATGTTCTATGGGGAGCCTTGGACCTTATCTGCTCACCATCAAACCACACCATGAATGACCGCAAAAGCCAAATGGATGAGTTACAAGCCAATATCAGTAAGAGTAAGCCCCGTTGGCATAAAGAGTGTGCAAGCAAATTCTTTGAACAACAGAAGCAGTAAACTCAATTTGATGGAGAACGTGCAAATCTCAGCCAAAGATGCAGACAGTAGTAGTGCACAAAAGGCAAAAAAGAAAGGCAGGGACTTAGCAGAATGCATGGAGCTTGACCTCTATGCATCTACATACCTGAGGACCCCTGCTCCAGGAGTACTTAAGCATCACAGAACCACA
>Ga0116227_10008539_pt1 | contig 19231 bp, 15 predicted proteins | sample S1TSphgellanicum_FD_89693 | JGI IMG/M metagenome (GOLD analysis project Ga0116227, IMG submission 89693) | Host-associated microbial communities from peat moss isolated from Minnesota, USA - S1T2_Fb - Sphagnum magellanicum MG | ecosystem: Host-associated > Plants > Peat moss > Unclassified... | reverse complement strand
GCCCTAACGGTGAAACCATTATAGATTACTCTATTTTTGACGCAATCAATGCAGGCTTTGGCAAGGTTGTTTTTATTATTAAAGAAGAATATCTAGATGTTATAAAAAACATCTTTGAGCCAAAGCTTAAAGGAAGAATTGAAACAGATTATGTTTTCCAAAATTTTGACTTAAAACAGTTTGGAATAGATGAAGAGATATACAGAGAAAAACCATGGGGAACAGCGCACGCCATCTTATCGGCAAGAAATACAATTAAAGAACCATTTTGTGTAATCAATGCTGATGACTTTTATGGGTTTGATGCTTATAAAAAAATGGTAGATTTTTTAAATGACGAATCTAATGACAGTAACTACTCTATCATTGGATATCAGATTGGAAAAACACTATCTGATTTTGGAGCTGTATCCAGAGGGGTATGTAAGGTTGATGATGCTGGTAACTTAACAGAAATAGTAGAGCGGACTAAAGTTTTTCAAAAGGATGGTGTAATTGTTTATGAAGAAGATGACAAACAATATCCATTAGATTTTGAAACCCCTGTTTCTATGAATTTTTGGGGCTTTACTCCTGCCGTTTTTAAAATTACTGAAGAGCTGTTTAAAGTTTTTGCATTGGAAAACAAAGACAAACCAAAAGCAGAATTCTTCATTCCTTTAATAGGTGAGAACTTAGTTAAAAGCAATACTGCATCTTTCAAGGTGGTTCCAACCAGCAATCAGTGGTTTGGAGTAACTTACAAAGAAGATAAGCCATTTGTTCAAAACTGTATTGATCAGTTGATTAAAGATGGAACTTATCCTGAAAAACTGTGGAAATAACAGTAGATCCGACTGTTTTAGCCGCTTATGGTTATACACAAGAAAGTGTAACGATTAATGAAATAAGTTCGGGATTAATTAACCGAACTTATTTAATAACGTCGAAAATTGGAAAAGAGCAGTATATTCTTCAAAAAATTAATACGCTTGTTTTTAAAAATCCAAATGCAATTGCGCACAACATTAGCTTAATAGCTGATTATTTACATCAAAATTTCCCTGAATATTTGTTTATCGCCATTAAGCCTACAATTAATGGCGAAGAAATGGCACATATTAAACAGGCCTATTGGCGCATGCAGCCATTTATAGCAAATACTATTGCTTTAAATGTTTTAACACAACCTAAACAAGCATACGAAGCTTCTAAGCAGTTCGGGAAATTAAGCAAGTTGCTCAATAAATTTGATATATCTGCCTTAGAACCAACAATTCCTAACTTTCATAATTTAGAAGTCAGGTTCCAACAGTATACAGATGCTTTAGCCAATACCTCCCCTGAATTAAAAAACAAAGCCTCTGTTCAAATTAATGATGCTTTGGCGCATAAGTATATTTTAGATTATTATCAGTCATACAAACAACGTAGTGATTTTCCTGACCGGGTAATGCACCATGATACAAAAATAAGCAATGTACTTTTAAATGCTGAAACCTTTGAAGGAGTTTGTGTCATCGATTTAGATACCATCATGCCGGGTAAATTTATTTCAGATTTAGGGGATATGATGCGTACATATTTATGTGCCTTTTCCGAAAACGAGACCGACTTGAGTAAAATAAAAATCCGTTTGCCCTATTTCGAAGCCATGATCAAAGGATATTTATCAGAAATGAAAAATAGCTTAACCGAAACAGAGAAAGAGCTAATTCTTTTTTCGGGCAAGTACATGATCTATATGCAGGCACTTCGCTTTTTAAGTGATTTTTTAAATGGAAATATTTATTATCAAATAAACTATCCTGAACAAAATTTAGACAGAGCAAAAAATCAGTTTAAATTGTTAGTGGAATTGTCTAAAAATGAAAAAGAACTACAGGATATTATAGAAGAAAATTTAATTTAATCTCAACTATTTTTCAGCACTGCTGTGCTGGCCATAAGAATGTAATACTGCGCTCCTTCTCTAAATTATTGTCCAACAATAACCATCATCATTGCAAAATAGGAAAACAACTACAAACATTTACTTCACTGTTATTTTAATTAACATTTTAAAAAAAAAAAGCGTTTTTGGTTTAAACCAAAAACGCTTTTATATACCTCTAAAACGTTCATTTCAGAGTTAAGACTGAAAACTATTTTTTATCGTCTTCTTTAACCTCTTCAAAATCTACATCGGTAACATTATCGCCACCGCCTTGAGGCTGACCATCTGCTTGTGGTTGTTCACCACCTTGAGGCTGACCGCCATCTTTGTACATTTCTTCTGAAGCTGCATTCCAGGCATTTTGCAATTCAGCTTGTGCAGCATCTATATCGGCAAAATTACGAGATGCATGTGCAGCTTTTAATTTCTCTAAACCAGCTTCTATTGGAGCTTTCTTATCAGCAGATAATTTATCACCAAATTCTTTTAACTGTTTTTCAGTAGAGAAAATTAAAGCATCTGCGCCATTAATTTTATCAGCTTCTTCCTTAGCTTTTGCATCTTCTGCTGCATTTGCCTCAGCTTCCTCTTTCATTTTTTTGATCTCAGCATCCGTCAAACCAGATGAAGCTTCGATACGGATTTTTTGCTCTTTACCTGTTGCTTTATCTTTAGCACTTACGTGTAAAATACCATTAGCATCAATATCAAAAGCAACTTCTACCTGAGGCACACCACGAGGTGCTGGTGGAATACCATCTAAAATAAAACGTCCAATTGTACGGTTTTGGTTAGCCATAGGGCGTTCACCTTGTAAAATATGGATTTCTACTGAAGGCTGATTATCAGCTGCAGTTGAAAAAGTTTCTGATTTTTTAGTTGGAATAGTTGTGTTAGACTCGATTAATTTAGTCATTACACCACCCATAGTTTCAATACCTAAAGAAAGTGGGGTAACATCCAATAACAGTACATCCTTAACATCTCCGGTTAAAACGCCACCTTGAATCGCTGCACCAATGGCTACAACTTCATCAGGGTTAACACCTTTACTTGGCTCTTTTCCAAAGAAAGCTTTAACGGCATCCTGAATTGCAGGAATACGTGTAGAACCACCTACTAAAATAATCTCATCAATATCACTTGTGCTTAAGCCTGCATTTTTCAAAGCTGATTTACAAGGATCAATAGTACGCTTAATTAAACTGTCGGCCAGTTGTTCAAATTTAGCACGAGTTAATGTACGTACCAAGTGTTTAGGTCCGCTGGCATCAGCTGTGATATATGGCAAGTTGATTTCAGTAGAAGTTGTACTTGATAATTCAATTTTAGCTTTCTCTGCGGCTTCTTTTAAACGTTGTAAAGCCATTGGATCTTTTGCTAAATCCATGCTGTTTTCAGCTTTAAATTCAGCAGTTAACCAATCAATGATAATATGATCAAAGTCATCACCACCTAAATGTGTATCACCATCAGTAGATTTCACTTCAAAAACGCCATCACCCAATTCCAATACAGAAACGTCATGTGTACCACCACCGCAGTCAAACACAACAATTTTCATGTCTTTGTGTGCTTTGTCCAAACCATAAGCTAAAGCTGCTGCTGTTGGCTCGTTAATGATACGTTTTACTGTTAATCCGGCAATTTCACCAGCTTCTTTAGTTGCTTGGCGCTGTGCATCATTAAAATAAGCAGGCACAGTAATTACAGCTTCTGTAACTTCTTGACCCAAAAAGTCTTCAGCAGTTTTTTTCATTTTCTGCAAAATCATTGCAGAGATTTCTTGCGGAGTGTATTTTCTATCATCGATTTCAACACGAGGTGTATTGTTATCACCTTTAACCACTTTGTAAGGTACACGAGCAGCTTCTTTCACACTTTCATCATAGCTGCTGCCCATAAAGCGTTTAATCGAATATATCGTTTTTGTTGGGTTGGTTATAGCCTGACGTTTAGCCGGCTCGCCAACCTTGCGCTCACCGTTTTCTGCAAAAGCAACAATAGACGGTGTAGTACGTTTTCCCTCACTGTTTGCAATAACGACAGGCTCATTGCCCTCCATTACCGATACACAAGAGTTTGTTGTTCCTAAGTCTATTCCAATAATTTTTCCCATTGTATTTTATTTCTCTTTAATTTTTATAATCCTACATCTTACAAACAATGCTTGTGCCAATTGGTTTTTGGCAGTTATTTTTAAACAATCACTGATAAATGTAGAAAAACGCACCCACATTTACTGACAGCATGACAGAGTTCATCAAACCAGCCCACACAATACATCACGGTGAATGGTTCTATAGAATTTTAATTAATTCTTGTGCCTGATTATAATGTGATGTTCCAGCAGGAATTTTTTGAAGCCAAGCTTTACAGCCTGTTCTATTTTTTTCTTTTAAATAACTCATGGCAATAAAATAAGCCGCATCATATTTAAATACAGATTCACCTGCAAAAATTTTGAGCAAAATCCCTCTTCCTTCATTAATTTGTGCTGTTTCAATTAGACTTATTCCATAGTAGTAACCCAACATTGCATTGTTTGGCTGAATAGTATATTCTTTTTCCAATAAATTTTTAGCTGCGTTATAATCACCTTTGTTGTAAAGCGAAGCAGCCTTATCCAACCGGGTTTCTTTTTCTGCACCGCGCTCGGTAACCATCATTTTATTGCCTATTGCATAACTGTGGTATAAATCCTCCTGCCAGGGAGCCCAAATTAAAAGCCCGGCAAATAACACTGCCGCAACTGCGGTAAACCATTTAATATATTGCTTCATTAACACTACCTTACTCTCAGCTTTAAAATATTGTTCATTAAATGCATTCAAAGTATCGATAAGCTGATCTTTTTGATCAGTTGCTAAATGAATTTTAAGGCTTTGATGAATCTCATTATAATCCTTTAAGTGCTGCTGCAGATCTGCATCCTCCTGCATACGCTTTTCAAAACCAGCACGTTCAACCTGATCCATATCTCCCTCTACATAACGGGCAGTGAGTAAAATTTTATCTTCAGTCATTCTCTTGTTTTTTTACTTGTACCATTTTAATTAAGCTTGCCATACATTCAGATTTCTTTTTCCTGAGGTAGCCGTAGGTTACGCCCAAAGTTTCCGCAACTTTTTCTTGTGCTTCTCCTTTCATGCTCCATTTGATGATTTCCTGACACCGTTCACCTAATTTTTCAAATGCACTTAAAAACACTGCAGACTGCTCCCGTTGCTCCTCCAGCAGTTCAGCCTGCTCAAAAGTATCTTCTCCAATGTATAATAAATCATCATCGCTTTTTGTTACCGGCACCAGCGCTCTTTTTTTCAGTTCATTCAACCATTTACGTTTGCAAACCAGCAAAAGAAAGGATTCCAACGGACAGCTTAATTGAAATTTTCTGTATTTAGCCTGGTGATAAACATCAACAAGGGCTTCTTGAAAAATATCTGCAGCATCCATAGCAGTACCATTATTAAAAAGAATATAAGATTTAACCTTACCTGAACACTTTTTGTAAATATCATTGATCAGACTGGTATCGTTATTAACCAGTCCAATTAAATACCGTTGATCAGCGTGTATATTTTTAGCCATTAAATATAAATTAATGCAATTCGTGCTCTAATTTAATCTTTCTACGGCAGAGCGTAAAAAATAAATATCAGGGGTAACAAATTCCAGATACGGTTTATATATCATCAAACATATAAATGTCGTACGTTGAAAAGCCTATAAAGAGTAAGCAAATATTAATTAAAGATCATGAAAAAATTAAACTTAACTTCGCTATTATTTGCCTTATTAATATTCTGTGCAGCTGCTCCACTAAAATCTGATGGCTTCATTTATTTAAATGCATCAGTTAACGGTACTCCGGCAGACCAAACGTTGCCGGCCTTAATTAAAGTTTCTATTCCTACAACAAGAACCGGTGTAACCCAAATTTGGGAAGGTGTAGAAAAAGTAGGCAACGATAATCAGTTGGCCTGGCAGGCACCTGTATTACGCGCAAATGGACAGCCTGTAAAGCCAGGTGTAGACGCACTTAATAGTGCTTTCACCTTTGATATGGGCACACTGTGCTGGATTAACTGTGATGTCTTTTACAGCTATGCGAATCCAAAAACTACCGTACGTGTACAGGTATTAAACAACCCGGGTAATTTTGCAACCTTCAGAGTATATTCTGGCGAAACTTTTGTATTTTTCTGTGCTAAAGGCAGTAATGTTGCAGCCCAGCTGTACACCGTGGATGGAGCCAATAAAGTTAAAAGTTATGATAATGCGATGCCGGTTGGTGTACAGGGGAAATACCTGTCTTTCTCAATTAAAGATGGTAAATATTATTATGCCGAACTAGAAACCACAATTGTGGCCCATCAAAACATCACTTTAAATTTAACAGAGGCAACAGAAGTACAAATACAAAATGCGATCAATTCTCTTAATGATTATTAATTTATAAAAGTTTATTACAAACAGACAGGGTTATAATAACCCTGTCTGTTTATGTTTTACCAATTAAAATATATAATTTTATTTATGATGAAAACGTTGTCTCTAATCCTATTGTGTATAAGCTTAAATACGGTAAAAGCGCAAATTGTACCTGCAGATACGGTACCTGCAATCATAAACTATACAACAGAGAATGGAGTAACAAAATTCAGTTCAATACTCAGGCCCCTCAGACAGATTGCGGGCGCACCTCAACCCTTTTACAGCTATTTTTGGGAATTTGGCGATGGAGGATTTAGTTTTGAAAAAGAACCTGAGCATATTTTTAATGATACTGCTTTAGTGAATGTACGCTTATATGCAACAAATAACTATGACGATGGAAAACGTCCGCCAACAAGGCCAAAACCTTTAAAAACAGCAACGAAACAAAAGATGCTGGCTTCAGTTTCACCAAGATCAAGTACTTTTTTTAAAGCCGGAAGCAGTGTTTCTTTAAAAAGCAACTGTATGCCAAAAGCAGGAGACGATATGATGCTTGTATTTGGATATAAAAATAAATTAGAAAATGGCCTTCAAAACTTGAACGGCACAATTTCTATATTATATAATGACAGAGCATTTGCCAACAATAATTTTAAATTAGAAGAAACAAGGACATATAACCACGAACAGGCAACTGACCTTAAGTCGCAATTAAACATTGCCTATATACCTGTCCATACACAAAAGGACCCCATATATTACGCTTCGTTAACAGATGGAATTATTACTTCAAAGGCAGAAGAAAAAATACTTTTGAAGGATAAAGTAAAAGAGTTTAAAGACCAGCAAAGCTGGAGTTTTAAAAACCTTAAGCAAAATGAAGAACGTTTTGTTTTTATGCATTTTATAACTACTCCAGAAATGGTTAAAGATACCAATGCTGTTGTCCGCATATCTGCTGTTTTCATTCCTGATAATCCTTTAATTGAAACTGAATTTTTTGATATGGAACTGCAAATCGTTGCCTCACATGACCCAAACAAAATGATGCTCAACAAAACAAGAATTAATTACCGTTTAACAGGGAAAAACCGGGAACTTACATACAAAATCCGTTTTCAAAATACAGGTAAGGGACCTGCCAAGAAAGTTGACATTGCGGCAAACATATCACCAGTATTTGACCTCAGTACATTAAGAATTACAAAAACAAAACCAGAAGTACTAAACTGTAATGACAGCTATGTTAACCAAAGTTGCATCAGAAAAATAGAGGGCACCGATAGCGTACACTTTATATTTAACAATATTTATCTGCCGGGTATGCAACAAAAAGGGGTGCTGGATGCCGATTCTACAATGGGCTTTGTTGAGTATAAGATTAAATTCAAAGAAAAACCAAAAAAACTACCAATTAAAAGTGGTGCTTCAATTGTATTTGATAAAAATGAACCTATTTACACCAACCGTGCAGTAGGGCGTTTTAAGATGGGACTGTCTCCGGGCATTATTCTGGGTTACGGCTTCCCGTTTGAAACAGACAACAAAAATTACCTCAACAATAAAAATATTGTAATGGGTGCAAGCTTGGCCCCTTATGCACCTCATAAATATTATTGGCAGGTTGAACTCTATTTGAGTGCTTTTAAAGAAAATAGTTATGTAGCAAATAGCGTAACCAATGGAAGGGACACGTTGATTGGGAAAAATTTTTACCGCATAGATAAAAAGGATCACATCAAAACCACAAAAGTGATCACCTTAAACGCTGTTCCGTTACAATTCAGATATAACATCAATAAATATATAGGTGCAGGTGCCGGTACTTTATGTTCGGTTAACGTATATAATAAAAGTACCGATGTATTAAATTATAATTTATCAGCCCCAAATGGATTGCCTCCGCTAAATTTAGAAATTCTGGCTAATGAAAGCAAAAGACACTTTGTTGATGCGAAAGTATCGCTTTTTACTGATGTACAGCTTGGATTGGTTCATGTAGGTCCATCCATTGGCTTTAGGTATATGTATGATCCAAAAACCAATAACAACCGCATGGCAACTTATGTGACCTGGAAGTTTTAAACCTTTTATAAAACATTTAAACGAATATTACACGTGCATAATCTGATTTTTAATTTAAATTAGCTTATATGTAATAGCTTATGCGGTCATTCCTCTTACGTAGTTTTTTATGTTTATCTTTTCTCTTTTTGTTAAGTGCATATCATACTGTGGCCCAAGATAATGCTTTTAAGCATAAATTAGATGTCTTAAAAGCACAAAACAACCTGATAGAATGGCTCTATCAACGGTTGGAATATGTTTACAGTAGCCCTGAAGAAAGGCTCCCATTTCTACTTGAAACTGAAAAGAAAATATGGCGCCAGCCATCAACAGCTGAAGAGAAGAATGCATGGTTAAACCTGTTGAATAACTTAGGCTATTACGAGTTGATTTCAGGAAATATTTTAAATGCTGTGAATAGCTACGAAAATGCATATTCCTATTATCTGAAAAACAAATCAAAACTAACTGGTTTTGATCTAGTAGAATATACACTTAAGCCACTTAGCAATAATTATACAAGACTAGGTGATTACGAACGGGCATTATTCCTGCAAAAGAAATCAATAGAAATATTAAATCAAAATAATCAGCAAAATGCAACGCCTTCTATTTATAGCAATATGGCGATATCGTACCGATTAATAGGCGATATGGAAGCGGCAGAAAAAAGCATCCAAACAGGATTAAAAATAGCTTCTTCTTCCAATGAAATCATTATTTTATTGAATAATATATATGCAGATCTCTTGTTTGATCAAAATAGATTAAAAGAAGCCAAAACCCTGATAGAACAAAACATTGCTAAACAGAAAACCACCAATATATACTGGCTAATGGGTGCTTATACTACAGCAGGCAATATCAGCTTAGGTTTAAATGACCTGAACACAGCCAATACTTATTACCAAAAAGCACTTTTCTTATTAAATAACGATTTAAAAGGACAAAGACGACGTGAAAAAACAAATGTGCTGATTCAAATTGGTAAAATAAAAGTCTTACAGAAGAATCCAACAGAAGCATTAAAGATTTTTAAAAATATATTGCATACACTTCAACTAACCGATAAAAACAATACCCTCTGTGTTAATAAAATATATGGCGACCATAATTTAGTCGATATATTTGAACAGATGAGCAGAGCTTACCTGTTAATTAAAAACCCGGCAGAAGCCTATAAAAACATTGAACTTGCCCTTTACACAGCCAATAAAATCAGAAATGAGTTTGCCAACAACAAAACAAAAGAGCGCCTACAGGCTTCAACTAAGAGCATTGTAGAAAGAGGAATTGAAATTTGCTACAGCCAATACCAGCAAACACACAATCAGGGTTATCTGGATAAAATTTTAAACCTAGCAGAACAAAGCAAGAGCCGAACTTTACTGGATCAAATCCAAAAAAACCAACAGTTAAATTCCGTGAATCAAAAAGATTCTCTTTTTATTAAGAGATCAGCATTAGAAAATGCTATTGCTTTTAACGAGCGTCAGGAAATTGAAACGAAAAAAGTAAACAAAAACACAGACGGTTTAAAATATAATCTCGCTTTGATCAATAAAAAAATTAGAGAAAAATACCAACAGTTTAACATTAGTTATGACAGCATTCCAACTGCTAAGCGCTTACAGCATTTACCAAAAACAAGAATTCTTGAGTACTTTTTTGGCTTAAATGCAATTTATCTGATTGACATTAACCATAATAAAATCAGCCATGTAGAAAAAATAGACCATGCAGAAAAAATTAAAAATGAAATTTTAGATTTCAGCAACAACTATTTTCAAAAAGGACCTGATGCCATGTTGAATGCACCTAATTTATTTTTTAAAGCATCCCACCGCATTTACACATCTATTTTTAAAAATGTAACGTTCAATAAGAATGAATCCGTTACAATTATTCCAGATGAAATTTTAGGCTACCTCTCTTTTGATGGATTAATAACAAAAAACAACTACGGTACCAATATCTCAAATTGGCCATTTTTAATAAAACAATGTAACATTACCTATGCTTTTTCATTAAATACATTAGTGGAAAATAAGCAGAAACTCAATAAATACGGTTTCACTGGTATGTTTATTACGCACGCTGCAAATAATAGTAAACCCCTACAGGCTGTAGAACAAGAGGCAAATGCAATAAAAAAACTTATCAGTGGCAAATTCTTATTTAATAAAGATGTTAACGCAACAGCTTTTAAACAAGCTTTTGAAAACAGTAAAATTTTACACATTGGCACACATGCTTATTTATCAGGAAAAAATGCAGAACCCACGTTAGATTTAGAGCATGAAAAGATTTTTCTTTTCGAGCTTTCTGCGCAAAAAACCGCTCCCGCATTAGTTGTATTAAGTGCTTGCCGTACAGCTGATGGAATATTGGCCAATGGAGAAGGAATAATTAGTTTATCCAGAGGATTTAGCTCAATTGGCACACCTGCAACAATTGCGGGATTATGGAATGTAAATGACGGTGCTGCATCGGTTATTATGGCCAACTTTTACAAGCACCTGGTCAATAAAAAGAACGGTGGTGATGCACTGCACTTGGCAAAAATAGATTGGTTAAATATGCAGCAAAGTACTGATGCACTTTACTTACCTTACTATTGGGACAGTTTGATTTATATGGGCTATAACCAAAAAGTAGAACTGCAGTCCAATGTTAGCACCATACTTATTTTCAGTTTGATTTTACTATTAACCTGCCTTTTTGAAGCTATAATTTTCTTAAAGAACAAATAACAGTACAACTTAATTTACGCTTAAAATTTTGGATAAATTCCATATCTTTAATATGAATGTATTCACGATAATCATAATTCAATGCAAATTGTCATTCAAATCGTAATTGGCTTCATCGCTGTGATCCATATTTACATCCTCTGGCTGGAAATGTTTGCCTGGACAACCAAAGCTCCAAAAGTTTTCAGGAGCCTACCTAAAGAACTCTTTCCTCCAACCAAATCATTGGCGGCAAATCAAGGTTTGTATAATGGATTTTTAGCAACAGGTTTAATTTGGTCATTATTTATTTGTGACCCTAATTGGGGGAAAAATGTTGCCATATTCTTTTTAACCTGTGTCTTTGTGGCAGGAATTTATGGAGCCGTTACCGCCAACAAAAAAATCCTACTTGTTCAGGCATTACCTGCGGCAATAGGTTTAGCTTTAGTTTTAACAGAAAAATTTTTTTTGTAATCCTTTTGGGGATACCAAAATCATCACTAGATAGAATCTATAATAGATTTATAAAATTTGATTAAAGCAAGAAGTACGTCTTTCTTATTTTCATTCTAAGATAAATCATATATATAACAAAAATTACATTCAACTGCTTTCATTTAGCCTGAATATTCTATTGGTATTTATTTGACCAGCATTTCTCTTAATGTTTAAATTCTTTAATATCTACTATACGGTCATCATTAACATTTTGCTTTAAAAACAGTGCTCCGTTTGCATTTTTAAACCAACTAAAATCTTTTTGAACGTTCTTATAAATCTTTGCCTTATCTTTTAACATATTCGGATTAACAGGAAGATTAAAGCTTTCGTCAGTTACATAATTATACTGATAAAAAGAATCTGCTGTTAAAAAAATAAGTGTCGAACCATCTTTCGAAACCATAAAAATCTTTCCGTCGATCGGATCATTTTGATCCTGTCTTTTAATAGGGTATACTTTCCCATTAATAGTGGTAATTACAAAGTCATTGTTAATGATAAAACTCGATCGACTAAACTCTTCCATTCCAGTTGTTTTTCTTTTTAAGCGGGAAGGCCGTACAAGTTCTATTGCTTCGAGTTTACCATTTTTGGTCGATAAAACATAAAAAGACGATGCTAAGCCAGCACGATCTACAGCCTGTACCATGATTGCCGTTTTCTGTGAATTTAAAAACCTTGGAGTTAAAAAACTTGTGATCAACTGATTTGAGTAGTTTGCAACAGTAATAAGCGTATCATTAAAATTAACCTGAAATTTATCATCCTGATCTCTCTCACCTACCTCGATCTTCTTTAAATTAAAGATGTTATTGTTAGACTTTGGATAATCATTAAACTGTTCTCCTCTTTTGAAAGGTCTTGGCATTAATGTTTTTTCGGGAATACTTTTTTCACAAGCTAAAAATGTAATAGAAATAAAGAATACTAAAAATATATTTTTCATAAATGGTCAATCTCAAATTTTCGCCTAATTTAATTACAATAACTTATTTCAGTAAAAAATAGACGTTAATAAAAGAATAATAAATAATTAAAGTGCCAGCAGTTTCTCTAAGTGATGATAACCAATTCCAAAATAAGCCTTGCTTGCTTTTATTTTCTCTAAAACTTCTGCTTTTTGTTTTTCAGAGGTTATTTTGCCCTTAATTCCCACAATTAAAACATTTTTTGGTGTATGTGCATCAGATATAAATTCAATTACCTTTGTTTTATAACCAAAATATTCCAAAATTAAAGCCCTGATCCCATCAGTAACCATCTCCGCCTGACGTTCTAAAAAGATGCCATATTTGATTAAAAAAGAAATATCATTTTTTGCTTTATGTTGTTCAATCTCTCTTCTTATTTGTTTATGACAACAAGGTGCAACAACAATCAGTTCTGCATTTGATTTAATCCCCTTATAAATCGCATCGTCTGTCGCCGTATCACAGGCATGTAGGGCAATTAATAAATTCACATTTCCTGCTTCATACGCCTCAATTGTTCCTTGTACAAAGCTCAGTTGATCAAATTCAGATTTTTTGGCAACAGCATTACATAGCTCAATCAAATCCTGGCGATATTCCACTCCAATAACCTCTGAATCTAATTTTAAAGTCGAATGCAGGTAATCATATAAAGCAAAGGTTAAATAACCTTTACCAGAGCCCATATCAACAACTTTTTTAAGTGTACCTTCAGGAATTTCTTTTATCAAAGAACTTAAAATATCGATATAGTGGTTAATTTGCCTATATTTATCTTGTGCACTTTTAAAAACTTTTCCTTCAGCATCGGTAATCTTAAGTTCAGTGAGATAAGATTTTGAACCTGTTTGAATTAAGCGGTTTTTTACTTTATCGTGGCTTGTTGCAGGGGCATCTTTTATTGATGCTTCAGATACCCTTAATGTAGTTTTTCCGTTATTTAACTCTTCAAATATTAAATCTTTTTCCGTTGTAAATAGGGTTGCAATTTTAAATCCAGCAACCAAATAACTTTTAAGCAACGCTAATCCTTCGTCTACAGAATGATTTTTCACAATATCTCTAGTTTTATAACGAAAAGTAAACGCCAATTTATCTTCTCGCTTAATCGTAAGCCGGCGGACCAAAATTTGCTTTAATGCCTCTTCTTTTCCTTTGTAGTTACCCAAAGAGATTTTAACAAAAGTTTCCTTTTTTAAACTCTGCTCTAAATCAAAAATAAATTTTTCTATATGCTGCTGATCTGACATTTATACCTTTTAAAATACAAATATAATCAAGTTATTTCTTAGCCTCTTTATTAAAGGTTTTAAGCCTTATATGAAATATAACGTAACAAATAAGCAACTTTAAATCTTTTGATATATTTCCTTTATTTTCCTTTTATTTCACATAATTAAATTTTAGATTAGATTTTTAAAATATGTATAGGCGAAAACCTTATGAGTGAATTTCAAATAAAAAAATCACCTACTGTTTATGATGCAATCATAGTAGGCTCGGGTGCTGGAGGAGGAATGGCTGCTTATGTGCTGGCTAATGCAGGGCAAAAAGTTTTAATGCTTGAAGCAGGGCAATATTTCGATCCTAGGATGGACGCGTTACAGCTTAAGTGGCCTTGGGAATCACCAAGAAGAGGGGCAGGTACCGTTCGTGCTTTTGGGGATTTCGATGCCGCCTACGGGGGATGGGAAATAGATGGTGAGCCCTATACTAAAAAAGACAATACAGAATTTGAATGGTTCAGAGCACGTATGCTTGGAGGAAGAACCAACCATTGGGGAAGAATCTCCCTCAGAATGGGACCCGATGATTTTAAAGCCAAAGATGGTTTAACAGATGATTGGCCAATTACCTACGATGATGTTAAACCTTTTTATGATAAAGTTGATCGTTTAATTGGTATTTATGGCACCAAAGAAGGTTTGCCAAATGAACCCGATGGCATTTTTATGAAACCTCCAAAACCCAGGCTAAATGAACTTTTTATAAAAAAAGGTGCAGAAAAAGCTGGAGTTAAAGTAATTACCGGGCGGGGCGCTGTTATGACCGAAGCCATAAAAGGCAATAATGACCGTGCACCTTGCTTTTATTGTGGCCAATGCAATAGAAGCTGCAAGGTATATGGTGATTTTTCAGCATCATCATGCTTGGTGATTCCTGCAGTAAAAACGGGAAATTTGACCTTAATTACCAATGCAATGGTACGCGAAGTAATTACTAATAAAGAAGGTCTAGCTACCGGTGTTTCCTATGTCAACCGTAAAAACATGCAAGAATATCAGGTTAATGCCAAACTTGTGATTCTTGGTGCCAGTGCTGGTGAATCCGCCCGTATTCTTTTAAATTCAAAATCAACCAGTCATCCAGGTGGCTTAGCCAATAGCAGTGGTGTAGTAGGAAAATATCTTCATGATTCTACAGGAATGGGCATATCTGGCTTTTTGCCACAGCTTATGGACCGAAAACGTTATAATGAAGATGGCTTAGGAAGCGTACATATCTATTCTCCTTGGTGGCTGGATAATAAAAATCTAAATTTCCCCCGCGGCTATCATATTGAATACGGTGGTGGAATGCATATGCCACTATATGGTTTTGGAAACAACGTACCTACCATTAACGGGCTTGTACCAGATAGAAACGGAAACATGAAAGATGCAGGTGGTTACGGCACAGCCCTTAAAGATGATTATCGCCGTTTTTATGGAACTGGAGTAAGCATGGCAGGCCGTGGTACTGCAATTGCAAGAGCAGATAACTATTGTGAAATCGACAATAATGTAGTGGATAAATTTGGCATCCCAGTTTTAAAATTCCATTATAAATGGGCCCAGGATGAAATTAATCAGGCTAAACATATGCAGGAGACATTTTTATCTATTATGAAAGAAATGGGTGCCGTTGTGACTTCAAAAATTCAAGGTGCCGATACCAATTATGGCTTGCTGGCTCCGGGTAAAATTATTCATGAAGTAGGTACGGTACGTATGGGTGATGACCCTAAAAAATCAGCCTTAAACAAATACTGTCAGGCACACGATTGTAAAAATCTTTTCGTGGTAGATGCCGCCCCATTTGTTCAACAAGGTGACAAAAATGCAACTTGGACAATTTTAGCACTTTCTATGCGTACAGCTGAGTATATTTTAGCAGAGAAAAAGAAAAATAATCTTTAATATTTTAATTTGTGATATGAACAGACGTGATTCCATAAAAGCATTGGGGTTAAGCACAATAAGTACAGGCCTGATATTTTCAGCACTTAATGCTGATGCAGCTACAGAAATAGCCCCAGTTGCCGAAGCAGCAGAAACTGAACCTGGACGGGAACAATTTGAAATAGAACGCAATAAAAAATTAAATAGCGAAGTATTTTTTGATCCGCATGAAATGGCTACCATTACAGTGCTTGCAGATATTATTATTCCCAGAGATGCCAGATCTGGAAGTGCATCTGATGCTAAAGTTCCAGCCTTTATTGAGTTTATTGTTAAAGATATCCCCGAACATAAAATCCCAATGCGGGGAGGATTAAAATGGCTTGATCTGGAATGCTATAAAAGATATGAAAAATCATTTATTGACGCTACACCACAACAGCGGATTGCCATTGTTGATGATATTGCTTATCCTAAAAAGGCTAAACCTGAAATGAAAACTGGGGTAGCATTTTTTAATAGAATGAGAAACCTTACTGCTTCAGGATTTTTTACAAGTGAAATGGGCGTTAAAGATATTGGCTATATGGGCAATACCCCAAACCAATGGGCTGGGGTACCTATTGATGTACTTAAAAAGTATGGCCTTGAAAATATTAAAATATAAATAAGGAGCTACCGCTCCTTATTTTAAATATGAACCGTACTGAAATTATTTATTAAACTGGTTTTCTTTTATTAATGGCAAAATCAGTAGATTAAAGTTATAGTAAATTACTTCTCCCTTTTTGAGGGACTTAATTCCTGTAAAATTATCAGCCAACATTGAACTCCCTTTAATATTAACCTGAATGCCACCCTTACCATTATTTTGCCAACTTAGTGGAATTTCATTTTTAACTGCAGCACCTGAAGTTGGCCTTTTATAATTTTCACTGACCAAATTATAATATAAACCCGCATTACGATCTCCTATCCACACACCATTTGCCAAATACTTTTCAGCCCAGTTATATTTAACTGTATCTGGTCTTAAGGGTGCTTTAATACCTAGTCCTAATAAATGAGTCGTTACCGTCTTATTCATTGGTATATGAAAATTAATATTGCTAAAATTCACATCGTTTAAAGCCGTAACCTTAACTTGATAAGTTACAGAACCATTCGGTTCAATAACTCCCTGCACATCCATATTTATATTTTCTGATACGTTGGATGCTTTCCAGGAAATATAGTTCGCCTGCTGATCTATAAATTCAAAGTTCCCGGCAACAAACTTTTCTTGCTTTTTGGGTGTAATAAAAAAATGAAAGTGCATAGGTTCAACAATCAGGTTAATTATTGAATCTCTATTTAAAGTATTATCCTTAATCAAAGTTCCAATCTGTTTAGGAAAACCGTCACTGTTGATTATAAATTTCGTTTGATATAAAGAAATAGTATTCCCATCAATATGCATTGCCGTATAAGGCAAATTTATAGCCTTTTGACTAACCATCATACCGTTAACCTGCGATAGCCAATCTGTCTTTACGCTTTCATTCTTCTCCCCTTTTCTTAGATGTGCTGTAGACTGTGCCTGAACTTGATAGCCGATAAGCAGTAAGATATACAATATAGATTTAAGATTCATATTTGGTGATTTTAAGCTAATTTATAAATAGGACGTGACAATGATTGATGATGCACTGAATATTTTACAAATTCAATGCAAAAAAAAAGTCCTGCTCTATTGAGCAGGACTTTTAATATGCTGAAAGAAAAATTATTCACCTTTGTCTTCTGTTGTTTCAGCTGCAGGAGCTTCTTCAACAGCAGGAGCTGCTTCTTCTGCAGCTTCAGCTTTTACAGCTTTAGGTGCAGTGGCTTTGCTTCTACCACGACGCGTTGTTTTCTTTTCTTCTTTTACTTCTACGTTGTTACCGTAAATCTCATTATAATCTACCAATTCAATTAAAGCCATTTCAGCATTATCACCTAAACGGTTGTTTAATTTAATGATACGAGTGTAACCACCTGGACGATTTGCAACTTTCTCAGCAATTTCGCGGAATAAAATAGTTACAACGTCTTTATCTTGCAAATAAGCAAATACTGTACGACGTGAGTGCGTAGTATCATTTTTAGATTTTGTGATAATAGGCTCAACATAAGTACGTAAAGCTTTAGCTTTAGCTAAAGTTGTTGTGATTCTTTTGTGCAAAATAAGTGATGATGCCATGTTGGCTAACATCGCCTTTCTGTGGCTTGCCGTTCTACCTAAGTGGTTTACTTTTTTACCGTGTCTCATTGTTTTTTAATTGAGTGTATACCGTCTCTTTGCAATTAAGCTGAGGGAATTATACACTGTGAAAAATTATTTATATTAGTTAAATCTTAAGTAAGCAGACTTTCGGCTGCAAACTAAAAACCCACAGCTAATCTTACTCTTCGTCTAATTTAAATTTAGACAGGTTCATACCAAATGATAAACCTTTTGATTTTACAAGTTCCTGAATTTCAGTTAAAGATTTTTTACCAAAATTTCTGAATTTCAACATATCAGCCACATCGTAAGAAACCAAGTCAGCTAAAGTACGGATATCTGCAGCTTTTAAGCAATTTAATGCACGTACAGAAAGGTCCATGTCTACCAATTCAGTTTTAAGGATCTTACGCATATGTAAAATTTCCTCATCAACTTCTTTAGTTTCTTCTTTTGCTTGAGATTCCAATACCAAGTTCTCATCAGAGAAAAGCATAAAGTGCTGAATAAGAATCTTAGCAGCTTCTTTTAATGCTTCTTCAGGATGAATTGAACCATCGGTAGAGATATCTAAAATTAATTTCTCGTAATCTGTTTTTTGTTCAACACGAAAGTTTTCGATCGTGTATTTCACATTTTTCATTGGGGTATAGATCGAATCGATAGCAATAACACCAACTACTGCGTCAGCAACTTTGTTCTCTTCAGCAGGAACATAACCACGACCTTTATTAATAGTCAATTCTACTTCTAAAGTAACTGATTTATCCATATTGCATATTACATGCTCAGGATTTAAAACCGTAAAATTATTAGAGAATTTAGTAATATCACCAGCTTTGAACTGATCTTGACCATTAACAATAATAAAAACTTTTTCAGCATCGCCAGAATCACCAGTTTTCTTAAAACGTACTTGTTTTAAGTTTAAAATGATATCCGTTAAATCTTCTACAACACCTTTCATGGTAGAAAATTCGTGCGAAACACCTGAAAAACGAATAGTAGTAATGGCATAACCTTCTAATGAAGACAATAAAATTCTTCTTAAGGCATTACCAATTGTTACACCGAAACCGGGCTCTAAAGGACGGAATTCAAATGTACCATCGAAATCAGTTGATTTCTGCATGATCACTTTATCTGGTTTCTGAAATGCTAAAATTGCCATTTATATTTTTTTAAATTCGTTATTG
>Ga0116227_10008538_pt1 | contig 19231 bp, 20 predicted proteins | sample S1TSphgellanicum_FD_89693 | JGI IMG/M metagenome (GOLD analysis project Ga0116227, IMG submission 89693) | Host-associated microbial communities from peat moss isolated from Minnesota, USA - S1T2_Fb - Sphagnum magellanicum MG | ecosystem: Host-associated > Plants > Peat moss > Unclassified... | reverse complement strand
CTTTAGTCTTTTAGCTTTAGACTTTCAGCTCACCTAAGTAAGTTGTTGTAAATATTTTTGAACAGTAGTTTCTAACCCTAAATAAAGCGCATCACTTATTAAAGCATGACCAATAGAAACCTCCAACAAACCAGGAATACTTTGAGCGAAATAACGCAGGTTATGCAAATCTAAATCGTGACCAGCATTGATACCCAGGCCTAATTGATTGGCATGATGAGCAGCCGCAATATAATTTACAATCGCTTTTTCTCTATCTGCATAATAATTATGTGCATAAGCTTCTGTATATAACTCTATTCGGTCTGTACCCGTTTCTACAGCACCCTCAACCATGTCTACTACAGGATCTACAAAAATAGAAACCCTGATACCCTCCTTTTGGAACACCGCAACCATTTCCTTTAAATAGTCTTTATGCTTAACGGTATCCCAACCGTGGTTGGAAGTAATCTGACCTTCGGCATCAGGCACCAAAGTTACTTGAGCAGGCTTATTAGCCAATACCAGGTCGACAAATTTATCTTCGCGGCAATTGCCTTCAATATTAAATTCAGTTGCAATTACTGCTTTTAGATCGTACACATCCTGATATCTGATATGACGCTCATCAGGACGTGGATGCACCGTAATTCCCTGTGCACCGAAACGTTCACAATCTAATGCAACTTTAACTAAATCAGGATTATTACCCCCGCGACTGTTGCGAAGTGTAGCAATTTTATTGATGTTAACTGATAACTTTGTCATGATACAAAGATAGCAATAAGCCTTTCACATCAAATTTATTACTGTTTTCTACAAACATTTAACATTAAAATTATCCTATAACTTTTTTAAGGCTTAACTTGCACCTGATTTAAGAATTTGATTTCCCCTAGTCAGATTCGCCCCTATTAGAATGAACATCCCTGAAAAAAAACTTTACAGTGCCCTTTTAGCACTAATATCGGCTATTAGTACCATTGCCTTATTTGGAGGCGTAATGGAACCCGATGGTGCATTATATGCATCCATGTCAAAAAATATAATTCTATTTCAGGATTGGCTTAATCTTTACGGCCGAGGAGGCGACTGGCTGGATAAACCACATTTAACTTTTTGGATCACTGCAGCATCTTTTAAATTATTTGGAATGACTGCGTTCGCCTATAAATTGCCGTCTTTTCTTTTTGGTTTACTAGGTGCCTGGTATTTGTATAAACTGGCAAAAGATATTTACGATGAAAAAACAGGCTTAATTTCATCAGTAATTTTTTTAAGTGCGCTCCACATCATTACCTCCACATTTGATGTTCGTGCGGAGATTTACATTACCACATTTACACTGGCATCCATTTATCATTATTATAAAGCGCATCATAGATCATTCTGGCACATTATTGCTGGTTCATTTTTTGCCGCTTGTGCCATTTTAATTAAAGGAATATTTGTGTTGATTCCTGTTTTTGCAGGTTTTATAATTTATTGGTTATTCACTAAACAATATAAACAGTTGTGGCAACCAAAGTGGTGGATCGCAATCGTATTGATTTTTGTTTTCATTACCCCTGAACTTTATGCTCTTTACACACAGTTTGATTTACATCCTGAAAAAATTGTCTTCAACAGAACAGGCGTTTCCGGTTTAAAATTTTTCTTCTGGGATAGCCAGTTTGGCCGCTTTTTTAACAATGGCCCCATTAAAGGAAAAGGCGATATTTCGTTTTTTCTGCACACTACACTCTGGGCTTTCTTACCTTGGTCTATATTATTCTATACTGCAGTTGTTAATCTTTTAAAGAAAAAAAACCGCATTAACTTGGCACCTGAAAGCATTATGATCTGGGCCAGTGCTGCGATTACCTTTTTAATATTTTCACTTTCAAAATTTCAGTTACCGCACTATATATTAATTATCTTCCCACAGTTTTCGATCATTACAGCACTTTATTTAAGAAAGCTGGAAGGCAGAGGGCTAAAGATTTTCTTTAATGTGCAAAATGCATTAGCCATCTTAGTTTTTGCATTGCTTTCTGCCTTGAGCTTAATATATGGATTTGATTATCCTTATATCATCATTGGGATGCTATTGGTTATCTTAGCAAGTGCTTTTATTTTGTTCAAAGGAATCAAGCTGGAAACCATTATTGCCAGAAGTGTATTAATATCGGTTGGCTTAATGCTGTTCCTTTTTATATTCTTCTACCCTGCAATATTGAAATACCAATCTGGAGGTATCGCTGGCGAATGGTTAAAGAAAAACTATCCTGCTGCAAAACCTGCCGTTTTAAATTATATTGATGCTTTTTCTTTTGATTTTTATGCGCCTGGTGAAGTAAAATACCTGCACAATTACAGCGATTTAGATAAAATAAAACAGACCAAAGATCTGGTTATTTATATCCCGGAAAATGAGCTTAATAGATTAAAAAATGAATACCATGCAGAGGTGTTAAAATCATTTGAATATTTTCACATTACCAAATTAACAGGTAAATTTTTAAATGCTAAAACTCGTCCACAGGTTTTAGAACATTTCTATTTGATTAAACTGCACTAATATGGAGGTATTCTTTCGCATCATTAAATTCGGACTGACAGGCTTACTTGGGATGGCAATTGATTTTGGCGCCACCTGGCTTTTTAAAGAAAAAATTAAAGTAAATAAGTACCTGGCAAATGCCATTGGTTTTAGTCTGGCAGTAACCAACAACTATTTAATTAACCGGGTTTGGACTTTTCAAAGTACGAATGTACATTGGGGAACTGAATTTAGTAAATTTCTGGTGGTGAGCTTAATTGGATTGGGCTTAAACACATTTATTATTTATCTTTTTCATCAAAGAAAAAATGGAACGAATTTTTATCTGGCCAAATTCTTCGCCATTGTAATTGTATTTGTGTGGAATTTCCTGGCCAATATGCTTTTTACTTTTAAGTAACGTTTTTACCAATAAAATAAAAAACCACAAGCCAGATCAATCCCTTAATCAGGAAGAATAAAAACCCGACTAAGCCCACTCGCTTAAACCATAATTTTACCTTTTCTTTATTCATGACCTCTTTGGTAAAGATAAAATTTTTAGACTAAATTAGAAAGATTTTAAATAAGGAATAATGAAATTATCCAGATTTATATACATTGTTTTTATGATGATGCCATTCATTGGCACCAATAGTTTCGGACAAAATTTTGATCAGATCAAGCAGTATAAAGTCAGTTTTTCTATTGCAATCAAAGGCACTGAAAAGCTCCTGGCCATCAGAAGTTTCGCTAATAACAATCAAAAATATTTATTACTGTTAAATACAGAAACGCTGGATACCAAAGTAGATCTAGCCGGGAATTATAACACCAGTAGTTTAAAATGGCCGAAAGTAATGGCAACTTTCGAGAATAGTCCGTATGTGAAAGCCTTGCAGTCTGCAGCTGCAAAAGACTTACAATTGCAAAACGCAGGTATAGACCACTCCATTCCAAAGGAAAAGGGTATCGCACTTACCATTGATCTTTGTCCTTCACATAAAAATCTGGATCGCATTATCTTTCAATCGGTTTTTGAAGAATTTAAAAAAATAGAACAACCTGCACCCCTAGCCATTTCTGTATCAGGAAAATGGATGCTAAAGCACCAAAATGATTTAAATTGGTTAAAAGGTTTAGTGCAGAAAAATTAGTTGGATATTACCTGGATCAATCATTCTTACCATCATGAAGTGAATAACCTGCCCTTAACTGAAAATTTCTTACTGGCTCCTGGAACTAATTTAGATGTTGAGGTATTGGAAAATGAAAAACTCATGCTGAAAAACGGATTGATACCTTCCGTGTTTTTTAGGTTTCCTGGCCTTGTTTCCAATCAAAGTACAGTAGATAAAATTGAGTTTTATGGCTTAATACCTGTTGGGAGTGATGCCTGGCTTGCAAAGGGACAAATGCCCAATTCGGGGAGTATTGTCCTGATCCATGGAAATGGCAATGAAGAAATTGGAGTGAAAGATTTTATTCAATTGCTCAAAAACAAACAGATTGACGTAAAAAACAAACAATGGTTATTGTTCGATTTGAGGCAAGGACTAGAAAAAGAATTTGATCGATAAGATGCTATTTATGAAAAGTATCTACATATAAATCCTCCACCTTTTTACGGGCCCAAGGCATTCTTCGCAAGAAATTTAAGCTTGATTTAATGCTTTGATTATTAGTAAAACAATCAATTCTGATCAGGGTGCCCAATTTTTCCCAGCCATAATGCAATTGTAGATCAGTTACAATTTTTTCTAATGTAATACCATGTAAAGGATTGTTCTTTTGCGTTTCTGCCATAGGTTGAATTAATAAGATGAATATTGGGTAATTTGCACAAAGGTAAGCTAAAATAGTTAACCTAAATCACCTCCCAAATCAGGAGAATGCTGTGCCATCCAAACGTTTGCCCCTCCGCAGCTTTGGTCATTAATCTGATGTTTAAGAACTTTAAAATTATTTCCCAATAAAATTGCTTCGTAACTGGATGTATCCAATGAGGCATGGAATAAGTCCTCACCACCTATAGAGCCCCATACCTCACCGTTTTCTGTTCCTGAAGTAAATAACAAAATACCTTTATCATGAAGATGATCTGCAAAAACCTTAAACATACCTGGTTGATCTGCTGCAGGTAAATGAAAGAAACTGTGCCAGGCAATAATGGCATTAAACTTTCTACCTAGTTGAAGTTTTCGCATGTCTTCAAGTATGAAATTTTCTGCAGGGAAACTTGCTCTTGCCAGTTCAAGCATTTTATCGCTGGCATCTACCCCTGTTACCTTCAACCCTGCCTGGAGAAAATATTCCATCATGGGTTTACCGTTTCCACAACCTAAATCCAAAACTTCAGCCTTAGGAGGCAGAAATCGCATTAATTCATTCAGATAATTCTTTTCTCCTATCGCATGAGACCGATTTTTTGAATACCAATCCGCGATCTTGTCATAGACTTTGTAAACATTTTTACGTTCAGCATATTTATCCATCATTTAAAAACTTATTGCAGTTGCATCAATTTCAATTAACATTCCTTCCAGTGCTAACCTTCCAACCGGAATCAATGTATTCACCGGAAATTTCAGGTCGTGCCATATTTTGGTAGATTCTTCTATCAGTATCTGATGTTTCTCCTCATCATAGCCCACAACAAGCGTAGTCAGTTTTGCAATATGATGCATTGTTAATCCCTTACTGGATAGTGCAATGGCAATATTTTCAAACACAATCTTTACCTGCGTTCTAAAATCGTTAATCAAAATCCCATCCATTCTGCTTCCCCCCTGCCCAGCTACAAAAACCAATAAATCTTTTGCTGATACGGTGGCCACATGCGAATAAGCATGTGGACGGGGATCATATATTCCAGCCGGGTTGATAATTTCTAAAGCATGTTCTTCCATAATTACAATATTTAAGACACGAAAATATTCATTTATACAGATGAAAGTGTAGACCTATTACCATAAAAAAAGCCTGGCAATCTAATTTGCCAGGCTTCAAGTTTAAAATTTTATAATTATTTATCCTTTGTAAAAAGTGTGGTTCCTCCACCTTGAGTAATGTTAAATTCTTTTTTAGCAGGGTTAAATAATATCTCTATACCAGCGTCTTCGAAGGAAAATTTATTTTCACTTACATAAGTCAATGGGAAAGATTGTTGTCCGGTTGCCTGTGCAACTAATCCGCCATCTTCTTTTGTAATGGTGAATTTGATAGCCATCTTAGTTGTAGAATATACACCTAAATACTGATCTAAATTAACAGTTGGCGTACTAGCGCCTGTTCCGGCAGTCCAGGTATTATTATCAGGGTTGCTATCAGGTAAAACCTTGTTGGGATCCAAAGTAACAGAAACAACTTCTTCATTTGTTGGATAACGAACCAACCAGCTATTATTTTTCATCCATACATCAACAGGAACTTTAACCGTATCTGTTTTACCGCTTTTGGTTTTCACCTGAAGAATAATAGGCATTGGCATTTTTTCGAGATTAAGTACTTTAATAGAATAACCCATAAGTTTTCCATCAGTTTTAATTTCCTGAACTGAACTCACCGCCTGATCCATCTTCCAGCTATTTAAAAACCAGCTTCTCCAAAACCAAGCTAAGTCTTCACCCGCACCATTTTCCATCGAGCGGAAAAAATCATAAGGTGTAGGATGTTTATATGCCCAATTCTTAATGTATTGACGGAAGGCATAATCAAAACGATCTTCACCTAAAATTTCATTTCTTAAAATATCCAGTCCCCATCCTGGTTTTGCGTACAAGTTAATACCAATATTACCTTCAATCATTCCATCAGGCATTAACATGATGTTTTCAAATTTCGGATTACCAATTACCTGCTTGCCAATGATATTCATATTTGTGGCACGCTTAGCATATTCCCCCTTGTTGAAATTTTTTGATGAAATACCATTGATAAAAGTATTAAAACCTTCATCCATCCACCCGAATTTACGTTCATTCGAGCCAACAATCATTGGGAACCAGGTGTGGCCAAACTCATGATCAATTACACCCCATGCACTGCCTTTTTTAGCAGTCCATCCGCAGAAAACAATACCCGGATATTCCATACCACCGATGTTTGTGGCTACATTAACGGCCATTGGATATGGGTATTCAAACCATTTTGAAGAATAATGTTCAATTGATGTTTTCACATATTCTACACCTCTTCCATAAGCATCTACACCATTGCTTTCTATTGGCTGCGCAGAAACGGCCAGTGATTTTTTACCACTTGGCAAATTGATTCTTGCAGCATCCAGAACAAAAGCTTTTGATGAAGCCCAAGCCGCATCACGTGCATTAACAATTTTATATTTCCAGGTTAATTTATCTTTTTCCGGACGTGATTTTGGATCTGTAACTTCTGCTTCCGTGCGGATATGAACTGTTTCATCACTATTTTTTGCAGCGTTCCATCTTTTTAATTGTTCTGGTGTAAATACTTCCGATGGATTTAAAAGTTCACCCGAACCCATTACAATGTGACTTGCAGGGGCTGTAATGGCGAAATTGATGTCACCATATTCACAATAAAACTCACCTCCACCCCAGTAAGGCAAAGTGTTCCAACCAATTACATCATCATATACGCACATGCGTGGAAACCATTGTGCAATGGCGAATATTTCTCCATTTTTAGTAGTTAAATGACCTGTTCTATCTGATCCTTCTTTTGGTACCACATATGAATAATCTATTTTAATGGTAATCACCTCACCATTAGCAGCCAAAGGTTGATCCAGGCGAATCTGCATCCGTGTATCTTCAATCAATGAGGTAAATTTTACCGCGCTGGATTTTTTTAATACGCTCACATTTTTAATTTGGTAGCCACCATCAAATTTTTCACCCTGGGCGCCATAACGGCTACGGGATGGTGTGATTTGCTTGCCCCGCGAATTTTCTTTAAAAGTATTCTGATCCAGTTGTAACCATAAATAGGGAAGTTGATCAGGACTATTGTTTTTATAGGTTAAGGTTACTGAGCCTGTAACCAGGTTTTGAGTTTCATCAAGGTTTGCGGTAATATTATAATCTACCCGGTTTTGCCAATATTTAGCCCCTGGCGCACCATTGGCAGAGCGAAATTCATTTCCATTTTGAGTGTAAAAAAGTGGTCCGAAAGCATCGGCCGAATTGTAATTGGATACTGGTGCAGCCTGTTGCGCAAAAGCAGATAAAGCGGAAGCACAGCTAAAGGCGCACAAAGCGATTAGTCTGGTTATTTTCATGTGAATAAGTTGTATTACGGATGTAAATATAAAGAATAAGCACATATGACGACATATGTGCTTATAATGTTACTGCCAGAAATTAGGTTTTTTATTAATTCACCTTTAATTTGGGTAAATCCTGTAATTTTTTTTGCTGTGGAGTGAGTTTTTGCCAGGCAACAAATGCTCTTGAGATATAATAATTATAGCGATAAGGTCTTTCTGCTTTGATCTGCGCTACAGATGGGCGGTAAATGATCATAAAGTTTTTTAGATCTTCACCCTGTAGTTTAGTTAAATCTGTAACGGCTTTTTCGCTAAAATTTGCGTCAATCTCTTCCTGGTACATATCTTTTTCTTCTAATTCAGCCTCTTTGCGTTGCTGTCTTTTATACTTACCATATCCTAAGTTGAGGCTTAAACCACCTACTTTATCCGTCATCCTTTTTCTGTTCAGGTTTCCACCAGTATTTAATAGCGTATATTTTTCGGCTAAAGGATCTTTCGCATCCGTAATCTGGCTATTCATCCTTACCCCTCTTACATCTACATCTGCTAAGCTATTGGATTTTACCGGAAGATAAATGGTTCTGTTTAACAAATTTGTTAAGTATAAGGTATCTGTATGATAGCCAACTGCTGAAAATTCTATTAAATCACCAATAGTTGCGGCAATAGTATATTTACCTTCTCTATTTGTACTGGTTGTTTTCTTACTATTGAGGTTTCGGACAGAGACACCAGGTAATGAAATTGTTTTCTTCGAATAATCGAATACTGTACCTGTAGTTACGGTTTGTGCAATAACACCGGCAGGCAATGCGAGGAAAAGGAAAATGATCAGCTTATACATATTCAAAAGTAAGTTAGGAAAATATCTAAAGCTTGCATTTAACAAACTTTAACAATACAACACATGATTTAGGCTAGTGTTTTAGCATAAAGAGATTCATCAAAAGATATTAAAACTGGCTGACCATCCTTTTCAATCACCGGACGCTTGATGGCACTTGTATTATCAATCAGGTAAGCAATTGCTTTTTCCTGATTATTAATATTAACCTGTTCTTCCTTGCTTAGTTTTTTCCAGGTAAGTCCCTTACGGTTCAACACCGTTTCCCAGCCAAAAACTTTACACCATTCATTTAGCTTTTCTACAGTGATCCCTTTTTTCTTAAAATCGTGAAACTCGAAATCGATTTTATTTTCCTTTAACCAGTCTAGTGATTTTTTTACTGTATTGCAATTAGGTATTCCGTAAACGATCATATGATTATTGAATGAGTAGATTTTTGAATGAATGAATTGTTGAATTATTGAGTGAGTAATTTTTTGTGCTCAAAGATAATAAGTGAATATGGAACGAGGTAATGAAATATTTGTGTTTATGCACTTACAGCCTTTAAACTTGAAACCTTATGTTCATCACATTTTTTAACGCATCCATCACATTTTAAATAACAAATAAATAACTCTTTGTAGCATTGTGGTATAATTTACAAGCTATATGTACATCTTATCAGAAACTACACCTCCTACAAAAGCAAAAAACATTAACCAGCTGGAGTTCTGGATTTCTACCACACTTTATATTCTGGCCCTAATTAGTATTTGCTCACAAACTACTTATGGCTCTGGCAGCAGCTATCGGTTTGAAGAGAATGGCATTGATTTTTCGGTAATAAAAAATTTCTTCCTGCCTGAATTATTCAAAATCAGCATTATATACATCAGTTTTCTGCTTTTTAATTTCTGCTTTATGCCTCAGTTAACCCGTAAAAATAACATTGCGTTAAATGTTATTTTATCGGTTATCGTTACCGCTATTTCTATCATCACCTGGATGGTTGCCAATACTTACTCGCAAGCCTATCGCCTGGTAGAAATGGAAGATGTAAATAATGGGTATGGTATTTTTTTTGGTGAGGCCTTTACCTATATTTTCTTTCTTTACCTACTTTTTAATATCTATGCCTATTTTAACGAACAGGGGCTGGCACTCATTAATAAAATTCAGTTTTTGAAAAGCTATGGTAAGAACATTATTCCTGAGATATTTATAACCACCAGAATATGGTTAATCTCTTTAATGATTTTGATGGCAGTGATATCTGCTAAATCCGATAACGAAATTCTTGTTTTTTGGCTCATCGCACCACCGGTAAATGTAATTCTGGCCTTTCTTTCTATCTATCACATCATTCCTAACCTTAGAAAGGAAATGAAAGGATTTGGCCGATATTTTTGGGGAAATTTAGCCATATCAATCCTGATCATTCCACTTATTCTCCTGTTACTTGCCGGTTTTATGAGCGGAGGAAATGCAGTACCACTTACATTAGCGCTTACCTTGATCAGTTTAGTTTGTATAACAACTCCTGCCGCCTGGTATATTTATAAAAATAAATTTGAGAAGCAGACTGAAATTCAAATGCTTAAAACTGAACTTGGAAAATCAGATGCCAGTTTGAATTTTCTAAAATCTCAGATTAATCCACACTTTCTTTTCAACGCATTAAATACCTTATTTGGAACTGCCTTACAAGAAAATGCCGAACGAACCGGAGAAGGCATTCAGAAACTTGGCGACATGATGCGCTTCATGTTACACGAAAATATGCAGGATAAGATTTCCTTAACCCGCGAAGTTGAATACCTGAACAATTACATTGACCTTCAAAAACTCAGGACATCACGTTCTGGAGATATAAAAATTGATACGGCTATTGAAGAGCAAATTAATAACCTGCAAATTACGCCGATGTTATTAATTCCATTTATAGAAAATGCTTTTAAACATGGCATCAGCTTGCAACAGTCTTCTTATATTAAAATTACCCTGCAAACAAAAGAAAATACCTTATACTTTGATGTGAGCAATAGCATCTACATCAAGGCAGATAACGATCCTGAAAAGCTAAAAAGTGGTATAGGACTTGAAAATGTGAAACAGCGTTTATCATTAATCTATTATGGCAAGCATGAACTGATTATCCGTGAAACTGCAAAGGAGTTTTTTGTTCATTTAACATTACAACTGGATTAATCTTATACCTATATTGCTGCATTGAATAAATTAAGATGATTGCTATTGCCATAGATGATGAACCCATTGCACTTGATATTGTAAAATCTCATGCGGCAAAAGTTCCGTTTTTAAATCTGTCTGAAACTTTTACAGATGCTTTTCTGGCCATTAGTTATATGCAACTAAATAAGGTTGACCTGATTTTTCTGGATATTAAAATGCCCGACATCAGCGGTATTGATTTCCTGAAAAGTTTAAGTAATCCACCAATGGTTATTTTTACAACGGCATACACTGAACATGCGGTGCAAAGTTTTGAACTGGATGCAGTTGACTATCTACTCAAACCTTTCTCACTTTCTCGTTTTTTAAAAGCCTGCAATAAGGCACAAGAGTTGTATAATCTTCGTAACCAGATCACAGAAAACAAAGCCAGTTATATTTTTATAAAAGATGGCTACGAACAGATTAAAGTAGAGTTGGCCGATATTCTTTACATAGAAGCTTCAGGAAATTATACCCAGCTCCAACTAAAGGATAAGCTTTTAAGTTCAAGAATCACGATTAATGATTTGGCAGAACTTTTGCCCAAAGCTGCATTCATTAGGTGTCACAGGGCTTTCATAGTGGCCAAAAGTCAAATTACAAAGTTCGACCGAAATCAGATTTGGGTGGGGAATAAAATCATTCCCATAGGTGCAACTTATAGTAGTATTCAATTAACCTGATTAAAACTTACAACCGTTAAACATTTCTGTTTCCAACATTCAAAGCTTAGCCCTATCTTTGCTACATGTCAACACAACTTAAAAATCTTTCTGATTTCTCTCATACCACGGTGCCCAATGGTGCTAATTATAAATTTGGAATTATTGTAGCCGAATGGAATGCTGAGATTACCGGTGCTTTATACAATGGTGCTTTAAAAACCCTGATAGAAAATGGTGTAAAGGAAGAAAATATTATTTCTTTGCCCGTTCCCGGAAGCTTCGAATTAACTGGTGGAGCCGAAATATTATTAAGTAAAAAAAGTGACGTTGATGCGGTAATTTGTTTAGGTTGTGTAATTCAGGGCGACACCAAACATTTTGATTTCATTTGCGATGCCGTAGCTCAGGGTGTAACCAATGTGGGTATTAAATACAGCAAGCCAGTTATTTTTGGTGTATTAACCACCAATAACCTGGAGCAGGCTCAGGATCGTGCAGGTGGAAAGCATGGCAATAAAGGAGATGAGGCCGCAATAACGGCGATTAAGATGGCTGATTTAGCAGCAAATATTTAACTTGCCCTTTCACAAACTATTTGTACCTTAGCGAATTAAATTAACCATCCAATGAAAAAAGTAGCCATCTTATTACTGGCGGTGTTTTGCACCATTACCATTTTAGAATCTTGTTCTTCTAAACTTTGCCCGGCATATAGCTCTTATCCTGAAGGCAGACGCAGAAGAAACTAAATACAAACACATTTATTAATTTTCATTTTTAGGTCATTTGCAGAACATTATCTTCATGCAGCTGTTATCCCTATAAACAATATTTACTATGACTTGGGTTAATTTAACATCACTGGATCAGTTAAACGAAATTAAAAGTGCAGAAGGCTACAACTTAATTTTTAAGCACAGCACCCGTTGCTCTATTTCGATGATGGCGAAAAGGAATTTCGAATTTAATTGGGAAGTGATTCCGGAAGATACAACACTTTACTTTTTAGATTTAATCAGCTATCGCGAAATTTCCAACTCAATTGCAGAAATTTTTAATGTAGCACACCAGTCTCCACAAATTTTATTAATCAAAGATGGCGAGTGTGTTTTGGAAGCATCACACAGTGATATCTCTGCTGAAGAAGTTGCTGAAGTAATCGCAGCTTAACAATATTTCTACTTATAATAAAAAAGGGACATGAAATTTGATTTTCATGTCCCTTTTTTTGCTTGATCTCTTAAGCTAAATTCGCTAATTATTTACGGCCTTTTAACACCGTATATTAATTAAGCATTTTCTATTTCCAGAACTTTAGAAGTTCTTTCTCTTGTTCTTTTGCACAAATCAGCATCATCAGATAATTCTTTCCCATAAGTTGGGATCATATCTTTTATTTTAGCCTGCCATTCATCAGTAGCTAAATCCTCTTTGAAACAACGCGCTAGTAATTCCAACATAATGGAAACTGCTGTGGAGGCACCCGGAGATGCACCTAGAAGCGCTGCAATAGAGCCATCTGCCGCGCTAACTACTTCGGTACCGAATTCTAAAACGCCACCTTTTTTCTCATCCTTTTTAATTACCTGTACGCGTTGTCCGGCATATTCCAATTCCCAATCTTTTAATTCTGCCGTAGGTAAATATTCCTTCAAAGCCTCTAGCCTATCTTCAGGAGATTGTCTTACCTGCTCAATTAAATATTTGGTTAAATCAAGATTATGCAATCCGGCAGAAATCATCGGACGAATATTATTAAACTTGATGGACTTCGGTAAATCTAAAAAAGATCCATTTTTAAGGAACTTGGTAGAAAAACCAGCATAAGGACCAAAAAGCAGGGCCTGTTTGCCATTAATCATTCTGGTATCTAAATGCGGAACAGACATTGGAGGTGCACCAACTGCTGCCTTACCATAAACCTTTGCATGGTGTTTGGCAATAATTTCATCGTTTGTACATTTCAACCACTGTCCGCTAACCGGGAAACCACCAAAACCCTTACCTTCCGGAATGCCTGACTTTTCTAATAGTGGCAAAGAACCACCACCAGCACCAATGAAAATGAATTTAGCCACACGCTTGCGTGTATCATTAGTTTCCAAATCCTTCACCTTAATCACCCAGTTTCCATCCTTATTTTTCTTTAAATCACGAATTTCGTGGTTAAAATATAAGTTTACGTTTTCCTGTTCTTTAAGGTGATTAAACATATCCCGGGTTAGAGAGCCAAAATTAACATCGGTTCCTAAATCCATTTTAGTAGCTGCAATTTTTTCATCTTTCTTGCGCCCTTCCATAATCAGAGGAGCCCAGGTATCAATTACTTTTGCATCATCAGTATATTCCATTTCGCTAAACAGCGTGCATTTTTGCAATGCCTCATAGCGTTTTCTAAGGTAATCTACATTTTTCTTCCCCCAAACAAAGCTCATATGCGGAATTTTCCGAATGAAGTTTCCTGGATTTGAAACCAACCCCTTTTCGATAAGATATGCCCAGAACTGTTTAGAAACCTCAAAATTTTCGGCAATTTGTACCGCTTTTTTAGTTTCAACCGTTCCATCACTTTTTTCGGGTGTATAATTTAATTCGCAAAAAGCAGAGTGCCCCGTTCCTGCATTATTCCAGGCATCAGAGCTTTCAGCTGCTGCAATATCAAGTCTTTCGTAAATTTCGATACTTAAACCGGGCTCTAACTCTTTTAATAAAACACCAAGGGTAGCGCTCATGATACCAGCGCCAATTAAAATCACATCTGCGTCAGTTTTGCCAACTGTCTTTTTCTTTTTAGTCATTTTATCTTAAAGGAGTTACAAATTTAGAATCATTTTAAACATACAACGAATTTTGCAGTTGGAAAACTAAAAAAAATTGCCAAAAAATTAGAATTTAATTTAGTAAAACATTTCTTATACAATAACATTTCGCAAAAGCCATTCCGTTTTAAATCACCAATAAAAAAATTAATAAAAATGGCATTATAAAAACAGAACTAAAAGTTAAATAGATCGGTTTAGAAAAATTCTGCTTCATTTTTATCTTACATCTTTTAATATAATCATTAATAACATCTCATTTACCAAATTTTGATCCATTCATAAATCCTCAAACATTACAACATTACAACATTTCCATATTGCCACTTTTCAATCCTAATCCTTAACTTTGCATTATGATTGATCTACCAGTAGTACCTGCTGTAACTGAAGTTAAACGTAAGCCAGATTGGTTGCGTGTAAAGTTGCCTGTAGGCAAAGAATACGCTCAGGTTCGTAGTTTAGTTGACACCCACAAGCTCCATACCATTTGCGAAAGTGGTAACTGTCCGAATATGGGCGAATGCTGGGGTGCAGGTACCGCAACTTTCATGATTCTGGGAAATATTTGTACACGTAGTTGTTCCTTTTGCGCAGTGGCCACTGGCCGGCCCTTAGCTGTTGATGTTGATGAACCTAATCGCATTGCAGATTCAGTGAGATTAATGGGTGTAAAACACTGCGTAATCACATCGGTAGACCGTGATGATCTTAAAGATGGTGGTTCCATTATCTGGGCAGAAACACTTCAAGCCATTCGGAGAGAAAGCCCTATAACTACCCTTGAAACACTAATTCCTGATTTTAAAGGCCAGTGGGATAATTTATATCGTGTATTGGAAGAACGTCCGGAAGTGGTTTCACATAATATGGAAACAGTTAAACGCCTAACCCGACAGGTAAGAATCCAGGCTAAATATGATAGAAGTTTAGAAGCTTTGAAAAGAATTTCAGAATTTGGTTTGAGAACTAAAACAGGTATTATGCTTGGCTTGGGTGAAACTGATGAAGATATTTTTGAAGCAATGGATGACCTGGTTGCAAATGGTGTGCATATTTTAACACTGGGACAGTATTTACAACCTACCCGTAATCACCACCCGGTTATCGACTGGATTCATCCGGATCAGTTTGCCATGTATAAAGAAGTTGGCTTATCCAAAGGATTAAAATATGTAGAAAGTGGTCCATTGGTTCGCTCTTCTTACCACGCTGAAAAACATCTTTTCCCTATTGATGGTATAGCTTAGCATAGAAAATTATAAATGATGAATAGAATGTTTTATAAATCGCACTCCAAAAAGGAATTTGTTTATAAAACATTTTTTTGCTTTTAGTGTTCAGTAATGTATCTTAGTATTCATAGTGACTGCATTAAAAAAATCTACATTAACTGAACCTGAACTTGTTCTTGCACTGCAATCGAAAGATTCGACAGTGTTAAAAACATTGTATAGCATGTATTCACCAGCGCTTTATGGCGTTATTTCTAGAATTATTACCCATACTGAACTGGCAGAAGATGTGTTACAGGAAACCTTTGTAAAAATCTGGCAATCTGCCGAATATTATGACAATACAAAGGGAAGACTCTTTACGTGGATGATGAATATTGCCCGTAATTTGTCTATTGATAAATTACGTTCTAAGGATTTTAAAAATTCACTCAAAAACCAGGATATAGAAAATAACGTAAGTTTCGTTGATGAACAAAACAAAGTTACCTTTAACCCGGATGTACTTGGGATTAAGCAACTTGTTGAAAATCTTAAACCGGACTTACAAGCCGTTCTTGATTTAGTTTATTACAAGGGCTTTACACATGTAGAAGCCGCAGAAAAGTTAGATCTGCCATTAGGTACGGTGAAAACCCGTATTCGTTTGGCTATTATTGAATTGAGAAGGAATTTTAATTGAGCGTGGAAAATTTAAAAGCATATATCGAATCAGGAGTACTTGAACTGTACGTTTTGGGTGATTTATCGCCCCAGGAAGCGCTGCAGGTACAAGAAATAGCTATTAAACATCAGGAAGTCAGAGAAGAACTTGCTGCCATTGAAAGTGCAATGGAAAAGTTTGCCATGCAAAATGCAATACAACCATCTGCATCTGTTGAAACAAAATTATTTGAAAAATTAGGCATCAGCTTAGATGAACAGACTGAACCTGTTCTTATACCATCACTACCACAAGAAACAAAAATAGTTCAGCTTGAACCTAATGATGGAAAGATAAAAACTTTGCGTTATGCTTTGGTAGCTTGTGTAGCACTCCTGGTTATTAGTACCGCAGCATTGTTTATTACCTATAGTAAATTAACAGATGCCCATGACCAGATTGCCAGCTTAAATTTAGATAAACAAAAATTTGCAGGCATTGTAAGCAAACTGGAATATTCTAACCAGGGATTAAGCAATCTGGTGGAGATGAATGATAGCAAGGAATGGGCTACCATCAAAATGCAGGGACAGGCGATAAGTCCTCAGTCAAAAATGAATGTCTATTGGAACAAAAAGAATAAAAGTGTATTGATTAATTACCTGGCAATGGATCTTCCAAAGGCAGATGCTCAACATGAATATCAACTTTGGGCAATGGTTAATGGTAAACCAGTAAGCCTAGGCGTATTTGGTAAAACAGATTCTACTTCAAAAGAAGCGCTTTTAAAAATGCAAACCATACAGGAAGCACAGGCTTTTGCAGTTACTTTAGAACCAATGGGTGGAAGTGTAAATCCAACCATGGAGAAATTAACCGTGATGGGTGGCGTATAATAACAGTGTTGTAAAATATTAATCCCGGCAAATTAAAAAATTGCCGGGATTTTTTATGGTCAGATTATTTTTGAGCGTATTTTACTTCTTCATATGGCTGAACCAAAACCCAACCCTCGCCAAAAAATTCTAACTGAAACGATTCACCGCTACCTCTACCTATGAATGAGCCAAAAGTAAGATTCGTTTTAATATTTGGAGATAAATTTTCTGACCAGGCCACTGTAGCATTTGGATCGGTATAAACAGGCTGGTTTGCACTTACTCTTAGCAAAATCGGCTCTCCATGAGTAGTAATGGCAATATATCCGCTACCTGAAAGTTTCACTTGAAATAATCCACCACTCATCATTCCAGCTACACTTTTCAACATTTTAATTTCGTTTTTAATGCTATCTTCAAGTGCCAGAACATCATTTCCATTTACAAAAACTGACTCATTTTGAAGCTTAATAATTTTAACCTTCTTACCCTCATCAGCTAAATAAAGTTTGCCTGTTCCTGCTGCATGCATCAGTGATGTACCTTCGCCAGATATCGCTTTTTTTAATAAGCCTCCTAATCCTTTGCTTAACAAGCCCTCACGTTTAAAATCTACATTGCCAATATAAGCAACCATTGATCCGGCCTTTGCCATAATCTTCTGATTTCTTAAATTCACTTCCAGCAGCGCTGGTTTTTCCAGTTCAAAAAAATCATTTTCGTTGGGATCTTCTGCAGATTCATGAATGAGTTCCTTTAAGGTATACTCTTTTTTTGTTTCCATAATGAAATAAATTGTTTTCGGTTGTTACACCCATATCAATTCATAAGCCAAGTTCATTTAAATCATATGCTTAAGTAAAAACAAACTCATTAATTAAGATGACAAAACAGTTGAATACACCTGCAAAATATTCTTACAAGGGGTTTCAAAAAAAGTGATATCATTCTAATTTTTTTTAAAATAAAATTGATTTATATCCTTTCTATCAGATAATAAGATTTACAAATGCACACTTTTTGAAACAATTATTTTGTTACCAGAACAGTGGCATTAATAATTTTAGAACAAAAGCTATTAAATAATTAGAGTTTAGATAAATAAATTACATCAGTTCTTGGATTATTGAAGCAATTCCTGCAGCCACTTCAGATGCTGTTACCACATATTTCTCTTTGGCTAATCCATCACCGGTTTTACCATGAATATAACAGCCTAAAATCGCTGCATCAATTGTCGTATATTTTTGTGCTAGAAACGCAGCAATCACTCCAGCCAAAACGTCTCCCATACCACCTTGAGCCATTGCCGGATGACCAGTTGGATTGATGAAGATTTTACCTTCGGATGAGCAAATGAAGGTATACTGATTTTTAAGTACAATTACGATTTTCAGTTTTACGGATTGCTCTTTTGCGGTTTGAAGTCTTTCCCACCAGCTATCATGAGTACCAAAAAGTCTGTCGAATTCTTTCATATGAGGTGTTAAAACAGAATGAGCAGGTAGTTTCTCCATCAAATCTTTCCGCTCGGCTAATATATTTAAGCCATCCGCATCAATTACCAATGGTTGATTCGTGGTAATTAGATGCTCTAAAATGCGTTCGTTTTCTATAGAAATCCCTAAACCTGGCCCAATGGCAATCGCCTGGTACTTTTCTGGGTTTTCAATTTGAAGATATTCATCACGCGGCAGAGCCATTACTTCGGGCAATTTGTTGTTTAAGGCAACTAAACCACTTTGTGGAATGCAAGCTGTAGTTAGGCCGGCACCAGTATGCAGGCACGCCATGGCAGATAGCAAAGCAGCACCCATTGTATTTGTATTTCCTGCTATAATTAAGGCATGTCCATAAGTGCCTTTATGGCTAAATGGTTTTCTAGGTTTGAGTGTATGCCTAATATCTCTTTCTTCAATCAAATAAAAATCAGCAAGTTGTTTCTGAATGAAGGTTTCATCTAATCCAATCTGTACAACTTCATACTGCGTTGTTGCCAGAATAGATTCAGGCATAAAAAAATTTATTTTAGGCCGCTGGAAACAAATTGTTTTCAAAGCTTTTATGCCATTATATTCTTTTGGCAATTTACCTTCAGCAAAAAAACCGGTAGGTACATCAACAGCGTAAACACGTGTTTTAGATTGATTAATGTGATGGACTAACGTTGCAT
>Ga0116227_10008535_pt1 | contig 19234 bp, 13 predicted proteins | sample S1TSphgellanicum_FD_89693 | JGI IMG/M metagenome (GOLD analysis project Ga0116227, IMG submission 89693) | Host-associated microbial communities from peat moss isolated from Minnesota, USA - S1T2_Fb - Sphagnum magellanicum MG | ecosystem: Host-associated > Plants > Peat moss > Unclassified... | reverse complement strand
GTGACAATACGTATACAATGGAGTCAAAGGATGAAATGTATTTGTTGACTTTATACTCTTTGTCATTTGCGACTAGTTTTCACATGCGACTTGTCTTAGGCGACTAAAAGGATTTTAGTTGCATAATGTCTCTTGCGAGTAAAATTTAGTCGCAAAGAGCAGTCGAAAATACATGTTTTTCTTCTAATTTCCCCTTTTTTCCAATCTATTGACCCTACCTACCTAAAATCCCTCCTACCTATTAACCCTATTTACTTGTTGACCTTTCCTACCTACTAACCATCCTTGCTATTGACCTTAAGGATAACTACCACATTTACCTATTAACTTAACTTACTTATTAACCAAACTAGTAGCCTCCTTAGTTTTGCCACTGCCTTTTAACACCCAAGTGCCATTACTCCTCATGTTGTTATTTGTTTCCTATTCTTGTTACTCCTCTAACATTGCCCACCCATCCATCCTTTTTTGACCACCATCTCATTGCAGAATCAAATTCTCCTTCTTTCTTTCTCATCTCAACAAATTGACATTAAAAAGGACTTGCAATTCAATGTCATCAAAAGTTTCATTAAGAGAAAAAACTTGATGAAAAGGAACTACAACTTGTAATTAATTTAAAAAAGACACAAGTTCCACACAACAACAAATTGTGACTTGTCATAATCATTTTACTTTTGTTGTTGTTGTTGTAAATACCTTGTAGTAGTGATGATGAACACTAAAGTTGTCATTGTTGTTTGTTTTCTTTAATAATAATTACAACAAGGTTGTGGCATCGATGATAAGCACCATGCTTATTGTCATGATTTTTTTTTTCTTTATGTTTTCTTATAGCAAGATGAAGGGGTGCATTTTTTTGGGTTTAAATTTTTTATTCTTTTTTGTAGGATTTAACATTGATAAAATTTGACACACTTACCTCCTTGTAAGTAAGAAAATCTCCTTGTTTACTTGCTTGTTATTTTTTAAAAAAATTTGTATGTTTTTTTTGTAAGAGTAGGAAGTGGGGGGCAATTGTTTGTTTTATGTTTTCTTGCAATAAGCTCACAATGAAAAGAACAAACATGATGCTCATCACCATTGTCATTTTTTTTTTGTGGAGCTTTCTTGCATTAGGTCAAGAGGGCACATTTTTTTCGGGGACAAGTTTTGACCTTTGAGCATTGCTACACTCACTTCCTTGCAAGTAAAAAAAATCTCGCGTATGGGAGTGAAGTTCAACAAAACAATTAGTGCAATCATTGATTTGCATAAATTTGAGATAATTCATGGATAATATGTCCTTATATCGACCCATTTTTTTCTTTTTTCTTATTTGGTCTACAATTTTTTGGAATGCCCGTGATAATGATGGGTTGTTGCTCAAATGCAAACTTTGTGGGATTAATAAGGATGAATTTGTGGCAATTGTGGTTTATTTCCATCTAGGTTATCATCACATCTATATTTAACATGCCACAATAAATGTGGCAAAGGCAACAACAACCTATTGTCAAGCAACCTCTTGTCAAGCAAATGGGATGGGCAATGTATGTGGACCATAGTTTAGATATAGTTTCTCCCCAAAATAAGTGGTTTTCATAAGTCCATGTGTATGGGTATTTTATGACACAAAACCATTTCCAAAACACAATACCTATATCCTAGGGTAGAACATAAATGCCCCATGAAATACTCATATTGATTTAAAGATTATTTCAATGTGCATGGTAAGACCTTGCAAAAATTTAAATAATTATAATGGCAAATGCTTCCAACTTTTATAAATATAAAAACATATACAAATGGAAATTTTAAAATATAATTAATTAATTATGTTTTAAACTTTAAATCAAACCATATGTTAAAAATTAAAAAATTAAAAAATTAACCTTAGATTTAAAAACCAATTAATTCAAAAAAAATACAAAAGACCTTAAATAATATTAATGGTAGATCACATAACCCTTGACACTTATAAAAAAAAAATTAATGCAAAAAAAGGTTTTATAACATTTAATTATGCCCTACATTTGAAAGCTAATTAAATGGGAAGAAAATAATGAATGTAAGGATTAACCTTATATTTTAAAGCTAATCAACTAAAATAAATAAATGCAAAAAATCCTAACAACTTACAAACATATATACAAATGAAATATTTTTATAATAAACCATTATGTTTTACATTTTAAGGATAACTAAATGGAAATAAATTAATGAATGTAAGAATTAACCATATATTTAAAGATTAATTAAATGAAAAAATGAGTGAAGGAAGGAGTATTTATGTTTTTTTGGGTATAATCTTTCCAAGTTGAAACTTTCTCCATTCCCTTTCAAAAGAGATAAAATGAATGTGTATTGCTCCATATATGTCTAAATGAAAATTTCCCCCCCAAAATTCAATTTAGGGTTGATTTTAATTATTATAAAAAGGTGAAAATTCATAACTATTTATCATGATGAAAACCCTTAAATGTAAACCATATTATTTAATATTGCCCTTTGTTTAATTAAATTATGTAATGACATTAAGTACACCATGCATAAAATAACCCAAAATAAAGGTGGAGCTATGATATTAATGTTGAATAATGGATTACAATTGCAATACCCACATTTAGGGTTGCCATTTATTGGCATCAGGTGCTCAAATATGTTTAAAATGGTTATTAATATATTCAATGCAATATATACTTGCATATTTTGTATATTATACATTGGCACATGTTGGCATTATGTAAGTGGTAGGTAGGTAGGTGGGTAGATAGGTAAGTAGGTGAATAGATTGATGGGCGGGTGGGTAGATAGGTAGATGGGTAGGTAGATTGGTGGGTGGGTAGGTATGTACATACACACAAAAGTAGACACATAATGGGTTGGGTAGGTAGGTGATAAGTGGGAAAATAACTAAAAACATAGGTAGGTAGGTATGTAAGTAAGGAGGAAAGAAGTTAGGTTAACATGGTAGCTAGGTCAATAGGGTAGTTAAATGGGAGGGTAGTATGGAGGTCAAGGTTGGGAAAAAAATGACAAAAAAAGGGGGTCAAAGATTGGCATCCAAAAAAGGTTAATTGTGGTACAATGTTGGTTAACACAAGTTTGAAGTTAAATGAAAAAAGGTAGCCCATCCTATGGACATAACAACTACTTGGTGCATTGGTGGGTGTTAGTTCATTTTGGTTGATATTTTGGAATGTCAATCTAATAGTGCATGACAAACGTGAAGGGTTTTAAAACGATTTTCAAATTTTCAAAAAATTATCCACAAAAACATTGAATTGGTTTTGATGAACATAGAAATAGTGAGAACAATAACCAAAATTTTATATTTATCATGACAACAAAACTTGTTAATACACCCCTGGGTTTGTCAAGTTGCAATGGTGTAAAAAATCCTATCAGTTTTTAGTTTTGTAACAAAATACAAATCTAGGGTGCAATGTTTAATCCCAACAAGGAAAAGGGCATGGGTGCTTTGGGATGGGACTAGGTTTAGCTCCTTTGTTAAGCTCAAAACCATGTCATTCTACACAAACCAAGTAGAAAAGGCAATAAGTCTAATTTGGAGTCAAAATGATGCATACATAAGCCTGGGCTAATACATATTCACAAGATTCACTATAGGTTAAACTTGGAATGTGTCATCACTTTTTTACCTATGATGTACTATGTAGGTTTTCACATAGGCTACATTAAATGTTTTTGCTCAAGATTCCCAAGTAGAAGTCCCAAAATTGTCAAGTTATGTGGCCCACCATTTTGTGAAGTCATAACTTTTTCAAATCCCCCTTGATTTGAGAGCTCTCAAAGGCAAAATTATAACTTTTAAAGAAATTCTTCAACAATATATTTCACTCTTCAATTGGAATTGATTTAATCTCCTTGTTGAACAATTAAATGTTCAAGAGTCATTTTTGTACTTTATTTATTTGCTTTTCAAATGGTCATAATGTGCATGTTAGAAGTATTTGTTAGAGGAATAAAACTTCATTCTAACATAATGATATTTGAACTTAGACCTCTCCGATGGTCCAAAAAAAGCCAAAGTTTGACAAGGTTTGGTTTCCCAATATTAATTCAAAGGTTTGGGACACCTTGGGACTCCTAACATGGGAATCCATTTAGGAGTACTGTCGAGACTTGCTCCCTTGCACTCTCCTACAATTGTGAAATTTTATTTGAATCAATGGGTGTTTTAGCTTCACTCCAAGCTCTTTCAAAGCTATGGGTACCTCCACATTAACACATGAACCAACCTTGCCCATGTGACCAAAGTGAAATGAACTACTGTTGATGGTTAAAAAAATGGAAATGCATATGAAGATGATGTGGTAGATTGTGATTAGTTATAAAAGGTAATCGATTATAAATTTATGATTTGTATAGTGTCCAAAAATCGTATTTTCTTTTATCATGACATATCATACTACTATGTAAAGGTGTGGATATTAATTTTTGTACATGATTATGTAATCTCGAAGGCAGTTCAAGTCCACTTTTTAAAAAAAAACAATGAAAACACTAGTTGTAATGTTTTTTGCATGGTTTTCAATATTCTATATTCACTAGCTTTAATCCTAATTATTCCACATATCTCCATAATATATTACAAAATAAATCATGTAAAATTTTTATAAAAACTTGTGTAGATTTTTTAATAAAGACAATAAAACATGAAAAACCAAGCATTCGTGGTTACATGTGTTGTGGTGTCTATTAGTGTGAATGCACCCACATAAGCTATGAAAAACACCATAACCATGGTATGAGAAATATATTATTATGTGTGGGAGAATGAGGTATTAAAAGAAAGTTTTAAAATTACAATCTATGTTTTTATGATTGAAGATTGAAAATAATGATCCTCGTGTTATTTGTGGACAATTTACTAATCATAGGGAATTCATGTTAGTAAGATGAATTAGTTGAAAATTGAATTAGGAAAATGTTTGATAAAATTAATTTAAACAATGTGGATTATTTCAACATAAAGTTTTAAAGTGTAACTAGAGGAATCTTTATGATTAATTGTCAACATGTAATAGATTTTTTTCCAATTTCCAATGATTAAAGGCAAACCTATTGGCACACCATTGCTTGAAGGTTTCAAACTTTAATTAAAATTATATCTTCCAACTAATTGGACCCCTTCTTTTCCAACAAGTTCTTGAAGAATGAATATATATCAAGCAAAAGGTCAATTATCATGGTAGATGTTTCAATTTTTAATAAACAATGTATGAGTAACCATGTAAAATGCATCTAAAAGTTGGTGGTTCAAATGGGGTTTTTAATAGATAGACATTGATTTGGTAAGTCACAAGGAGGAAGGGAAATGCACATTAAGGTTTATATTTCAACTTAAAGATGGACTAACTAGTGACTTAGAGTTTGAAGAAACAACCCATGGTTGCCCTATTTTTCACATAAGCAAAATATCATGCATTGACAAAAGGAATTAAAGAGGAGACAACTTGATTATAATCTTTGCTTGGAAAAAGTTGTAATATCAAATCAATTTAGTTTTGTTTCATTTTTTGTTATTGTACATAATCATTTTCCTTTTCAATTAGTTGTGGCAATTCAAAACTCCTTGCCACTATGATCATAATTGATGCACCTTTAGGTTTGTCAAGTGGTAAAAAATTAGACAATTTTTGGTTTTGCACCAAAATGCAAACCTAGGATATATTTATTTAGTTCCCAAAAAAAAAGGAGGCACGTGAATTTTGTGATGAGATTACGCCAAACTCATAAGCAAAAGTTCAAAATGAAATCAATTTGCACAAATTAAAAAAGAAGGTAATTCATGTAAATTGGAGCCAAAATAATGCACAAATAGATTATCATGACAACTCAATTTACAAAACACACCACATTTTGGACTTGGGAGGAATTCTTACTTTTCTCTTTATAATATACCTTGTGATTGGTAGTGAACTACATCAAGTTGTCGATTTTGCTAAACTTTGAACTTCTTATAATTTTGTGAATTCATAACTTTTACATGTAAATTCTAATTGAAAAGATTTCAAAATAAATTGTAGCCCTTGAAAAGACCCTTTTAACATTGTATCATATGATTAATTCAAAGGTCATTTAACCTTTACTTTTCAAATTTTAATGGTTAGGAGTCAAATTGTCAATTTGATTTCCAATCATTTTTCAACCATAACTAGAGTTTCATATTTTCAAATGAAGAATGCAAGCGCATATTTGATATTTACATTTCACAATATTTTCAATAGTTTAAGTAAGTCCCAATTTGGACACCATTTATTATTTGCATTTTCTCCCGAAAATTTCATAACACCATTTAATTTTCAAAGTGGGAAAACACTTAGGAATGTTGGGACTGACTTTCCCACAATTGTGGGAGTGTGTTTGAATTCTAACACAATTTTTTGGCTTGTTCCTCCTTTCATGCCTTAACCTTGATCACAAGCCCAAGGTTAAAGTAACAATAATAATTCCAAGCCATGCATTCCCTGTCAAAATGACAAAATCAAACCTTTGCAAGTTTTTGCACCTTTCAATTTATAAGTTTCCCATGTAATACACACTAAAATCATGACACTCTAGTCATTACACTTAAAATGGGTTTTCAAATCTTACATGTACTAAGATGATAATAGTTTGAAATGTACATAATCTTGGATTATATAGGTTCAAAACTCCTTCAAATTTATTATATTCTTTTAATTCTCACACACAAAACTTGCTATCCATACAAAAATCTAGTTATTTAATTTACGACTAGACATTTTGGTTCTCTAAGCAAGATGATTATATTGTGCTTTTGGATGATGCAAAATATGTTGAGGTATGTGCATTTGAAGAAGAGTTTCAATAATCACAATGTGAACTAACTTAAAGAAAACAATTACCCACAAATCATGATGGGTTGAAAGTCAAAAGTTTGAAGCTTTTTTCATGAAAATGTGATCTAAGCTTGAATGAAGTGATGATTCAATAATGGCAAGCATTGACATCCACACAACATGTAGCATTTTATGGTTATGTTATTGTAGTAAACTAACATTTTTCACAACACAAAAGATAAGATATATTTATAGTGTGCATCTTATTCATATTTTTTCAGTGTTGTCGATTTTTGATTGATTTACTATCTATTTCAAAATGCATTTGTTTTGCTATTATTGATGTTTTATTTACTTGAACCTTGTTGCAAAATATATACGTATTTGTTCATGATGATATTTTAACAATGTGGTAGCAAAAATACAATTGCACCATAGTTTATGTGTCTTGCACATAAAAATGTAGGGTAATGCCCTAAGGTGAAAGACCTATGCAAAAAGTTTTGCATTGACATAGCCTCACTAATTGCACATTTAATCCCAAAATCCATGTTGGAGTATGAAACAAATTATGAATTAAACATTCATAGACCATGAGGCATAGACATAAGCTTAAGTACCTTTCATAACTAGAGGTGGCATTATGCATAAACATAAGGTGCATTCTTCCCAAAAAAAAAACCAAAAAAAAAAAAATTGATGTCATCATATATTTCTATTGGTAAGTCTTTCGAGCATGTGATGAACATAAGGGAATTATAATGTGGGTTAATATATTTTGAGCTATTAAAAATATATTTATATAAAGAAGGTAGTTTGTTTGTTTGTCATGTTTAGATTCCCAAATCATCACACCCGTTGTCATGTTTTGATATTGTTGGAGAGCTCTCAATGGGTATAGTTCATTAAGGTGTTTTCATAATGTTTAAATCTACAAAAAATAGTTCTTGAATATTGTTTTTTTTGTCAAATAAATAAAATAAAATAAAAACTTAATACTTTAAGGAAATTGGGGCCAACTTTTGATATTATTGGAAAGCTCATGATGAATGATATTTTTTAAAGGGGTCCAATTTTTTTAATGTGTACTCAAAATCTTGTCACAACATCATTTTTTTTTTGTCTTTTTCACCTAATCTTTTTTCATCATGTAAAGACACATTTATGGATGATTATAATGAAATCTAGAATTATAGTCGTCTAAATATAGTCTTTTTGAAAATTTTAACAACTTTTGACTCATAATTTTTTACAGGGATCAAAATATAGGATAAAAATGATTTCAGTAAGGACTAGGTCCTATTCATCCTATGTGGTACACCTCAAAAGATTTTCACCCAAAGACAATTTTTTAGACCTATGATAGAGGAGATATTAAATTTTGAATGATTTAAGTCATTGAAAATTAATTTGAAATTTAAAATATTTGGTCCAAATTGAGTTTAATTGTTAAGTTATTCATTGGAAAAAAATGCTAGATTGGGTGGTCTGATTTTTTTTTATAGTTATCTTGAGTGAATTAATAATTAAATGTTTAACATGGTTAGAAAGGTTTGTGAGAATTTCAAAACACCAATGGAAATGTTAGAAAAGGGAACATTATTTTCAATGTTCAACAGAATAAGGTGGTTGTGTGTAGGCTCGAAGATATGTTTTTCAGGCCAATGGGATTGCTGGATTTGGTGGTCCGAATTTGTTTTCTTAGTTAACTCGAGTGAACTAAGCTAACAGTTCAACCTGTAATTAATTAGTTAACTCTTGTGAACTAACAATTCAATGTGTAACACAACGTTCTAGCACATAGGAAGAGGCAGTCATCTGCTGATTCCACTTTTGGTTTTACCAGTTCCGCATGTAATGTCAATCGACTGTGATCACAGAAAACTGTTCCGATGCGAATCAACGGTGGAGAACACGGTTACGTTCTGGAACGTGTCTCACCTCTCCGCAGGCTGGCAGCGTCCTAACCGTTATGAATTCTGGAATTGTCGTCTTCTCCGGCAAATGTAGGGTTTGCACGAAGGCCGGAACGCGTGAATGTGTTTGTCTCTCTCGGCGCAAGAAGACGCCACCCTTCGAAAGAGTGTTGGAGGAGATTGAGGGTCTTGGGAGATACTCTGCGGGTATCCTATCTTAGCTTCTTCAGCACGCTAATGTGGTTTTAAATCTGTCTTTTCCCTGCGATTTTATTTGCGTTTCATTTTCTTAAGCATTCGCGAAGAAGAACGGTTTTGTTGTGGTTGAGTCTCTACGAGGACGCTTCCTGCGGACTAACGCAGAAACAACTGGGTATGCATTGTTGGTTTCTTCGTCTGTTCCTCCCCCCCCCTCCCCCCGGAGAGTATCTGTTGTGTTGCTGAACTTTTTTTTCTTCCCTTTATGCATTGTGTTCTGTAAACTAGGGTTTGGCGCTCTGTGGAAATGGAAAGTTAGTTTGTAGATGCCGGTTTGCAGTGGTGCTTGGTTGCGTGGACTTTTTTGTGAAGCTAGAGAAAATTGCTTTGCAGATCCCTTGTGGTAACCTTCTTAGTTGGGGTGTTCGTAGTCACTGCTGTTGTGGCATCTTCTTCTTGTGATAAATTGCAATATCAGATGCAGGTGAAGAGAGTACGAAACCGCGTATGGCTTTGGTGGATGTGGGGTCACTTTTGTGGAGTATGAGGAAGAGGATGTGTTGTCGATGACGTCGAGTGGGCGTTGGGGGAAACGATCGATGTGTGGCTCGAGGGCACGGGAGAGGCGGGAAAGCAGTTGAAGTTGAGAGAGATACGGTTATCTGTAAGCCACAGGTAAAAGGGGGAGAGGAATGACTCGATCGATTTCAAGGTCGCCATCTCGCAAGGTCAGGCGGCGATCACCAGCACGGTCTCCATCGCCTGCAAGGGACCGGCACAGCAGTAGAAGGAGGCGGGACCGTAGAAGCCGCTCTCCTGCCCATCTTCATGGACATGGCAGGTGTGTTACAGTGAGCAAAACAATGGCCCCTGCTTGGCGTCTTTCTCAAAACCTTCAGCTGATGTCGTTGTTGGGCTAGAAAAAGCCAGGTGAGAGTGAAGTTGTCGAGAATCAGATGAGAATTTGTCAACAAACTTCTTGAGAAGGAAAAAGAGTATGAGAATGAGGTGGGAGCAGACAGGCTTGGAAGGAGGGGTTTTGATGACGCAGCCGCTGTTTTGGAGAAAAGCATGAGGCCTTGCGAGGGTCTCTTCAGGAACCTTATATTCGCTACTTGTGCCTCTGCTGAACCCTGATGGTCGCCCTCTCACCTCTGGTAACGGTACCATAGATGCGCCAACCCTGTTGTTTTGATCTTGGGCGCCGAGTCCGTTTTTCAGTGTAGGGTATGGTTTCTCAAGTCAACTTGTGTCAGCGAAGTCTATGTCAAGGGTTAGGGTCAACTTTCTTGACTAAAGAATACGGGTTGAGGACTGGAAAGTGGTAGATGGCGAGTAGAAAGTCTCCACATCTTACAAGTTTTAGGGGCAGATGGTTTGGGATCATAACCAATGACCTGCCTAGTGAGAGAAGTTTGCACTGAAATTGGTCTTAAAAACCCTGACATGGAGTTGACACTCTGCTTCTTGTTCATTTGAGAATGGCATGTCAGTTGTGGTATTCTCACTCACTAAATGTACCTTGTGTACCAGGCACAGGAGTAGATCTAGATCACCTCGGCGAAGGCGGCACAGTCCCTCACTATCCCCTGATCGTAGGTCTCGAAGTTCCAGTTTTATCTCCTTGGAACGAAAGCGAGTCCTTGGCAAGGCTCGTGAGGAGGAAGAGCTAGAAAAGAAGAGGTATTGCCTTGCTTTTATTTAGTGTTGTACCTTTGATTATTTTCTGAAAACTGGGGGACTGTAGAGTTGGTCTACCCAACATCATATGTACTTGACTGTAAGGATTTCATTATTCTGTCCTCTTTTGCTTACTGATTGAGTTCGTGTATTAATCTGGGTCACAGATGGCAGCAAGAGGCTGAACTGAAACTTATTGAGGAAGAAACTGCCAGAAGAGTGGAGGAAGCCATACGAAAGAAGGTCAATGAGGCTCTGAATTCTGAAGAAGTAAAGAAAGAGATTGAAGCAAAAATTAAAGAGGGTCGTAACAAGTTATTTGATGAGATTGCCCAACAACTAGCAAGGGAGAAGGAGGATGCACTTGCTGAAGCAAGAAGAAAAGAGGTAAGACCAGTGTTGGCCATGTATATGGTCTAGGATGTTGATGCCACATCTGTGTAAGTCTAATAAGGGAATGTACTTACACTAAGTCTATAAAGTCCCTACCTACATTTGTGTGTAAGTGGATAGCCATGTAAGGCCATTTGATGCTGTGTAAAACAGATACACATACACACACAGTTTAATGGCTGTGTAAAACTGGGTAAATGGATAAACCAGGGAAAATAATAAGTGTAAAACATTTAGAATCATGTCAGGTGCTTCACCAATCTTTGCCAGTACACTTCAAGAATGAAGTACACAGCAATTTCCAAAATCAAACATGCATTTGTGATGTAAAATGAATGCATTGAATTGACATATTTCGAAGTGTCAATGTGAGCTTTGGGGTTGGATCTAAATACACTAATTACTTACATGCGCCCATGTAAGTGATGTGAGACTGAGTCAGGCTATGTTTATGTAAGTGTAATGAATATGGCCATGTGGTTATACATGGACATTTACACTTTACACAAACACTGGTGAGAACTCTAAATTTTGTCCTGCTCTGGTTAATCCCTGGGGGGACTCTTGCTGTTTGAGACAAGCCATTTTACCTGGATTTGCAATATGTTACTGGTGGTTCAGTTGATAGGATCAAGGGTTATGAGATGTGGATTGTCATGGAGGGTTTGTAGGAATCTGGTCTTTTTGTAGATGTAGATAGAAAGGTTATATCTTTGTAACGGAGTGCCTTTGCTGCTCTTCTTGTCTCAGGAGCAAGCCCAGAGGGAAAAGGAAGAGTTGGAACGAATGCTGGAAGAAAATCGACGAAAGATTGAGGAGGCACAGAGGCGTGCAGCAGAAGAGCAAGCCAAAAATGAAGAGAAGCGTTACAGAGAGTTAGAAGCTTTACAGCGACAGAAGGAGGAATTCCAACGACGCAGAAAACTGGAAGATGAGCAAGGGCGTGCTGAACAGATGAAGATCCTAGGCAAGAAAAACACTCGGCCAAAGTTGTCATTTGCCTTTGGGTCAAAGTGACACTGCAGATTGTTCTTCAAGATTGCTAAAAGTTTTCCATTTTCCTCAGGTCAATATCCTGTAATGTGCTTTGAGTTATGACATTGTTACCAGGGTAAGACAAATTCTTTACCCAGGTAGAGCACATGAGCCCATTTCCATTGATAGGTTTCACATGCAACTTGGATGCAAAGGTAGGGTTTTCAACAAGTCTAGCAAATTCTTGCTACAATGAATTTGGTATTGCTTGTTTGTGGTTGGTAAATTCTGTTCCCTTTAAGCAGTTTGGTGGTTGTTATTCTCTAGAACTTGTCACTCTGGACAAAATTATGTTTCAGGGTAAGTTCTTTAACCCTACCACCAGTGTGGTTTGAGTTGTTTGAAGGAACTTTCTTGGCCTAGAACTCTGATGGGGACTGGTGACTCTAATGCTTGCATGAGAACATGATCTTCAATGAATAACTGGCAAGAGGTTGGTGGGAGTTCTGCCTTCTCTCTTGAATTGTTATTTTCTTGAGGATGCTAAGAATCACTCACTGAGCCGGGACATGGATTTTTGGAACCGTGCCTGGTTTGCTTATTACTTTCTGTTCCAGGATGTTAAGAATCACTCCTCACAGGAGAGTCTACCTCAGAGCTTGCCTGATCTTGCGGATGCCTGACCCAAATCTAAATCCTATACTAGTAAACCTGTGACTCCTGTTTGCTGTCATTTGGAAGTGGCCAATTCAGGTTGCTCGCAGATATCAAAGTGGGAAGGCAGTAGTCTGCTGCCTTTTCAAAGAAGTCAATGTGGGTTACTTGTGAATATGATTGTGGTGGGAATACTTTTGCTGGACAACCTGTTGAATACTAACAGTGATCCGATTCCTAATCCTGGATCAACTAGGAATTGGCTCTTCCCCCAACCCCCAATATCAAGTTCTTGAATATTCAGAACACAGGTTATTTAGTAGGGGAAAAAACCAATTACCAGCTCTGGAGGGTCTTTCAACAATTAAGGTTAGAAGTAACTAGTTGTTCTTACAATAACAAATGCCCTCCAAATTCTGACAGTTTCCAGAAATTGACATGTTGCCAACAAGAAGGGTTTTCGAGCTTGTGTATTTTCTTTGGAGGATGTAGTGTATAGGGCAAGGTCAAGCAGTGAGTTGTTACCTTGCTGAAAGCATTGGCGAAATTTTATTTATTATTTTCATTATTCCAAAAAAAGTAAACAAACCAAGACAAGTAATGGGCTACAAGTCTGTCTATTAAATGTGAGGAGCACCTTGAGTAAAATCAGGATACTATGTGTAAAAACTTCAAATTCTTGTTGATAACTCCTTAGTATTTGCATCTCCTTTGCATGCAATGTGTAAGTACCAGTTCACGAAAACAACTCTTTGAAAACAATGCACTGAAATGAACAATCTCATTAGCCATAGAACTTTTGTTTGCATCTATGGACAAGCCTATGATGCTATTACAGTATTTAGGTGAGAGGTTACTCTAAACAATTCAAGGCTCCTATTCTAAAACTATGATTGGTGGTCACATAGACTTTTTTTTCCTCCCTAGGCACAAGCCTATTCCATGAACCCCATATATTTGTGTATATGTTTGTGCTAATCTTAGAAAGAGGTAGGGCATTCTGAAAAGCTAATACTCATTGGATTGGGCAATTTGTTTTTTTGAAATACCTCACCATTTGTGTAGGACAGATTCTGCTTGAATAAGGTGCTCTCCAGATCCACTGAAAAATTTATCTTGATGCCTTATGATTTGCAAAAGCCCTTGTTGGTCTTTTCTACTTTTAGATGAGAGCACTTCATATTCTAGTGACGATGCTTCATTGATGTTTCATCAGAACTAGTTTATGTAGAATGGATATTTTGGTGATCGTCATTATAACAATTTCAGAGTCATTTTGAATTATAATTCATCATAAGTCATCATTTTGATTTTATTTATTTATTTATTTGGTTTAATTGTATCTTGTTGTTTGTTTTGCACCCTTTCAATGTTTTTGTCTGTTTGTATCTTGTTGTTTGTCTTACACTCTTTCAATGTTTTTTTTCTTTTGTCTATTTGTATCTTGTGGTGAACTTTTCTACTGAATCAAACTTTCATTGGCATTTTTCCTAGCAAATTAAGAATGTAAAATAGATATTAATGAAACAAAATGACATATAATGAAATTTAGAAAAAAAATATTAAAAAATGATAAAAAAAATTGTGTTCACACAAAATAATTTAATCATGGTCACTCGTAGTGCAAAACATTGTGATCCCAAATTTATGAATAATGTCTCATCTAGATGCATGCAAAAGGTACTTTTTTTGTAATCTATGCATACACCATCATTTGCCTCATGATGGAGTTAACAGCTGCAAGTGAGGGCATTCTCAAAATGCAAGGCTAGGCTCAGTTACACTTGACCTAGGCCACTTATATTTGGGACTGCCCCCATTGTGGAGAGTTCCCCTACTCAAAATGCCCTCCAACAGAACAAAATGTCCTTCCTCTTGGAGGGTATGTGTTTTTTTGAAATGTGCCCCACTTTTGCAGAGGCAAAGAGGATTCTTGTTAATAATATGGCCTCCAAAATACACTAAAATTCTACATGTAACCTGAGGAGTGGGGTGTTCTCAAATTAGGTGCTCAAGTTTAGGGTTTAGTGATAAGGTGCCCTCTACATACATGGTAAAGTTTTTAGCCAATGCTCTACAATTGCATAAACCCTGTTAGAAATTGTTTAGGATATTTGGAGATGATTTTACAGAGCACAAATTTAACCTCTGCCATTTTGAATCCTATGGGCATTTTGCATATTGCAGTATTAGCAGATATTCAAAATATTCCCATTTGTGTGATTTTTTTTTTTCCAAATTTCAAAAATAAAATAAGAATATTCATCACATTTGAACTCTGATTTTTGTTTCGTAGCATTTTGAGAACTAGTTTTCTTACTAATTTAGATTGTCACCATTTAATGCTAAATCCCTCTTGGGATGATGAAACATTAGAAAATTGGAAAAAAAAAAAAAATCAGTAATCCACCTCTTAATTTTTTTTTTTTCCCATGATACTCAATCTAATAACCATAATGGGAGTGGGTAGAACTAAATTCACACCAAGGGTTACTAGGGGTGCTTTTTTTTTTTTTTGGGAATGAAAATTCCAAGATGTGAAAAAGGCAATATTTTGTCACTATATACCCCTTTTTCTGGAAAAAATCACCACATTTCAAGATTATTATTATTATTATTTGGTTTTTTTTTGTGCCACATTTGGACTTTGCTTTTAGTTTGGTAGCAGTTTAAAAAACTATTTAGACAGGTTCTAAAAATCTGTCACCATTTAATGCTAAATCCCTCTTTGGATGCTAGTCAATGGTGCAACATCTGAAATTTGAAAAAATAAATCACTGGACTTAGTAGGGATATTTTTATTCCATTTAATCCTTCCTTGATTCGGGGGTTAAAATGATTAAAATATAAGAACAAACACACACGGATAAAATAGTATGACGGGGTTAATTTAACCCTTTGTTGAACCGTTCACATTAAGGGGTTTTCCCAAACCACTCAAAAAGTTTGGGCAGTTTGTGGAAACTTAGGAATTTTTTTTTCCCATGCTGCTCAAAAATTTTGGGCACTCTTGAGAATTTTTGAGAAATGTTTTTCAGGATACTTGAAATTTTTTCGGCAGTTTGAGAATCTTTGTTCTGCCCGAAAAAATTGGGCAGATTATATAGGTTGGAAAAGTTTCATTTCTGCTTAAAACTTTGGCAACCTCAACAAGGCTTGATGCTTGAAAGATTTAGGAGAATTTTTTCTCAAGATCCTAGAAAACTTTAAGGTGGTTTTTGGAATTTTCAGGATGCATGGCAAGATCATAAGGGTTGAAAAAAAATCATTGCTGCCCAAAACTTTTGGACACTTTGGAGAATTTTATGCTGCCTGATACTTTTTGGGCATCTTATAAGTGTTGAGGAAAGTTTTCATTTTTGCCCAAACCTTTTGGGCATTCTGGAAAATCCCAGACACCAAAAAAAATATTGGGCAATTTGGGAACTTTTATGATGCCCGATAATTTTGAGCTGATAATAAGAGTTCAAAATAGTTTTTGTTGCTACCCCCCACCACTCCAGGTCCTCTCTCACAATGTAAGAGAGTATGTTGGCCAAAACAAGATGAGAAGCTCTTGTGAACTTGAGGGGGTATTCTAACCCTTTGAAATCAGGGGGTCAAACTAACCTCCTTAATCCACCCTTACTTATCCCAAATTTAGGAAAAGTGAAGATATTTCTTCTTGGGGTTAAGATATCCCAACACATTTATCCCCCTCTTAACCCTAATGCCATGTCATTTGGCACCTTGGGTGAACCAGTACCCATGTTGGTACCATGGTGAAATTCTCAAATTTCATTTAAGTTATTTCAAAATATTAGAAATATCCCATGCTAAGGCTAAATCAGCGTCTCAGAGTTCAAATCTAACATTTTTTGGGATTAAAATGACCAATAAGAGGCCTCACTCAGAAACATGGGTACAGATTAACCCTGGCCATCATTTGCCAAGTCAGTTTTAACCTCTTTAGTGTGAATGCGATCACATTAGGGTTAGTTTATTCTTTTTAGTTTATCCCTTTTATCACCTCTGTGTGAATGCAACATACATGTAGTAACTGATGATGTTGGTGGGGTACATTTCAATTGTCAAGTATGGTGTGAGTGAGCCTCACCCATGCAATGAATCCTCAACCTATGTGGGGGAGCCATGTTTATTATGCCATGTAATGCCTCATCTTTACTCTATTCTTTGTGGGCATCAAGAAAGGCCCAAAGTCTTTTGTCACATTTGTAATAAGTCATTTCATACCAAACTTGTTTTTCTTTTTGGAGGGCATGCAAATAGTCTCTATGCTAGAAGCTATGAATTCATATGTGGGAATGTATTTGCCTTTATGCACCACCATGCACGAATTCACAATTGCTAGAAGAGAGAACAATTTGCATGTTTGGTCATTTTCATAACTTATATAGACAAATGTGATCCGGTTCATATCAAGGTGGGGCATTATTGTAGCCATAGCAATGCAAGATTCTCAAGATTCTCAAAGTTCATTGATCTTGGTTGTAACCCTATGCCCTTATTGGGCATGGATCTATAAGCTTTCCTTGGGATGGTTTATCTCATTCATCATACAAGATCATGAATAGAATTTAGAATATGGTTGAGAGTTTTGACTCAAGGAGCTTGTAGAAAGCATGGTAAACAATTTCCTACATGTATTGGAGGTGCCAAATTTGCTCACATTTTTCTTATGGACTTTCATGAACTTTCTATTTCCCGAAGATTTGACAACTTATTTTGAAGTATTTTCTCTTTTTTGGAGGTTTGAACCCTAATTTAATTGTGGAAGTTTTAAATAGAGAGAGAGAGAGCACAACAAACATGTTGTGGCCACCACTAGTACTTGCTATAATGATGAGTGCACTTATTTTGACATGTGTTTGTGTATGGGTTTGTATTGGTGTAGTATGGTACCACCATCTAGACTTGGTGACTATCCCTTTGCACTTGTGGATCATGTGTAACCCTCACATTCACCTTCTTTGCCTTTGTGGTTTTTTGTGGATTTTTCATTTCATGGTGTTTCATATTGTTTTTGAAAATTATCAAAAAACTTTAGGATACTTTGTTTTTGTGTGATCATTCACTCTAAATTTTGAGTAGATTGTAAGGTATTCATATGTACCTATCCTAGCATAAAGAGCTATTGAAGTTAGTAAGGCGCTATGGTAGCTTTGACCATTGTTGTTTCAAGATGAAAATGATGGTTTGATATTGAGAGAGGTTATGATTTATGACATATGATGGCACTCATCTTATTGCGTTTGCTTGGTTGGTGGAACTAACATAAAAAGACATTTGATTGCAAAATGAACATGAGGAATGGCTTTTGAGCTTCGTGCCCTATGGTACCCCAACCTTAACTAGTAGGGTGATGAAGATACCCAACCCTCCCCCAAGGTTTTACGCCAAATACACAAATGGTTTTGGTGACCCAATGACTTTATACAATTGGGCTAATTATAGATCACAAACTTTCAATATAACAAAATTTCAATAGATTGGAAATAATTGAATCATGATGTGAATGAAAAATTATTTTATTATAAAAACATGAGAAGAATAGAACAAGATCATGATTAAAATACGTATCCAAAGTGGTGTTAAACAAATTGAAAACAATGTGAAATTCTACCTTTATTTATACCCATTGGATACTTATTTCAAGAAAACTTTTCAAAGAACTTTCAACCTACATGTGGCCCATATTCACCCATGGGCACCCATGTGTGGCCCATGTCCATCCTTGTAAAAATTAATAATGAATTATGAGTTAACCTAAAACTAAATGTGAATTGAAATTTAACTAGAATTGAGTTAAGACTTAATTGAAACTTAATTGAGATTTAATTATAAGTGAATTGAAATAAATTAAAAAAAACTACAAGTGAACAAAAAGTTAATTGAAAGTTAATTAAAGTGAACTAAAAGTGAATTGAAATTAAACTAGAAGTTAAGTACAAATTACTTACAAGTCATGAATGAAAATTCGCATGAATGAATTTCACAATGTTGACATCTGTGATAACCATGGGTCTCAAGTCCCAACCACTTGGATTGATGTTGAATCAACACAACATTTGTTTGTTTACCTTACCATGTCATGTAGTGCAATCACATTGTTACATTTAAATGATGTGAATAGTTGAATTATTATAGATGAAGTTCATAGTTTTTTTGTCTTTTCTTGTCTCCTTCCCCCCCTTTTTTTTCCTTCTATTTTTTATGACATTTTTTTCAATGACAATTTCTTTGGTGAACTATAAAATAAAAAAATTGTGGTAAAAAAATGAAGGTGAATTTGTTTTAGCCTTAGGAAGGTTAAGGGGTGGGCATTTAAAATAAAATAAAAATTTAGTGGGTTTTGTGTACAAGTCCTCTTTTTATTTTATTGTTAGTTTCTGGAAGGTTAGGGGTGGGTACAAGTTTTTATTTTCTTTGGGAATGTTGAAGGGTGGGAACAAGTTATTTTCTTTTCTTAAATTTGGAGGGGCAAAGGGGAGGGAGAGGGGGGGGGGGGGGGGGGTACAAGTTTTTTTTTTTTTTTTTTAAAGGGGGAAGGGGGAAAATAAATCCCTTTTTTTTTTTTTTTTATGTTTTAAGGTGTAAAAAAAAATTTTT
>Ga0116227_10008533_pt1 | contig 19238 bp, 15 predicted proteins | sample S1TSphgellanicum_FD_89693 | JGI IMG/M metagenome (GOLD analysis project Ga0116227, IMG submission 89693) | Host-associated microbial communities from peat moss isolated from Minnesota, USA - S1T2_Fb - Sphagnum magellanicum MG | ecosystem: Host-associated > Plants > Peat moss > Unclassified... | reverse complement strand
GTGCAAAACACCATTGCTCCCAATTGTTCAAAGACACCTTGAGAATTCACTACCCAAAACTCATGCAATTCACCACAACTACCTACTTAAATATTATTACACACCCCTTTGCCCCCTCTATCCCCACTTTCTACCACCCCTCCCCTTCCCCCACAAAAACCTTTTCTACAAAATGAAGTTTGAAAGTTTCTCCATACAAAGTTTTGGGAGAGGGAAATAAGCTAGGTGAAAATCCTTTAAGGTATACCACCAAGGACAAAAAGGGCCTAGTCCTTAGTAATGTAGGCCTTTCCCCCCCTATATTTTGATCTTTGTCAAAATTAATATAATGAATAAAAAAGTGTCAAATATTTCATAAGTACCATGTTTTAGACTATTACAATTTTAAATTCCATCATAATCATTCATAAATGTGTCTTTACATGGTAAAAAAAACTAGATAAAAATATAGAAAAGGGTGATGTTATGTCACAATTTTAATATACCTTAAAACATTTGGACCCAACTAGCCCAATAGAAAAACAACTTGACTTTTTCCTTCACAAAAAACTCAAATGAAATGTGAAATGGACATAAACTCTTATATTACCTCATGTAACATGCCATGTAATTGGAGGCTAATTACTAATCTAGGTGTACTTGGCAATGAACTCTATTACATAGTTATGACATCTTTTCTTGGATACTTTATAATGTTTGAAGTGCAGTCTATGAACTTTCTTACAAAACCATCGGGGAAAAAACCCAATTGGATAGACCATGTGAAATTGCAAACATTTGTCATCATAAGTTCATTAGTTATGGCGTTGTTAAATTGGCTTCTACTTTGGAAGGGTTTCCCTTTTGTTGTACGTTCCTTTACTTACCTTACCATATCCATTAATGTTTGGTAGTTTTTTATTCTTATGATGAACCTTTGGTTTTAGTTTTGAAAATCAATCCTAATTTGGATTTCGTTTTTATTAATTAAGACTAGAATTGATGGTTAACTACCAGCTAACCCTTGATTGTAATCCATATTTTTTTTCAAAAAATGTATGTTAGTTTTGGTTTCGGGTCTAATTCAAAAAATTAGCCCAATTCAAATCTAGTTTTTACTAATTGGAACCAAAAATGATTGTTCTTAGTTTTTAGTTCTTACCCACCAAAGAAGTTACCTACCCAACACTAATATTCACCATTGAAAATAAAATCGCCAAATCTGAGAAAACATTAAATGAAATGTGAAGGCCTTTCAAAACCAAACATTAATTTCACAAAAGGAAATAACTACAAGTAAAATTATAACTACAAGATGTGAAACCATTTTACAAACTTTGTGAATGTCAAGAACTACGACTTTAGTGACATTCAAAGGGTTTGATTGATGTTGGTGGAAAACGTATGTAAAAGAAATTTAGACATATTTGTTTGTAAGCAAATGAAACCATGCTAGTTGTTATAATTGGCCTTTTTCATTAAAATTTGCACTTTCAACGCTAGCAAGGAGTGGCAACATATACAAGACAATTTTTTTATCTTGCTCTTGGCAAGACAAGTGTTGACCATGGTGTCCATGAACTTAGTGGTGCACATAACCATCCACAAGGGTGGTTGATGTCCTTCACTCCAACCAAAAGGACCCAAAAGACAAAATTGGACATTCCTTTGGAATTTTCTCATTTTTGAAAGTGCAATTATAATTGGATTTTTTATATTTTCAAATGAGTAAAGCACTAATATGTATAAATGTGTTTTTAAAAATTTCATATTATAATAGCAATCTATCAAAAAAACTATATAAAAGTATGTTGGAAAATTTGAAAACTTGACTAATTGAAAAGATACTTTTCATCCTTTTTCTTATATTAAAATTCCTCACTTCATGTGTAGTTTACCATGAATTCAATGGAGTGCACCATTATTTTCTACTGAAAGTTAAAGAAGTTTTGAATAAGTTTTTTCATGTTTATGCCATAAATTTAATTGTGGCTACATGTGGGACTACTTTTTTGGCATAATTTACAATGCTTTCACCCAAATATGTTGTCCATACATGTATAAATATTTGTATTTATTTTATCTTTACCCACTTGGTATGTATAGGGTGAGTGTTGAAATATTTACCCATAGACTTACCTTGTGAATAGGGTGAAGTATTTGTCATTTACCTAAGTTGCCTTTAACAAGATTGATAATTTGCAAACCTCATATGCTTTTACCCTTACTTAATTTGCAAATTATTTGAAGCCTATTAAAATCAATATACCTACCTAAATGTTTTTAATAATTAATAACTTGCCAAGCATTTTCAAACCCAATTTCCTTCATCTGCTTAAGCTTGTAAATTTTATTTTTCTTAACCTTTTCAATAACCAAGTACCATAGTTTTCATCTTAATTTGGAGTTCTAAAACCTTATAACTACAATATTAATGAATGTTACTTTGTATAATAATCCATGTTTGCAAGTTGTTTCTTTGCAAATTAAATCACTATCAACAAAAGTTTAAATGTTTTTTTCAATTGCAAGATGGGACAAATAGTGGAGATTAACATCTTAATCAACAAACTTGCTAACAACTAATTTGGTGGGTAATTTTTTTGTTGTGAACTCCTATGTTCGTGCCTCCAACAAACATTGTCAACAAACATACAACACAATACAAAAATACTTTGAATGGTACAACACATTTAAATGTTATCATGCATTCTTGTGTCATTGCCTATAACATCATTATAAACATACATACAACACATAGATACCTTAAATGATACAACACATTCAAACCACCCCCTATCTAGGTTTAAAGTCCCCCCCTTAAGCCAAATAGCAATGTAAGAAATGATTTATGGAAATCCACCATGAATGAACACTTTGGTTCAAAGATGAAAAAACCAATAGGTTAAGTGCAAATGAGAACCCCATCATTAGTCACCTAATTACAATCCATCAATTCTTTTGCCAAATGTGAATCATCTTGGAAAATAATTTATGGTGCTTCCTATTATTTAACAACAAGAATAAACACCTAGGTTTATTTTGTGCATTGGTGGCAAAACTATTTTTCAACTAGCATTTCCTCCAATGGTGGCATGAGTCGTTCAATATGCCAACCTTTGGAACATTGATCACAAATTAACACATTAACAACTCCCATAAACTACCCACACAACATACATGGACAACCATTAAATATGGGTCAACCTTACCATCAATATGTGGAAAATGACACAATGCAAATTACACACATGTGGTCTTTCTAAATTTGACCATTTTTTTTTCCAACAACAACATTCTAGAAGGTAAAACTTTTCACGTATGCAAAACAACATGCCTTACAGTAACATCTAGTGTCTGGTTGATGTTGTTCTATTACAAGTACACAAAATCTCCTAATTCAAATGTATGAATTCAAGGCCAACAACCATCTCCCCAAATTGTGGCATATTGCAACATATTTTGATGCTAAACAATTGCCAAATTTTCAAAAGCCATTAGCATTGCATGTTGGAACAAGGTTGTTCATTATTCACATGCTTGAAGCCACACATTTGGATCATCCAAATTAATGATTGCCATCATATTGCATTAGATTAAAGTTGGTAGCTTGGACTTTGGTTAAACAACATAAAATATGGTGGAATAGATGCAAGAAAGGCTTGTTGACTAAACTTGTTATATCCCATAGTTGACCATGGTAATTGTATGTTTTAATTTCTAGTATGCCCTTCTTGGAGCTCATATTTCCACAAACCTCACTTCATTGTTTACACTATTTGTTTAATTAACATGTTTACTTCAAGATGCTCTTGTGAAGTTGTGTGATGATGAATATGAGTTTTTTCACATAAATATTGGAATTCCATACCTTGGACAATGATACTTTGGTTGTAACCCCAAACCTACCAAGTACCTTTTCCAAAAATGCATATGTGGCACCCTCATTATTACGATCAGGCAATGGCACCAACTTTAGCCACTTCAATAAGTGTTCAATCATAACCAAAACATATTGGTTATGCCACACTATCAAACTTAATGAATTGACAAAATCCAAACTCCAGCAATACTCAAGCCCCATGATGAACAATGGTTGCAAATGAAGTGTAAATGCATTGAATGGCACTTGCATTTGGTCACACACCACATATCAAGAAATAAACCGAATTGAACTTATAGTTGCATCTCTCACCACCAATATTGTGCCTAAAGAAAATTATAGGTTTGTTGGACCCCAAAATGGCCCAACTTTTCATGAGCATGCCACACAAGGCCTTCATGTGTTGTTTTAGGCAAAATTCAACCCACATTCGTCCATCATTGACACACTTGTAGAACAGAATTGCCTTCACATTTGAATCACTTGGCCTTATGCATAGCCTAATTATGTTCCTTGGGTGTTAACCCAACTAGGACTTCATATGGTTGCAAATATGTAATGATTGGTGCATTTTCATGTATATCCAAGGCATCATCACCTTTCAATTCACTATCTACATCACAAGAATCCTTGTTTTTCATGTTGGTCTAATATACATTCGCATAACACCTTAACAAGGTACATAAGTAAGTAGAGGCATGCCACTTATGTACCACCTCCAAATCCACATCACCATGCCATCGAAGTCTTATGTATTTGCCTCATGGGAACTCGAGTTCCTAGTCAATCCATATGCATTTCAATTAACCTTACTAACCCTATGGACTATGTCAAAATTATTCTCCTACAAAATAAATGCCCATTTTGCCAACTTTCTTATGAATTGATCTAATTCCATCATGAATTTCAGAGGTTAGAAATCCATGACTAATGTAAATGGGCTACCATAAAGATAACACTAGAAAGATGAAATTGATTGCACAATTTAATGATGCGTTCCCTTTTTTATGACCTATATTTGCCCTTTGTCTTATTGTTGAACCAACTAACATATGCCATTATGAACTTTCAACCATCATCATCAAGTTGGGTGAATATGATTCCCAACCCAAAATGTTCCAATCAGTATGCAATTGAAAAGGTGGTATTTGTACATCATGTTTCAAAATTAAAAATGTTGTGAATTTAACTTTCAACTCCTAAAAGGTTTATTCTTATGCCTCACTTTAGATATACTCCTAGTCAATCCTTGTCAATTGGGTCAAAGGTTTGGCAACATTATTAAATGATTCAACAAACCTTTGATAATAATTACACAAGCCAAGGAAGGCTAGTAAATAATTAACATTCGTTAGATGGGGAACCTATGAGATAGCCTCCACCTTGGCCTTTTGCACTTTCAATCCACCGTGATAACATGAGTGTGTAAGAACCAACACTTGTTAAGACGTAACTTAAAGTTATGTTCCTTAAGTTAATCAAACACATTTTACAAATGTTGCATGTGATTTCGTGGAATAAAACTAAAAGCAATGATGTCATCAATGTAGCATTTGACAAAACCAAGGCTTGCCAACATTTGGTCCATGATTATTTGGAATTCCATAAAGGTGTTTTCCAAACCAAATGGTTAAAACCACCAAAGTCCTTCCCACAAGGACCTATCCCCCAAAATGCCATCTTGACCTTGTCACCCTCCCTCAATGGTAGTTAATAGTTGTAGCCATCTTGTAAGTTTAAAGTACTAAAAACGTTGGTTTGTCCAAGGACATCAAAGATTTCTTCTAGTAGGGCATGGCATACTTATTTAAATGGGTATGCTTGTTCATTGGATGGTAATCCCCACATGTGACATTTGGTTCAATTGCAAAAAATGTCTTTGATTGACATCATGGTTGTCGAAACATTCACATTTGGACAATTCCACCAAACTAACATCCAAGCTTGAACTAAGGTTTTTTCTATTTCATTATACCTATAAGGTTGTTTGAAAATAACATTATCATCCTTTAATACAATTTGGACTTCTTGTCCTTTCAATTAATTTAATTCCTTCAAGTTGAAGGCAAAACATATAATATAATTCTATAGTAGCCATTGTGCTATTTGCACCTTAAATCTTGTAACTATTGGACCAATTTATGGTTCCCATGTTTTCATAGTCACTTGCATTTTGGGTTAGGATGATGAAACATCCCAAATACTCAAAGGTTGAAGACATAGGTTGTGATTGCTATGTAAAATTTGGGGAGGGGCCATGATGTTTTGGCCCCCCACATCATTAACATCCTTCCCAACACCCATGAATCCCCTTGGCATCCTTGATCCCACGATTGCCATAATCCCCCCCCCCCTACACCAACATGGTGATCTTAGCCATAGGAACAACATATGAAGAATGGGATGGGTGGGTGGGTGTGATTTGGTAAAACATTTTTATTTTGCCCTGGCCAAAGAAAAAACCCATGTGAGGTAATTAAAATCCATAATTTGCCCCAAAATCCGCCTATAATCAACTCTTTTTGAAATGCCTAGCATGACAATGATGCTAGTTCAAAACCCCATGACCTATTCCTTCTCATTGACATTGGACTCCTCCATATTTGATGAATTGGAAATCATCCTTGGGCTTCCATATCAAAATGTATGAAAACATGGAAAATTAAAAAATGTAAGTAATGTTATTTGTGAAGGCCAACCTTATTGACCATAATCAAAGGTGGTCAGTCATCATGATGAACAATATGCATGAATGTTGTTTTGGATCCAATATGTCATCCACTAGTCAAACATGTGGGTGATTTAAGGATGAGATTGATATGCTCATCGGATCACATTAGATGCTGTTAAGTTAGTCCACAACCACTTAAACCAATGGGTTTGTGAATCGACTATTGTGACATCCATTTGCAAATTAGTTCATTAATCCAAGCTTTGATATGTTGCTTGCATCTTGCCAAAACAATTAGCTGATGATCTCTCAAGGGTGGGACATTCTCCAATAAGTACACACATGAATGCATTTACATTTTTTTGCAAATATTACAAAACATGAATGAATTGTCAAAAAAATAGTAATATAAGGTTTGAAAGTCCTTAGCTAGTGTTAGCCTATGAAAGTCTTTGATTCAACCAATTCAAAATGATCAATTCAATTAATCATGGCCAAATTTGATGCCCCCAACAAGGTGACATGTTTTTTGGTAATGAATGTTGGTAGCAAGTTCTAATAATGTTGTTGTAACATCATAATATGTTGCATGGAAGCTTGTTTGGCTTGTGAATCCCTTTCCACATAGTGGTATCTTCAAATTGGGACACCAGATTGTAAGATTGCAATTAAACCAAAATTAAGGCCCTTGAACAATTCTAGTAGGCATATCCCATCCTTGGGGATATCTCTAGTAGACCTAATGGGTTTAATATTGATGGTTTGGAATTAACATTTAAAGTTGTTTATGGGCTTAGTGATGACATAATGTGCCAAGTTTAATGTACAAAATGATTGGTTGATGCTTGGAGCTTAGTCAATGTGCCCCATGGTGGCCCAAGATCTAATGAGGAAGCCTAAATGAATGGGATTCTTTGTGACCCCAACATTGTCAATTCAACACTTGGGAGTGTATCTTCATCATGGATGTTACCTCAATTTAATCAATTTTGTGGATTTGTTGGATTTTCCTATTTGCTTTCCAATAAATTTCATTAGTAGTGAAGATTTACGACTAGCTCTTGTTTGCCCATCCTAGTTGCTAGTATGTGGTTTCTTCACAAAAAATTAACGTCATCTTTAAGGGGTACAAAATTGCTCCTCCAACCAATATGTTATAAGATGTAACATGCGTAACCATTGTTCAAGCATGCATTATGGCATAATATGTTGGTTTATTGGAATAAATTGGATCACAATTTCTTGTTTGGTTAACTTTTGAGCCTTCTCCAATCTACCCATAAATGTCAACATTTGGTATGGGCATGATTTGAGATTGACATCGATCAATCCAAGACCATCCATTGTTGCCCTGCCCAACATTAAAGGTTGAACACTTAAGTCCAATAGAACCTTCTAAGGTCAATATCATTGTGTCAACACCCCCTTCAACTAGAAGACATCATCCTCATTCAACACCACCACCACACTAGGAATAAACCTTTTTAGTTAATGGTGAGATGCACAAGAAAGTCTTGAAGTTTAACCACCACCCCATTCCAAAATTTTAGGTGCACCTTGGGCACTTTCATTTCATTGGTCTTGAGAGTATGTTGGGGAAACCTAGTTTTGATAGGTTTTCTAATTTAGCCACCATCCCTATTGTCCTCACCTCACATAATGTGGCCACTAGGCAAAACACCATTGTTGATTGAATACTAGAAATGACCATTGTTTTGACAAAAAACAATGATGTTGGGTACATTACATTTTTTGCCCCCAACAAACTACTTGGTGCCTTGGTTCTCGAAGTGGAACTAGACACCTTCCTTGATGTAATTGGCCCACCATCAAAAGTTAACACCCCCATAGGGTTGGGAATTATGTTTATGTGAGACAAACTTGGCATTGAGCCTCATCATGTCGAGGGTCTAACCTCTCACCAACACTTTGAGGTTTCAACATTTGAATACTTGCTCTTGCCATTGGTGCAGCCATGTAAAACATCTTTATTGACTTAAAAACCCTAACTTGGTTCCCATCATCATGGTCTCTTGAAACATTTGGCATAGATATGGAGCCATTGACCTTGAAAATCTGGCTACACAAAGATACCATGGGTCGGCATTGGAATTAAAAGATGAGGTGTCTTTTCAATCCTTCACTTATTGTGATTTGGATGCATTGGATTTCACTTGGGTTGTCATGTTTGTAACTTTTGGTGATTCAAAAGATATGATTCACATGTAATGCTATAGGAATCCAAGCCCAAAAAACATGACACAAACCACACAAACTAAATGCAAAAGACTATTACATAAAACACCTAAAACTTGCAATGACAAAACCTATGTGTTCGGGAATCTCAAATCACCAAAAGTGATTTGAGATCTCACAACTTGGAATTTTATCTTGGACATTAAATATTTTGAATCACGTTTACACTAAAACTAGTTCAATCTAACTTACCCTAGTTTACCTACAATAACTAGGATGTAAACATGGAACAAATTAAAAACTCCTGACATTTCCTTGGTATAATGGTTTAATTATCTCCTTCACAACCAATTTACTTGAGCTTGGCATTGTTGCACACTACCACTCACAATGAAATAATGAAAACAATGAGTTGATTTTGTGAAAATTAAGTTCCATTTGAATGAAGATATTGAATGACATTGCATGTAACTTAAATTGAATTCAAATCCCTAAATTGAATTCAAATACATTGAGTCAAATTCATATTCCATTGAATCAAATTCAAATTCAACTTGATTAAATTCAAATTCAATCTAAAAGAAACAAGATGCAAATTGGTGCAAAATGTATTGAAAATATGCTCATCACTTCCATCATTTGCGATTATGATTTCGGAAAAGACATACATCTAAAAAGACATCTTTCCATTTCATTTAGAGCATCGAAAACTATTTTGGTAGGACAGGACAACTAATGGACCCTAAACATGTCTACCCTATACAAGCTGCAACCTCTTGCATGGTCTAAGATACTCTCTGCGTTTTGTGAAGCCATCTTCCTGCAAGATAACAATCATGCGCATTCTCCATTAATAATATCCATGGACACAAAGCCCTGCTGATGACCTAAATGGAAGCTAATTGAATCATTGCCAAAAAGAGAGGATTCATTTGTTCCTAATTTGAACTTGAGCTAGTCTCTTTGCAATAAGTAAGGCATTGTGCCCTACTAGACTTCTTTGACCTTATTGCAGCAGCTGCTGCTGATTATGCCTTCAAATTTCTCATTTTTGGAGCAGCTGCGACGGTCCAAGAAAGCTGGAGTGTTCATTAGGATTGAAATTTCGACAGTTTTGTGCATCTGATAGCAGCTGCTGATGCCTTCCAATTTCTCATTTTTGGAGCTGAGATGGTCCCAGAAAGCTTTTAGTGAAATCAGGATTGAAATTACAACAGTTTTGCATCTGATTTCAACTTGAGCGATAATAATTTGTGCTTCAGAAACTCAAGGATGATGAACTGCTGGCTTTTGAGCTAGTAGCTAATCAACTAAAGTAGTGACATAACTGAGGATCATGAGTTCTGAAGCTCAAATGTGCAGCATTTGTCCACATTGAGTGGCTTCAAACCTGTTGTGATGATAGCTCCAAAGCTTTGAAGACTGAAGAGTTTTGCAGCAGCATGATTGATGCACTCAAAGAGGAGGAAGAGACATGGGTTTGAATCTCTGGACATCATAGTGGTTGCTGAGAGATAGTGGAAGATGATGGGCCTGCTGCAGCACCTTGTTCCAGGTCAGTAGATGAGTTGTAAGGTGGTGGTGCTGTAACAACAGTGGCTACAATGTTGTTACCTCTGCTCAACAAACGCTTGAGGCTAAGTTCCAGTTGCACCTTCTGCATCATGTGCAAGGACCTGCTGCTGCTTGGACCAGCTTCAGCAGCTGAATCTGCAACTGCCACTGGACTACTTGCAGGGGTAATTGGCTGCATCATGTCAATGGCAACAGAAAAAGCCTGACCTGAACCTGAACCTGATGCATGAAAACCTTGTTGTGCAGGAGGCTCCAAAGATGAATTCAAGCCTGTTGCAGAAGATTGCGCATTTTCATGTGTGCTGCGCATCCCCCAGAACAACACATATGGTGGAATGTGAGCTGGTACTATGGCACTATTGCTGACATTAGACTGTTGTCCTTTGGAAGAAGGCCCTGATGAAGAAGTTGTTGCCAGAGCTTGACTTTGCTGAGCCTCATCCTGAAGCTGCTGCTGATGCTCCAATCGCAGACCCAAATTCACACCATGGTTGGCAACTTCCTCCCATGATTGATTCTGTGTTGAGCCTTGAGCTGACACACCTGGAGTTGCAGAGCTGCCAATATTACTGCTCAGAGATGAGCTTGCCTGAGCTTCAGTAGTAGACACAGCTGTGGATTCATCGACCCAGAACTGTCGATACGGACTAGAAGGGTTTGATTCCAATTCCAACCACAGATCATGAGCTTTGTCAATGTCAGGCTTCATGCTGGTTCTGCAAAGAGGGCAAGTGGAATGGGAAAGAAACCACATGTCGATACAGTCCAGATGGAAACTGTGATTGCACTTGGGTAGCAACCTCCCTGTCTCCTTCTCCTCAAACTCCTCCAGACACACAGCACACTCAAGCACAGTGCCTTTTATATTATCTGCTTCCCTGTAGTACACAAAAGTAGGCAGAAGCTCCACCACAGCCTTGTCCAATCCAAGACCCTGATCGAGCAGTTGAACCTGTGCTGCAAGATTGCTCTCCCCTGCACTGAGGAAATTCATCTGCTGCCATATTCTTCTCCAGCTCCAGCTGCTATTCAAATATGAGAACATCGACTGTGTTGATGAGCTACCCCCAGGTCCTCGTACTGCATTCTGTGTAGCACCAGTGTTTCCAGCTTGATGCAGGGTCCTCCAATACCATTTGGCGTAGATGTGGATGCAGAGGATGAAGAGCACCACGCCAAATAGTACTGCTACTGCAACCACCAAGATCTTGCTGTTCACAATATAAGTACTTGCCAGGGAAGAATTCTCATTGCCAGAGGAGGTGCCGCTGGTGCTGCCCCAGGCAGCTACAGGGCTGACAGGGGCCATCATATTATTCTGCCAAGAAGCTGAAGACATGGTACTACTACCCAAAAACCCACAGGCAAAGGAAATTTACAAGTTCAAAAATCCACTCTCCAAGTTGTGACTGAATTTTGGTCGAAACCTGGACAAGGGCGCTCCAGTCTATGTGCAGAGAATTAGTAAACTGCAGCAGGTGCAAATCAATGAGTGTGCACAAACGTCGTTGTTGTAGGAGATCACAAAGAATCAACACAGAATCATTCAGTAACAAATTCTTCTTGAACCCGTTAATGAGAATTTTCCTTCTCACAAGGATTTAAAAAGGAAGTTGTGTCATTAAGTAATCCCAGCAGCTCACGAGAGACAACAGCTTCCTTCCTCCACTCATCATAATAATCATCACATCAGCTACTTCAGATGCTTCATCTTTTGCTGCTGCTGCTGCTTCTTCTTCTTCTTCTTCTTCTTGGCATCATTCCTCCTTATCACATTATAACTGGGGTCTGAGGATCATGCTCTTCTGGCTTGCTTACTTATTTATCAAGCCATGGTGTCAATTTTCAAAGTCGTTACCACAAATACAAGAAACAGTTGAATTACATGAAGTACAACAAGTTTTCCAATTTGGAAGCAGGCTCTGTCCACAACCAAAGAAGCACACATAGCAAACAACAACAACAACAACAAACAGTTGATCCAATCTGAAAACTGGGTTCTGACTCCCCAGTCTCTGGATTACAACAAAGTCATTCCAGTCAATACGTAGATCTGGACACCCACCCAGCAGCATATCTTCTTCACTCCCACCAGCTCCTTCTTCTTCTTCTTCTTCTTCTTCTCTTGAACTTTCTTCTGCCTTTCCAAGCTACAAAGCAAAAGTTTTCCTTTCTCTTGCAAAGAAGATTGGACAGGCTTATTTTTGTTTGCCTTTTGTTTTCCTCAGCAAAGCCAAGCTTCTTTCTCATTTAGGAAAAGGAGGGGAAAAAAAAAAGAAAAGAAAAGAAGAGAAGAGAAGAGGACTAACTTTCCCCTGACTTGTTTGATGACCAACAACAAGAGCACTTCATGAATTCTTTGCAATTTTTGGTTTTTGGGTTTCACCGGTCCTTTCTCTTCTTTTTTCACTACATCAGGCACTGGGACCAGTGTTGGTGCGGTTACTGGAGTTCTTAAATAACCGGCGGTTCCTATTCTTCGAAAATTTCGGGACCAAAGACCCATCAACTCCAGTTTTTTTAGGGAAAAGGACAAAACCATAGAACCGCCGGTTCCTGTTAATTCAGAAACATCGAAGAATCGATTGACAGTTTTCATGGAAGAACTGCAAGGAATTGACAGTTTTCACGGAAGAACTGGGTGGTTAGAAAGGCAAATTTTTTGAATTTTTCAAACAAATTGGGAACCAAGGTTCTATACCAACATTAGTTTTTAAAAATAGTTTTCACCCCCGCCGGGTAAATACGTATATACCCGGGTTAACCAGTAAGTATATCTGTCGCAGATTCTAATGCCAACACTACCACTGATACTACTACTACCCTCACCTTCCCAATTGAGGCCTCTTTTAGTGTAGGGTCAAGTCTGCTGCTGAGGGCTTTGCCTAGTGTAGAGACCACTCGGTTCAATTTTTCATTTCTTTTTCCCATGATACTCTACCTGCATAGCACGTTTGCACACAAAATTTTTTTTTTTAAAAAAAAAATTGAAAAAAATATGAGGATAAAAAGGAGAAGTGTTGAAATTTTTATTTAAATGGAAAAAAATTCAAAAATTCAAGAAAAGAAACATCATTGTACAGTGCATTTGACAATGTTCAAGTTTCACACCCCCACATGACAAGTGCTTTTAAAATTAAATTAAATTATTTTCTAAGGAAATGACTTATGCAACCAAAATGGTTATCACCCAAAGGAAGCTGTAAAAAAATGACAATCATCCTAAGAAAATTTAACTAAAATCAACTTCAAGCCAGATATGAAGTATAAACATTTAATCATCCTTCTAAAATTCTTGCTGCCACTCAAAAAACCAAATATAAAAATCTCACAACTTCAGAGAAACGAAAAATAATTAATTTCAAAAAATAATAAAACCAAATTTCAATGTGTTAATTCTTGACGAGACAAACCTTAATTTCCAAAAATAAATAAATTATTCATTTCAACGTGAATGCTCATGCCATGTGTGGATACAGTACCTAATGGGTACCACGGAGGGGCAAAAAAAAAAGAAAAAAAAAAGCCCATGGATTTCTTACACTCTTGTAAATGTACCAGCAAAAAACAAATAAGCAAGTCTTTACTTGGCTGAATTTAACCCAAGAAATGTTAAATCCACCTAGAAAAGAGGAGGGATATTATGCCTATGTATAGGTTTAAGATCCCTCCCACTCTTTAAGGAGTAGGTGTAAGACCTGACCCCCTCCTACACCTCATCAATTACATAAGTACAGGTTCATAATTTTGCATCGTGCTTTAGGATGGGTAAAGCCCATAGGTGGGGGGGTCTTACCAAAATGTGGGGCTGGACTACATTAGGACCTTGCCTAGGGCCCCTCAATTTGAGAAATGCCCCCACTTTGGGGCTTTACCTTACACTTCTTGCAAAAACTTTTGTGAAGAAGGGGTGGAATTTATATATCTAGTGATAGATAGAAGGATCTTGGGACATTGGTTATAGGTACTTTTTCTCATGTTGCCTCGGTTGGTCTTTTTAGGAAACAAAATTTGGCATTGTGTCATGCATGATCTATATTAGTGTAGCTTGTGCCATTGGCAAAATTTTAAAATTCATTTCGTTTTTTTGCAAATTATTTTCATAAAAAAGAAATTAACAAAAAAATATTTTATTAAAAAAATTTATATCAAAATAATGAAAATTCATCACAAAAAAAATCACAGCCCCTACCATTAGCCTATGCCAAAAATGGCAAAGAACACAAATAGGCAAAATAAATTCTTGGAGCCAATGAGGCGAGGTAGCATGCACCGAGGGGCTAGGTTCTTTTTCTTTGGGGGAAGGGTGGGGTGGTGGATTTTTTTACTCCCAATGTGTAACACCTTTCAAGTTCCCAATGGGTTCTTCACATGTTCCCCAAGCTCTCATTATGTTCCCATAACGTTCCCAACATGTACCCAATGGCTCCCCATTTTATCCCTAATCTTGCTCTCTGAAGCTATATAAGCACCCCCAATGGTTTTATTGTGTGATGAAATTTTGTAAGTTTGATGATTTTTTTTTTCAGAAAATGAGAAAAAAACACAAAAAAATTTGTAATTGTAGGGGTTTTACAACCCTTTTTTTGAAATGGAAATAATTAAATTAGCCACATCTAGAAATAGGCATTTCCTAGGTCGCCACTTGTAGCAACACTTTTGTAAAAATGCTATAGCCCACCTAGGATAGTGGGCATTTAATGCTGGGGATCCTCACCAAAGCTTGATTAATTGTTTTTGTGATGGGCCAATCAAAGATGCCCATCACAAAAGGAAAAGAAAATTGAACTTTGGGGGGTTCCCCAAACTACTTAATAGGGGTCACAATATACTTTGAAAACAACATACTACCATAGACTTTGAACCCTAGTCTGGTTAGAAAAGAAATTATGGCACTCACTTTTGAGGATTTCATCCTTAGTTGTGAGGACTGGTCCTCACTTTGATGGACTTTACATTATAGCTCAAAAAAGGAGGATGAATGGTACATTTAGGATCGAAGTGAGGGCCCAAACTAAGGATTACTTGATTTACTCATCAAGTAAAGGTATATTAATGTTCAAAAAATTTCATCAGGTTAAAAGTTCAGGTATACAAAAATTAATTGTTTTGGTAGATGGGTAAGGTCTGGGTACCCCCTTAACATGTACCCCTTTTTGGTGTTAAAAATGAGTATATATTTTTATTTATTTACTTCTTTTAAAATGAAGGAAAATGTCCACATTTTGAAAATTAAAAAAAAAATCAAAGGTTAAATACAATGTCAAAATGCAAGAATCAAAGTGTTTGAATCAACCTTGGCTATGATAAACATGCCCATTAGTGAACACTTAATGTTACAAAAAATAATGATATCATGATCAATGTTCAGTTGGTGATGGAGTCTAAAGGTGATTTGTAACTTGTCTTGGAGCACTCAGGTAGGCTTTTGAATCATTTAATTTTATTAAGTCCTGTGAAAGTTATGGCCATTCAAAGTAAGGGGCTCTTAGGTAAATATGCATTTGAAAGCCCAATTGACCCTAAGAAGCTTAGGGTGAAAGGTGAAAGCTCCCCTATAATAATTAGTATATCATAAGCTTGATTATGCAAGTTTATGGTAACTACAGTTTGTGATAATTCAAAATAAGCAAATTGTTACCCCCATTGAAGCCTATCTCAGGTAAGAACCAGTGTGGGGTTGGGTATTTGTCTTTTAAAATAATAGTTGTGTTTAGGTGTTTAAAAATAAAAAATTCAAAGAATCACTCAGGTCTGGTTTTTTCATTTTTAGAAGATTTAAAGAATCATCGGAGTTCAGATCTTAAAACCCCAAAGAGGGACGGTTATGAGGTGGGGCCAGGGGTTAAGGTATGTGATTAACTGGGTATAAAGCTCAATTCTTTATCAGAAACATGGAAGGGTAGAAAAAGGGTTTTTCTATTAGGGTTTTTGAAAACCCCCCTTAAAAACACATGTTGAGTCTTGCAATACATTAGTGTCATTTTAGATTGTCAACAAGAGATCTTTTAAGCTTACAAGGGAAGCTCTTGACAATTAAAACAACACTAATGTTTTGCAAGCTTGAACACACATGTGTTATTTGAATGTACAAGCACCAATCACAACTGAGAATGCATATTGATTATTTGTAACAGCTAAATGAACTTGGAAGAATTTTTTTTTCTTTCAATATAAGGTAGCACAATTTGAAATATGAGATGGTTATCAATCTAAGTTTTTGAAAAACATCCTACATTGTTATCCTCCCCAAGTAGGGTCTGGTTATGGATACTTGAAATTTTAAAAACCACCAGTTACAATGTGGGGACAGGTGTTAATGTTCAGAAACTGCCAGGTAAGAGGGGGTCCGAATTTGTGAAAAAGCGAGACCCAATGGGCATATATGCATATACCCAGTTTGATACCCAGTTAATACCCTGCACAGAAATGAATACCCGTCCCACATTGGTAACAACCAACAGTTAGCTTACCAAAGGGTTACTTTGGTCATTCAATAATTGTCTTTATATCGAAATAAATTCTTGTGACAATATGAATTTGAGGTGTTGAAAACCGTCTTAATGATCACAGGCTATGATCCGATTCATTTCACTAGTCATATGAGAATATGATAGTAGACTACTCTAAATCATGAAAATTTTAGAAATTAAAAATGAATTGAATTTCTGAAATTTTTTATTAATCATTTTGTCATTGTGGAAGGTGATCCTAGCCTACAGTAACTTACATTATAATCAAGTCCATTGCTGAAAAAGTTCGGTTCAAGTTCGAGAGCAGAGGGGGAAAAAAAGTGTACAAAATTACAGCTCCAAATTGCCTCAAATACTTGACAACCTAAACCCAACCTCAAAGCAATTGAAGAAATTTGCTAGTGTATTTGGAGGGCACCTTATATTTGTTGTGAATATCGCTCCTTGGAAAGAGGAAGGAGAACCACCACTTGCTCCAAGTTTGACTCATTTCAACCTTTGTCAATAAAGTTCTGGGACCATCTTTCCTCTTTTCTTTTAAAAAATGTCTTGAGAAAATCAACCTTCTCACACACACTTCAAAGCCAATCCCCAACCCAACGTGGCGTCTCATTAGGCCCATCTTAAAGTATGGACCATGGGTCTTTTGGATAGTCGCCACTTGGGTCCTAAGGTCCTAACCACCAACCCAAATAAATTAAAATTCTTTAGAGGCTACCAGGGCCCATGGTTGGAAGCAGTTGTAAAGCCAACTTGGACCACCAAATTGAGAGAGTCAACAATATATATATATATATATATATATATATATATATATAGGTATGAAACTTCCGAAACTCCTTCCAACTCCCCATTTCAAAGACACCCACATAGATGAACTGAAGAAGCCTTTGGGCTATGGGAGTGATGGCCCAACCACCTTCAAGTATATGTGGGAATAAAATATAACTCCAAGCCTACTCATCATTGCCACGTCAATAGTTTCTTGAGTAAAACTTTGGATTGATTTTCTTGGCAAAAAATTCATCTCTATTCATCAAAATCATTCAACCAATGTAAGAAATCTACTTAGTCTCTAGTGTAAAGCTGGCTTTGATGTAAAGTTATGGTGGTTTTTCTACAATCCTTCTTATGGGAACTTGAGGAGAAAGTTGCCACAAAGTTTCAAAGGTAAACCTATGCAGTTTGACAAAAAAAATAAAATGCACCCTAACATTTGCCTTTCCAACCAACCATGTGACACCTTCTAGTAACTCCACGAACTTTCTTTGATTTTGAAAAGCTCTCATTCTTTTGCTCAAAAAAGGTGGCACAAGGGATGCCCATGATGGATTTGGCACAAGGGATGTCCATGGATTTTGGGTTTTGCAATTAGGAGTAAAGTAAAGTGCTATTCATTTCTTAATTCACATAGAATCACAATTGCTTTGGATTTTGTAATCATATGAGGTATACCTCATATGAGGGTTTATGTATATTTGCTCTACATGCAAATTCATTTTAGGTCTCCAACAAATTTGTCTGACTTAGTCTGGCATTAGTATCTTAGAGATTGTAAGATTATTCAATTTTTTTGAAAAAGGTAGTGAATATTTTATTTTATTTTATGTTTCTTTTCATAGGAGAAAGGCTCCAAAATAGAGGGTTCTTTCATGCTCTCTCTTCCCCTAGTCAGCCTCATGGCCTTGTTGGCATCTCAAAAGCAGGAAGGGACCCCATTTGCAACCCTTTTCCAGTACAGCAACACTCAGAATTTCTTGGTTACAAAGGATGTCACCTTAACCCATGGAAATATAGGCCCTACACTCAAAAGGATAACACCTTAAAATGTCCACATAATATAGTATTAGGTATAACATATGGAATAGGTTCCCCATTGTGCATTTTGCACTTTGGGGTGTGGTCTTTTGTTTGGACTTGGGTCCTTTCTTTTTTTTCTTCTCTTGTTCCCTTGTCGGGTGTTTATTCTTTTATTTATGTAATTATTTATTTCATAGGTTATGGAACAATAATAATAATAATAATAATAATAAATCCAATACCAGAACCAGGCTGGTATCTTCAGAAGTCGATACCAGACCATCCCTGATAAGAACCTTAGTCTGGGGGATTCCCAAAATTCAGGAGCTAGCACAAGGGCAATACCTTGTTGTGCCAAAACCCCAATCCTCATGCCTTGCCTTACATCAAAGAAAACATAAATTGTTATGCTCAAGAAGACATTGCAGGTTTATCCCACATATTGGGTGATGTTCCTCATAACCTTTCAAAGGAAGTCAGTATATTAGAGTTGTTTTTAAAGTCTTACTTATTTCAGTTTTTTTTTTTTTTTTTTTGGGTACCGTCTTTCATTTTGTCATCTCCTCCTCTTATTCGTAAAGTTCAAAAACCTAATTAAATAATATAATCCTCATCTAACCATTTCGACCTGTTTTGATTCCTATTGTTCTATTTCATATCT
>Ga0116227_10008532_pt1 | contig 19242 bp, 18 predicted proteins | sample S1TSphgellanicum_FD_89693 | JGI IMG/M metagenome (GOLD analysis project Ga0116227, IMG submission 89693) | Host-associated microbial communities from peat moss isolated from Minnesota, USA - S1T2_Fb - Sphagnum magellanicum MG | ecosystem: Host-associated > Plants > Peat moss > Unclassified... | reverse complement strand
CGCCGTACCTGAGGGCGCGATGATATCTTCGAACGATTTTCGCAACGGCGTGACCATCCTGATCGAAGGTCAGCTGTGGACGGTTATCGAGTTCTTGCACGTCAAACCGGGCAAAGGCTCGGCCTTCGTGCGCACGCGGCTCAAGAACGTGAAGACGGGCTCGACGGTCGAGCGCACGTTCCGCGCGGGCGAGAAACTCGAGCGCGCGACCGTCGACAACCGCGAAATGCAAATGCTTTACAACGATGCCGACGGCTACCACTTCATGGATAACGAGTCGTTCGAGAACTTCACGTTGCAGAAAGAACTGATCGGCGACCCGGCCGACTTTCTCAAAGACGGCATGAAGATCGACGTTCAATTTCACGACGGCACGCCGATCGGCGCGACCCTGCCTTCCCACGTCGAGTTGCGGGTCGTCGAAACCGATCCCGGCTTCAAGGGCGACACGGCGACCGGCACGACCAAGCCCGCGAAGCTCGAAACCGGCGCGACCGTGCAGGTGCCGCTGTTCGTGAACCCGGACGACCTGATCCGCATCGATACCCGAGACCGGCGTTACATCGGCCGCGTGCAGTAAGGGCGCGAGGCCGTCGCGGTGACGGCGCACCTGCTCCACGCGCTGGTCATGCTGCTGCTGGGAATCGGTGCGGCGGCCATCGGCTCGCTCGCGGGTCTCGGCGGCGGGTTTATCGCGGCGCCGGCGCTACGTTTGATTTTTCACCTCTCGCCGAGCCAGGCGGCGGGCACGTCGCTCGTGCTGGTGCTCGCCAACGTCGCGAGCGCGTCGGTGGCCTTTTACCGCCAAGGCCGGGTCGACGTCCGGCTTGGCGTCACGATGGGATTGCTGGCGATTCCGGGCAGCATCTGCGGGGCGCTGCTGGTCAAACGCGCTCCGGGCGCCTGGTTCGATCTGCTCTACGCCGGACTGCTCGTTCTCTTTGCCATCGATCTCTGGCGCCGCCCGGCGGCCCATGCCGCAGGCGGAAAGACGCGGCTGCCCTGGGCGCGGGAACGGACGTTTCGGGACGGCACGAGCGGGACCGAGTATCACTATACCGAGAGTCCGCCGATCGCAGCCGTCTCGGGCGTGGCGACCGGATTCCTCTCGAGTTTCTTCGGGATCGGCGGCGGCGTGCTGGTCGTACCGGTGATGCTCCGCCTTTTCGCGATGCCGGCCCACATCGTGTCGGCGACCTCCCACACGGTCATCCTCTTTTCGGCGCCCTTCGGCGTCGCCACCCAAGCCCTGACCGGCGACATCGACTGGTCCGACGCAATCCCGCTCGCACTCGGCGGCCTCCTGGGCGGCCAGATCGGCGCTCAAGTCTCCCGCTATCTCTCGGGCCCGCGCCTCGTGCGCATCTTGGCGATCGTTATGACGCTGGCCGCCGCGAGCCTGATCTCGCAACACATCGCGGAATTACCGCCTTTTTCGGGAAGACATAGCCCGTGAAGCAAGACCTGATCGACAAAGAGCAACGGCTAAGGGAGGTCGTGCGCGGATACGGGCACTGCCTGGTCGCGTTTTCCGGCGGAGTCGATTCGGCGCTGGTCGTGGCCGTGGCCGCCCAGGAGTTGGGCGATCGCGCTTTGGCGGTCACGGGCGTCTCGCCGAGCCTGCCACGCGCCGAGTGCAACGCGGCCGTCGCGTTCGCCCGCGCGGTCGGCGCGCGTCACGAACTGCTCGACACGAATGAGTTGGCCGATCCGAACTATGCCTCCAACCCCGCCAACCGGTGCTATTTCTGCAAGTCGGAACTCTACGGACGCATGCTGCGCTTTGCACAAGAACGCGGTTTCGTGACGATCGCCGACGGCCTCAACGCGGATGACCTCTCGGAAATGCGTCACGGCCGGCGCGCCGCCGACGAACGCGGCGTTCGCAGCCCGCTCGCGGAAGCCGGCTTCTCGAAAGCCGACGTGCGCGACCTCGCGCGCGCGCTCGACCTCGACGTGTGGGACAAACCCGCCGCCGCGTGCCTCTCCTCGCGCTTCCCGACCGGCACCGCGATCACGCGCGAACTGCTGGAGCGGGTGGAAAACGCCGAGGCCGTCCTGCGCGACGCGGGCTTGCGCGACTATCGTGTGCGCCACCATGACGACGTCGCGCGGATCGAAGTGCCGCTCGACGCGCTGGAGATCGTGATGCGGCAACGCGAAACGATCCTGCACGGCGTACGCGCCGCCGGTTACCGCTACGTCTCGCTCGATCTCGGCGGCTACGTCCGCGGCGGCGTCGCGAGCGCCCAGCCCGGCGTCATCGATCTGGTCGCGTTCCCGTTCGTGCCCGTGGCGCCGGCGCGCGGGTAAAGCGGATCGCCGCGTCCGGCAAAGCTGCTCGAAACGCCTCGAGCATTCCGCTCGGGCGGCTCGGCGTCATGATGGAGTTATGAAGTCGCCGGTCACGCGCCGGGTCGTGTGTCGCGCGACGGGACTGGTTCGGCCGCGGCGGTTATGGTTCCCGTGGTCGCGGTGGCATATGGAAGCCGGGCGAGGACTACCTCATCGGCGCTTGAGGACCCTCGATCGTTTTCATCGCGGCCATGATTGCCGCGACCGTTGCCTCGGGATGCTCGACCATGCTCGGATGACTGCCGTTCACGTGCGAGATGTGCGCCTTCGCGCGCTGGGCCATCATCAGTTGCAGGGCGGGTGGTATGACCAGATCGGCGTCACCGAGGACGTACCACGACGGGATCGTCTTCCAGCCCTCGGCCGCCGGCGCTTTCTCGCTGAGCGCGCTACCGGTAATCGGGCGCTGTTCCGCCGCCAGCACCGATGCCGTCGCGGCCGGGACATCCGAGGCGAATACCGTTCCGTAGTATCTTTGCGCGATGTACAGGTCGGCGTCGTCGCCCGACGCAGACGGAACCTTAACAAGGAAGTCCGGCGGCGGCGGCGGGTAGGAAGCAAGGAGGCTTAGCGGACTTTCGCCCACGTCCGGCGCGAACGCGTCGACGTAGACCAGTGCTTTCACGTTCGGAAGGCTCGGCGACGCGACGCTGATCACCGAACCGCCATACGAATGGCCGACGAGAATGACCGGTTCGGGAATCCGCTTGACGAACGCGGCGATCGTCGCGGCGTCGGATGCCAAGCCGCGCAAGGGATTCGGCGGCGCGTAGACGGTGTATCCCTGCGCGAGCAACGGCGCGATCACACCGTTCCAGCTCGAGGCGTCCGCCCAAGCACCGTGCACCAAAACGATGGCGGGCGTTATGCCGCCCGTCGTCTGCGCATTCCCGGCGCTCGGCGCGAGCGCCGCGCCGAACGCGAGAAAGAAACAGAGCGCGCGAAAGTACGTCATCATCGCGCCTGGCGGCGTACTTGAGCGGGCGCGGTCGTTTGGATCGTCGCCGCCGCTCCCGTGGCAATGTTGAAGTTCGCCTTGTCGTTGCTGGCGTAGGCGAAACCGGCCGCCGCGCCGCCGAGGATGCCGACGACGCCGCCCGCGGCGCCGCCGATAATGCGGCCGATCGTCTGGCTTCCCACGGCCGCGCCCGCGCCGGCGCCTAGCGCCTTACGCGCAGTTGTGTTTTCCGACTTGTGCGCGATCGACACGATCTCGCCGCTGAGCGGCGCGCTTTCGCCGTTGGCCAAACGGATGCTGTCGAAAGCGAGCTGGAGCTGCGCCTTGCGGCCCTGCCCGGCCGAGCGAACGCTGACGATGTGGCCGTAAAGCGTGGCGCCCGCGAAACTCGGATCGCCGTTGGGGTACGGCGCGCTGAGCTGCATCGTGAACTGTTGACCGACCTGCGCGTTCTTCGTGTTGATGTCCGGCGACGACAGGTTCGCGTGGATGTCGGTGCCGGTCGGAATCGTCGTCGCGGCACTCGCGGCCGGGGCGAACCCGAGCGAGAGAGCAGCCGCGAGGATGGAAGCTGACAGTCTAGCGATCATTCAATTCTCCTCTTTTATATGGGGGTAACCCCCCAAACCCCCGCCGCGGACTCCCGCGGCTTTCCACGGGCAGACTCGCTCGCGCGCTGCGGCCTGACCCAGGCCGTGCGCGCGCTCTTGGCGATGTTTGGGTTTGTTAATGTCTTACCCGGGAAAGCGCCGCTTAGCCCACGCGGCCGATGCGATGCGCGGCGCGGCTTTCGGCTTCGACTTCTCGAAGTCCGACGACCTCGTAGACCCGGAGCTGAAAACGCGGGTCGTAGTTTCGCCGGCTGCAGCGCCCGCACGAAACCAGCGCCGGCGGGCGTTTCTTGCGCAGCAGTTCCATCGTGCAGCGCTCGCAGCGCAGGATGAAGCGCTTCGTGCTCTCGCGCTTCGGCGCGGCGCTCCCGAGGTCGTGGTAGATCGAACGCAATCCAACTTCGCGCATCTTCTTCTTGAAGCCGGCCGTATGCCCGGGGTTTTCGCCGCGCGCGAACAGCCAGGCGTGGATCATCTCGTGCAGCAGCGTGTCGCGCAGCGCTTCGGGATGCGCCTCGAAGTGCTTGGGCGAGAGCTCGATGAGCGGCGGCTTGTAGGTGATGCGGCCGGCGAGGTTGGAGAAGCGCCCGTTGTACGCAATCCGATGCGACGGTATTTCGCCGCCGAAGTGCTCGTTGTTGAGCACCGCGAAAAGGAGTTGGAGTTCGCTTACGTCGGGTAACGCGCTCACGTCGTCCGAGGTCTTGCACGGATACGCGAGAACATCCCGCTCGTGACTGGCGGTCCGGCACGCGGCCTTCCTCCGCGCATATACTTGCCGATTCTCATCGTGGGCGCGCTCGCGTTCCTGGGCGTCGTCGGATATTTCCTGAAAGTCGGCCTCGGCGTCACGGGTGCCGCGCTCGGACCGACGGCGCAGCAGGGCGACTCGAACATCCAAGCGACCGGCGCGCCGGATGCCGGCGCGCTGCCGACGCCGGCTCCCGGCGAAGTGATCGTGCCGCAGAGCGGCGGAGCGCCGGGTGGCGCGCCCAACGGCGTCGGCGGCGGCACGCCGCCGCAAGGCGTTTCCGCCGGACCGCCCGCCCCCGTGATGCGGCTCCTGGTCGATTTGCGCGGCCGCCTGCAGCGCAACCCGAAGGACCTCGGAGCGCTCGTCAATCTCGCCAACCTCTACTTCGACGCCGGCAAGTACGCGCAGGCGATTCCCTACTACCGGCGCGCGCTCGCGCTCGATCCCGACAATCCCGACACGCGCACCGACTATGCCACGGCCTTGCATGGCCAGGGCCAGGATCTCGAATCGCTGCGCCAGTTGGACATCGTGCTAGTCGCCCGCCACAACTTCCCTGAGGCCCTGTTCAACGAGGGGATCGTCGCGAGCGCCATCGGGCGGCGCACCGAGGCGATCGCGGCCTTCAAGACGTTCTTGCGGGTCGCACCCGGTGACGAGCGGGCGGGCGACGCGCGCACCGCGCTGCAAAACTTAGGAGGTTAACCGTGCGGCTTTACATCAGCGCGGACATGGAGGGCACCGCCGGCGTCGCATCGTGGACGCAAGTCGATCCCAAGAACACGACGGAATACCCGTATTACCGCCGCTGCATGTCGCTCGAAGTGCGGGCCGCGATCGACGGCGCGCGCGAAGCCGGCGTGACCGGCGTGCTGATCAACGATTCGCACTCCTCGATGCGCAACGTCATGTGGGACGAACTCCCCGACGACGTGCGGATGATCTACGGCAATCGCAAGCCGTTCTCGATGAGCGAGGGCGCCGAAGGCGGCTTCGGCGCGGCCTTCTTCACCGGGTACCACGCCGGAGCGGGCGAAGCGAACGGCGTTTGCGACCACACCTATTCGGGTGACACGATCTACGCGGTCCGCGTCAACGGAATCCGCTGTAACGAAGCGCTGCTCAATGCCGCGGTCTTGGGCCTCGCGGGCGTCCCGGTCGTCCTGATCACGGGCGACCGCACGACCGTCGAGGGCACGAAAGCGCATCTGCCCTGGATCACCGGCGTCGCGATAAAAGAATCGATCGGGCGTTTCGCCGCCGATTCGCTCTCGCCCGGCGAAGCGCAGCGGCGCATTCGCGAAGGCGCGCGAACGGCGATCGAACGGCTCGCCGACGCACGGCCGTTTGTGTTCGACCCGCCGATCGCCCTGGAGATCGATTTCGTTTCGACGCAGAACGCCGATTTCGCCGAATTGATCCCCGGCGTCGAACGCATCGGCGGCCGCACCGTGCGCTACGAGCACGAAGATTATCGGGTCGTCTTCCGCCTGTTCATCGCGGCGTTGCGTCTGGGCGGTGCGGCGAACGTTCCGGTCTGATGGCGCCCCGGATCGCCTTCCAGGGCGAGGCGGGCGCCTTTAGCGACGACGCCGCGCGCACGCTCGTCCCCGGTGCGCAGACGCTCGGCTACGGCACCTTCGACGACGCTGCCGCGGCGGCGCAAAATGGGAACGTCGAGTTCGCACTGCTGCCGGTCGAGAACTCGATCTCTGGCTCCGTGCCCCGCGTCTACGATCTGCTCTGGGCCGACGAGCGCCTGACGATCGTCGACGAGATCGTCTATCGTGTCGTGCAGAACCTGATCGGCATCGGAGATGCGACCATCGAGGGCCTGCACGACGTGCGCTCGCATCCGGTCGCGCTCGAGCAGTGCCGTAACTTCTTGGCCGCGCATCCGAACCTCCATCCCACGATCGTGGCCGACACGGCCGGTGCGGTCCGCGAGATCGTCGCGCTCGGCAATCCGGCGGCCGGCGCGATCGCTTCGGCTTTGGCCGCCGAGCGTTACGGCGCGCGCATCCTCGCACCCGGGATACAAGACGTCGATGCGAACTTCACGCGCTTCTTCTTGCTCCAGCGCGATGGCGCGGCGCGGAACGCGCCGACGCGCGCGTGCGTCGCGCTGTCGCTGGCGAACCGGCCCGGGTCGCTACGCGACGCGCTCGCGGCGTTGGCAGATGCGGGGCTCGACCTGCGAACGCTGGTTTCGCGGCCTTCGCTCGAGCAGCCGTTTACCTACCGCTTCTATTGCGAGATCGCGCGCGTCGACCGCGCGCAGCTCGCCGCGGCGCTCGGGGCCGTCGACGGAACCGCGCGAGTTTTGGGATTTTACTAAGCGTGACCGGGCAGGGGCGCGTGCGCTGGTACTCAAATCCAGAACTCGACTAAACATCTGGAAATGAATACCAGGAGGTTCCCTTGCGTTCTGCCCTCGCGCTCGTTTTCGCGGCGGCCGCGTTCGCCATGCTCGGCTCGAACCCGGCCGGCGCCTCGGTCCCGACCCAGCAGGGGCCCGTGACCGGCACCACCTTAGACGGCATGCGCGCCTTCTTGGGCATCCCCTACGCCAAGCCGCCGGTGGCGGCCCTGCGTTGGCAGCCCCCGCTCCCGCCGATCCGGCGGCCGGGACCCCTCACCGCGATCAAATTCGCAAACCATTGCCCCCAGGCCGCAGGCCCGTTCGGCAAGGCTTCGTCGACCGAAGATTGTTTGTACCTGAACATCTTTACGCCGCTGCATGCGGGGCCGCGCTCGAACTTGCCGGTCATGGTCTGGATTCACGGCGGTGCGCTGACCGTCGGCGAGAGCGACGATTACATTCCCGACCGGCTCGTGGCCCACGACACGATCGTCGTCACCATCAATTACCGGCTCGGATATTTGGGGTTCCTCGCGGTCCCGGCGCTCGACTCCGAACGACACAAGATCGTCAACTACGGCTTCCTCGACCAGCAGGCCGCGCTGCAATGGGTGCGTGCGAACATCGCGAACTTCGGCGGTGATCCGTACCGCACGACCATCTTCGGTGAGTCCGCGGGCGGCCTCAGCGTCTTCTCACAGCTGGCGTCGCCAGGCGCGACCGGGCTCTTCGATCGAGCAATTGTCGAGAGCGGCGGCTATCAATTGACCTTGCCGACGCTGGCCGCGGACGAGGCGCTCGGCACGACGCTGGCCACGTCGCTCGGCTGCAGCGGCCCGGCCACCGCGGCCTGCCTGCGCGCGCTGCCGGTCGCATCGATCATCGCGAAGGAAGGCTCGCTGACCACGCCGGCCGTCGACGGCACGATCCTGCCGCGGTCGCCCGGCGACGCCTTCGAAAAAGGCAAATTCAATCGCGTGCCGGTGATCGACGGCTCGAATCACGACGAGTACCGCCTCTTCACGGCGATCGATTTCGATCTCACCGCCGGCCCGCTTACGGCCCCTGAGTACCCGGGCGCCATCAGCGCCGCGGTCGGCCCGGCGCTCGCGCCCGCGGTGCTGAAAGTCTATCCGGTCACCGCCTATACGTCGCCCGACCTCGCGTTCGCGGCTGCAATCACCGACGCGACCTTCAGTTGCACGGCCCTGGCCGCCGACCGAGCGCTCTCGCGCTACACGCCGCTCCACGCGTACGAATTCGTCGACCCCAATGCCCCCGAACTGTTTTTGCCGGCCGTGAGCTTTCCGTACCAAGCCGCGCACGCGAGCGAACTGCAATTCCTCTTCGACGGAATCTCGGCGTCACCGCATCCGCTCAGCGCGACCGAGCGCGGCCTTGCGGCCCGCATGACCGAATACTGGACGCGGTTCGCGGCCACCGGTCAGCCCAACGGTTTCAGCACGCGATTCTGGCCGGGTTTCAGCCCCGTGGAAGACGACATCTTCACGCTCGTACCCGAGCCGCCGGTCCTGGACCCAGGACCGAGCTTCGCGAAGTTCCACCACTGTGACTTCTGGGCTCCGCTCGTGACTCCGAACCTCTTGCAAGCGGCGCGGGCCGCCGCGCAGGCGCGTTTGCGCTAATCGACGGGTTTCATGCTTCGGTCAGGGCCGCCGGTGCCGCCGGCGGCTCGACCGGAGCCGTTATTTCGTCGCCGCGCGCGGCCGATTGCATGCCCGCGTCGAGTTGGGCGCGCAGTTGCGCGAAGCTCGAGTAGACCCGCAGTTCGGCGATGTCGCGCGGAAAGAGCAGCCCGAGCGTCCAGTCGAACGAAACGCGCAGCCGCCGGTCGATGCCCGGTAGCCGGGCCAAATAGTACGTTCGCCACAGCACCCACGCGAGAAACCCCTTGAGCAGAAAACGCCCCTGCAAACCCGCCACGCCGCGGCGGGCGCCCAGCGACGCCATCATGCCGAAGGAAACGTATTCGAACGGTTTCGTCGCCCCCCCGCGCAAAGTCGCCACGATGTTGCCCGCGAGCAACGGCGCTTCGCGGATCGCGTGTTGCGCGGTCGCAGGCACCGGTTTGCCCGTGGCATCGGGAATCGCGGCGCAGTCGCCGATCGCCCAGACGCCTGGATAGTTCGGTACTGAAAGATCCCGGTCGACGACGATCGCGCCGCCGCGGCCCGAGCCGATCGGCAACGCGGCGACGACGGGCGAGGGTTTGACGCCCGCGCTCCACACGATCGTCGAGGTCGGGATCGTCTCGCCGTTCTTGAGTTGCAGACCGCGTTCGTCCGCGCCGGCGACGAGCGTTTCGGTCATCACGTTGACGCCGCGGCGCGTCAGCGCTTTCGCGCTATATTCGCCCATGCCGGCCTGCAAGTCGGGCAACAGCTTCTTGCCGCCTTCGACGAGCGCGATCTCGATTTCGTCGGGACCGATCGACTTATAGAATCGCCGGGTGCTCCGAAAGAAGTCGGCCATTTCGCCCGCGGCTTCGACTCCGGTGAACCCCCCGCCGACGAAGACGAACCTCAGTAACCGTTTGCGCTCGACCGGATCGCTGGTCACGTCCGCGAGCTCGAGCATCGCGATCGCGTGGTTGCGCAGCCGGTCCGCGTCTTCGAGCGTCTTATAGGGAATCGAACGCTCGGCGACGCCCGGCAAATTGAACGTCGAGGTGACCGAGCCGAGCGCGAAGACGAGATGATCGTACGAGAGCGTTTGCTTCGACCCCAGAATCGTATGTTCGACGTCGACGGTCCGCGCGATCAGATCGACGTGCCGCACGTCGGCAAGCAAGAACTTGCTGCTTCGCAACTGCGCGCGGACCGGCGTGACGACGTGGCGCGTCTCGAGGTTGCCGGAACCGACTTCCGGCAACATCGGCGTGAACAGCGAATAATTTTCGCGACTCACCAGCACGATCTCCGCTTCGTCCGGCTGGAGCAAGCGCTCGAGCCGGCGCGCGGTCGTGAGGCCGCCAAAGCCGCCGCCCAGGATCAGGATGCGTGAAGCCATGTCCCTATCTTACCGCACACACGAAGCGGCGCGGCGTTCGCGTGCCGGAGTCACGCATCGCACACGAGCTGACGCTAACGGGGACGGCCGAACCAATCGATCCACGGGTGCCACAAGAAGAGCGCCCAAGCGACGATACAGGTGCCGAGCAGCAGCCACATCAAGCTGCCGGCCGTACGGCCGCGCATCACGCGGCGCGAATCCGGGCGCGCAATTCATCGCCGGTGCGCGCAGCGTCGCCGGGCACGAGCGGCGCCGCTGCCGGCGACAGCCGCGCGATGTCCCATCGCTGGTCGTCGCCCGACCCGAAATATCCGTCCGCCAGCGCCGCCTCGGCGTGGGTAAGCACGTACGCGGGCTCGATCGCGATGCCGTAGAAAGCGCACAGCCGCGCGGCCGTCGCGCAGCCGAGCGCGAGCATGGGCTCGAGCAGCGGAAAGGCGCCGAAATCGTGCGGGGTCGCGTCGCGCATGCCGCAGATCGCGAGGCCGATTGCAAACGAATTGCGGCCGGCGGTGTGGGCGGCGTACGGCGCGCCCGGTTCGCGAACGTCGCGCATGTTGGCGCGCAGATCGTGGGTCCACTGCGCGACGGGCTCGCCCCGCGGGTCGAGCGCGACGCACACGTGATACGCGGGGAACACCGTGGCATAGTCGCCCGCGGTCCAGTGGAGATAGAGACGTCGCAGGTCCCCCGGCGGCCAGCCGTTAGGGAGCCGCATCGCCGCATCGCGAAGGCGACGGGGTGAACGTCGAAGAGCCCCGTCCGCAGGACGAGTCCAAACCGGCTCCCGTGGAGGGCGAGTACCTCCCTCCAGATCCAAGTCCGGCCTCGGGCCGCAACTGGCGCGCGGCCGGCGGCACCGCCGTCGGCCTCGCGGTCCTGCTCGCGAAATTCAAAGGGCTGCTGTTCGCGCTGCTCAACCTGAAGTGGATTTTCTTCGCGAGCAAATTCGCATTGACCGGGTTCTCGTTTCTGGCGTCGATCTGGTTCTACGCCCTCTTCTTCGGCTGGAAATTCGGAATCGTTTTCGTCCTGCTCATCGCGATCCACGAACTGGGTCACGCGATCTTCGTGCGCGGGTTCGGGCTTTCCGCGCCCGCGATTTACTTCATTCCCGGGCTCGGCGCGTTCACGACTTGGAAAGGCGGCACGCAATCGGTCTATCAGGAGTCGGTCATCGCGTTCGGCGGCCCGCTGCTGGGCACGATCGGCGGCCTCGTGTGCTTCGGGTACGGCGCGGCGACGAACGAGCCGTTCTGGTTCGCGGCCGCCAACGTCGCGTTCTTTCTCAACCTCTTCAACATGATTCCGCTGGGGGTCTTCGACGGCGGCCGCATCACCGCGGCGATCTCGCCGAACCTGTGGATCGCCGGTTTCGTCATCGTCGTCGTCGCGGCGTTAGCCTTTCACTGGTGGAGCCCGATCCTGCTGATCGTCGTGCTCCTGAGCATTCCGCGCGCGATCCAAGCGTGGAAGGGGCAACTCGATCCGCGGTATTTCGCGGTCCCGCCGAATCAGAAGATGGCGATCGCCTGCGCGTATTTCGGCCTACTCGCGGTGCTGCTCGCGTGCTTGGTCTTCTCGCACGTCGTCGTTCCCGGACAGCCGGCGACCTTTTCGTGACCCTCCGCGCCCTGATCTTGGCGGCCGCGCTGGGGGCGGCGGCGCTCGGCTTCGTCCTGCATCCGGCGCCGACGCCCGGTCCGGCCTTGCGCGACTTCGAGTCGTATTACGCGGCCGGGTCCACCTGGCGCTATCACGGCGACCCCTACTCCCGCGAGGTCTGGCGCGCGGAGCGGAGGATTCCGGGCGTCGTCGCCTCGCGCGAGGAACTGCTGCCCTTCGTCGGGCCGCCGTTCGCGCTGCCGCTCTGGGACGCCCTCGCGCGCCGGCCCTGGGCGACGGCCACGGCGCTTTGGGGCACGGTGATGGCGCTGGGTATCGCGGCGATCGCACTCGGCAGTTTGCGACTGGCGGGCGGCCGGATCGACCCGCTCGACTGTGGCGCGGTCCTGGTGCTGGCGGCGGGGTTCGGCCCGCTGACCAGCGGCGTCGCGCTCGGCCAGGCGGCCGTCGTGTCGTGCGCCGCGATCGTCCTAACGCCCCTCTTGCTCGGACCGCGGCTGACGTACGCGGCCGCGGCGGGCGCGCTACTCGCGGGCCTCCAACCGAATCTCGGCGTCGTATTGGCCGCGCGAGCCACGAGCCGGCGCGCCTGGATCGCCTTCGCCTTGGCGGCTGCCATCGCGGTGGGAGGGTCGGCGATCGCCCTGAGTGACGACGGCGGACTGCCGCACTACCTTGCGGTCCTGCGCGACCATGCCGGGTCCGAGCGCTTCATCGCCATCCAAGTCACGCTGGTCGCCGTCGTGCGGACGCTGGGCGTGCCGGCGGCGCTCGCCGGGTTACTGGGGCTTGCCGCGGCAGGCATCGCGCTGGTCACGGTCGTCGTGCAGTGCGCTTCGCGGCGCTACGCGCCCGACGCCCGCTTAGCGCTGGCTTGCGCGGCGCTGCCGCTGGCCTGGCCGTTCGCGCACGAACATGACCTGACGATCGCGTTTCTGCCCGGCGTGCTCGTGTTGCGCCGCGCCTCGGGCGGCGCTTGGGTTCTGGCGGCCCTCGCCGTCCTCGCCGTCGCCACGGACTGGCTCGGCCTCGCGCAGCGGCCGACGGGCGGCACGGAAACGGTCCTGCTGACGCTCGCCGCGGCGCTCGGACTGTCGGTCCTGGCGCGCGAACCGTTACGCTGGTACCACGGGCTCCCGGCGCTGGCGTGCGGCGCCGTAGCCGGCGCCGCGGCGGTCGCGCGCGCCCACCCGTTGCCGACGTGGCCCGACGCCTTGCCGCCGGGGTTCGCCGTGGCGCGGACGGTGCCGGCGCCTGCCGTCTGGCACCTCGAACAGATCGCCAGCGGCATCGGCGGCCTCGACCCCGTCTGGGGCCTGTTGCGGCTGACGTCGCTCGCCGGCTGCGCGCTGCTGTGGGCCGTCGCCGCCGTGGCGCTGGCCGAACCGCGCGTTACGGCAACGGCGATGCAGCCGCGCTCGGGACCTTCTTCCACTCCGCTTCGACGGCCGGCGGCAGCTTATCCATCGTCGACAGAAACATCGTGATCTTCCAAAGGTCGTCGTCGGAAAGCGTCGACCCGAAAGCCGGCATCGCGCTGAAGCGGATCCCGTGCTTGAGCTTCCAGAACGTCATCTTTTCCGGGTCGTCTTCGACGCCGTCCTTGGCCAACTGAGGCGCCTCGATATAGAAGCCTTTCGAAAGCGTGGACTGCGCGGCATCGGCTGCGCCGTGACAGACGGCGCAGTTGACGGCGTAGAGGTGAACGCCGTCGGTCAGGTTGGCGTCGGTCGGCTGCAGCGGGTTCGTAAAGGCCGCATCCTCGCGGGCCATCGCCGCGTGCAGCGAATGCTTCGCCGCCCATTCTTCGTACGGGAACGGTTTGGCATCGGCGCCGGCCGGCATCGCACCGAACTGGACGCCCGCGTACACGGCCCCGACGAGAAGCGCTATCGTAAACACGATGCCGTTGATGAATCCGCGCATAACCTTATCCTGAGCTTGGCGCCCTTCGACAGGCTCAGGGCGACATTGAACGTACCGACGTCACCCTGAGCTTGTCGAAGGGTGAAGGGTGAAGGGCGAAGGGCCGACTAGATATCGAGCTTGAGCACGTCGTCGAACGGCGCGACGGGGTTGGGGTGGAAGTTCTTGAGATCGTCGTTGTAGGCGTAGATCTCCCGGCGCGTGTCGAGCACGATCGTCGGCACGTCCTTGACGATCTGGGTCTGAATGAACTTCAGATCGGGGTACCGGCGGGCCGAATCGTACTCGACGTCGCTGCGCGCGATCGCCGCGTTGACCGCCTGATTGCAGTAGCGAAGGTCGTTCTGGCCATTGGGTGGGAAGCGATCGCACGCATACGTGTTCGAGAAGCTCTGGAACGGGTCGCCGCCCCAGGCGAAGACGACGATATCGAACTTTCCGCCGTACATGATGCCGCCGGCCGACACGGTCGCGAAAAGCAACGAAGCGAGATAATGTTTGACTTGGAGGTCGACGCCGAGCTGCTTCCACCAGCCCCGGATCAGTTCGATCTCGGTATCGGTATCCGGCGACCCGCTCGACGTCGCGAAATCCAGACTCAAACGTAAGCCGTTCTTCACGCGGATGCCGTCGGCTCCGCGCCGCCAGCCGGCTGTATCGAGCACGCGATTCGCGCCCGCGATATCGAAGGGCACCAGTGGCATGTTTATGTGGAAGATGCTCGCGGGCGGAACGACGGACTCGCCGAGATCGAAGACGCCGAAACGGATCTTGTCATTGATCAGCTTGCGGTTCAGCGCCATGCGTAACGCTTGGCGCACGGCCGGGTCCGCCATGACGGGCCGAGCGTTGTTAAAATCGAGATGGTCGTAGAAATACGACGGCGTCAAGACGACTTTCAGCCCCGCGATCCCCTGCACGTCGTGGATGTAGTGCGGCGGCACCGGCGTCCACAGGTCCAACTCGTGCGTGCGCATTTCCTCGAGCACGGTGTTTCGGTCCTGAATCGTTTTGTAGACGATCCGCTGCAGCTTGGGAGCGCCACGCCAGTAACTGGGGTTGGCCACCATCTCGACCGAGTCGCCACGGTTCCACGCCTTGTACTTGAAGGGGCCGATGCCGACCGGAAGGCTGTTGTAGCTATCGGTGTTGATGTCCTTACCGGCCAAGAGGTGCTTCGGCACGATCGTCGGGTTCGCGCCGGCCGTCGAAAAATAGGTAACCGCGAACGGGCCGTAGGGTTTCTTGAGGTGATAGACGACGGTGTACTTGTCGGGCTCGTCGATCTTGACGATCTGGTCCCAGCCCTCATGGCTGACGACGTTGGTGTGCGGGTCGAGGATCAGCTTGGTCGAGAAAACGACGTCGTCGGCCGTGAACGGCACGCCATCGGACCAGACGACGCCGTGGCGCAGGTGCCAGGTGATCGTCTTGCCGTCCGGGCCGATGCCGCCGTTGGCTTTACTGGGGACGACCGTCACGAGTTCCGGCACCGTCGGTTCGCTGTGCGCGTCGGTACGGATCAGATACGCCATCGTCATCGACGCCAGGTAGTTGAGCACGGCCTGCGTGTTGATCATCGGATTGAGGCCGACCAGATCCTCGGCCGCCGCGAACCGCAACTCGTGCGGGTGCGTGTAGGAGTGGTCGGAACCTCCGTCCGAGGTCGTGCCGACCTTGGTGCAGCCGGCTCCGAGCGCGGCGACGGTCAGCAGCGCGAGCGCGCGCGTCAAGCGAGCATGCATTAGATATCCACGTTCATCATGTCGTCGAACCGGGTCGAATTGTTGGGATGGAAATTCTGAAGGTCCTTGTTGAAGGCGAAAATGTCCTCGCGGCTGTTTATCACGATCGTCGGAACGTCGTCCGCGATCATGCGGACCGCCTTCGACAGATCGTCATTCTGCTTTTCCTTGTCGAACTCGGCATCGAAGTCCGTCATGATCGCGTCGAGCGCGTGGTTACAGTAATGCATGACGTTCTGACCCTTCGGTGGCGCGTCGTCGCACCCGAAACCGGTGATCAGGTCGTCGACCGGGCTGACGCCCCACGCGTACGCGATCGCGTCGAACTTGCCGCCGTAGAGCACGCCGCCCGATTCCAGCGGCGCGAAGATCATCGAGGCCAAATATCGCTTGACCGTGATCTCGACGCCGATCTGCTGCCAGCTGGAGCGGATGATCTCGATCTGCGTGTCGACGTCCGGCGATCCGGAACTCGAAGCGAACTCGAGCGAGAGGCGGACGCCGTCTTTGGCGCGCACGCCGTCTGGGCCGCGCTTCCAGCCCGCGGCGTCGAGCAGCGCGTTGGCCTTGCCCAGGTCGAACGGCACGAACGGCACCTTCTCGATACCGGGGTAGGGAGCGGGCACGATGCTCTCCTGCAAAATGCCGACGCCGTGCCCGACTTTGTCCCGAATCAGCGCCCGGTCGATCGCCATGCGCAGCGCGCGGCGCACCGCGACGTCGCGTAACGCCGGCCGCGTCAGGTTGAAATCGATGTGATTGTAGAGATAGCCGGGCTGGCGGATGATCGCGACGTTCGAAAGCGCCTGCAAGCGGGGTAAGAAGGCGCCCGTCGCCGGATACCACAGGTCGAGCTCGCCGGTCTGCAACTGCGTGAAGGCCGTGTTGCGATCGGGGATGATCTTGAAGACGATCTTCTTGAGCTTCGGCAAGCCGCGCCAATAGTAGGGATTAGCCTCGAGCTCGACCGCGTCGCCGCGCCGCCAAGCCGTGTAGCGGAAGGGCCCGATCCCGACCGGCAGGTTGTTGTACGGCGCCTCATTGATATTGGGCAGCGCGCCGAGGATGTGCTTGGGCAGCATGCTCGGCCCGCCGCCCGCCGTGTCGAACACCGGAATGAACGGCGCGAATATCTTGCGCATGTGCACGACGACCGTAAACTTATCAGGTTCGTCGAGCTTCGAGATCTGGTCGAAACCCGTGCGCGAGACGATGTTGTTGGCCGGGTTGTTCATGACGTCAAACGAGAACACGACGTCGTCGGCGTCGAACGGCGCGCCGTCGGACCACTTGACGCCGCGGCGGATGTGGAAGGTGATGGTATGTCCGCCGTCCTTGATGCCGCCGTTTGCGATCGTCGGAACCACCGTCGCGAGTTCGGGCTCCGGTTTGTTCTCGCGGTCCCAGCGGAACAGGTACGCCATCGTAAGCTGGCTCAGCCGGTTGACGGGGCCCTGTTGGTTGAGCACGGGGTTGAGGCCTTGGATGTCCTCGGCTTCCGCGTAACGCAACACGTGCGGCTGCGTGTAACTGTTGACGCGCACCGGTTCGCCCGCGAGCGTCACCGACGGTACGAGCGCAACTAGCGCAAACAGTGCAAAACGTTTCAAGCCGCTCCCTTTTAGACGGGGGACACGTCCCCCCGATCCCCCCACTAGATCGAGTACGTCTGCGGGTTCCAAAACGGAGAAATCACCGGCGAGGCTGTGAAGCCCTTCAAGGCCGTCGTGTACGCGAACGGTTCGCGCCGGAAAAGCAACACGACCGAGGGTACTTGGTCGGCGAAGCGCGCCTGCTCGATCCACGAGAAGCGCTTGCGCGCCACCGGATCGACCGTGGCAAGGCCGTCATCCATCGCTTTGGTAGCGATGGGGTCGTTCCAGAAGAGGGCGTTTTGGCCGGTGGGCGCGAGGTTGTGGCCGGAGTAGATCGCGTCATCGTCCGGATCGGCGGCGCCGATCCAGGCGAAGCCGGCGACGTCGTACTTGCCGCCCTGCAGCACGCCGTTGGCCGTATTATCGAAAAACTGCGCGGTCGGTTGATTCTTGACGCTCACGTCGGCGCCGATGTCGTGCCAGCCCCGCTGGATGAAGGCTTCGATCGCGCGACCCGTGACGCTCTCGGTCTGCGTCGCGTACTCGAAGGCCAGCCGCTGCCCATTCTTGACCCGAATACCGTCGGGTCCGGCACGCCAGCCGAGCGCCTCGAGCGCGGCCCGCGCCTTGGCCGGGTCGTAGGCGTTGGCGGCGACGTTCGGATCGTGGTACGGCGAGAATGGCGCGATGGCCGTTCGCGAGAGATCGCCTTGACCGTGCGCGATCTTCGCCACGATGCCGGCGCGGTCGATGCCCATCGCGAGCGCGCGGCGCAAGCGGACGTCGGCGAACAGCGGTCGCTTGAGGTTGAAATCGACGTGGTCGTACTCGAACGTGGGCGCCGCGACGGCCACCGTTCCGGGAAGACCCTGAACTTCCGGCCAGACGTTTGCGCCCAGGCGCGCGGCCATATCGATCTCGTGCGTCTTGACCTGCGCCACGAGCGTCGAATCGTCGGGCAAGATCTTGAAGACGACTTCGCGCAGCTTCGGCTTGCCCAGAAAGTAGCGGTCGAAGGCTTTGAGCTCGACTTGCTGCCCGCGATCCCAGCGCACGAATGCGAACGGTCCGCTGCCGACCGGCGCGGATTGGAACGGCGCGGTATTGAACGAGCCTTTGGAGTCGTTGAATTTCTCTAGCAGATGCGCCGGCAGGATCGGAACGTTGCCGTTGACTCCCCAGAGCTGCTGCAGGAAGGGCGCGTACACGCGTTTCATGTGCACGACCGCCACCAGCGGATCGGAACAATCGATGCCGCGGATGTCGCTGTAACCGTCGTGCGTGATGTTGTTATTCGCGGGATTGAGCGCGGCTTTCCAGGTGAAGGCCAGATCCCGACACGTCAGGCGGACACCGTCGTGGAAAAAGATATTGGGCCGAAGCTTATACTTCAGCACCAAACCATCTTTGCTGACGTCGCCGTTCTCGAGAGTCGGAACCTCGCGCAGGGCGTCCGGCACGGGCCGGGCTTTGTCGTCGTACCGCACGGCATACGAGAACAGAAACATCGAGAGGTCGATGATCGGAGCGCTGCTCGCCAGCATCGGGTTGAGCGACTTGGCGTCCTGGTTCTCACCGTAGACGAAACGGCCGCCCCGTACGTCTGCTCCTACACCTGACGACGTCGAAACCGCGGTGCACCCCGCGAGCGCCAGACCCGCGAGCGCCAGCCCCGCAAGCGCGAGGCTCGCAAGCGGGGCCGGTATGCGATCACGCACGGAAGGTTGCCATTTCCGACGCTTGGCTCAAGCGCGAACAAAGGCCGCTTTTTGAAGCTCCCTTATGGCGGCAAGACCGGCGCGCTGCCGACGGCCGACGTGCTGCGCAGCGGCGCGCCGTGCGCGACGGTCGCCGACGAGCGACGGTGCGCCATCTGGCCGCCTTGCGAGTCCGGACCCGGCGTGGGTCGCACGCGGTTGGTGCCGTTGTCGGGCGAGACGTCGAAGTTCGAGCCCTCCTGGTACAAGTAGGTTTGCTCGGCCTGGCGGAGCGTGTACACCGCCGTGACTTGGTCGGTCAAGGCTTGCGTCAACTGAACCTGGGCGTTGAGGAGCAGGGGCAACGTCGTCACGCCCGCGCGATATTGCGCTTGCGTCGACTGCAAGTTGACGACGGCCGTCGCGTATTCTTGCTGGGTCTGGTCGAGCGCGGCTCGCGCGCTGACCAGACTCGTCAGCGCTTGTTTGACGCTGAGCTGGACGCTGAGCAATTCGTTCTGCAGGTTCGCGTATGCGATGTTGAGATTTGCCTTCGCCTCCGCCACATTGGCCGCGGTCG
>Ga0116227_10008530_pt1 | contig 19251 bp, 16 predicted proteins | sample S1TSphgellanicum_FD_89693 | JGI IMG/M metagenome (GOLD analysis project Ga0116227, IMG submission 89693) | Host-associated microbial communities from peat moss isolated from Minnesota, USA - S1T2_Fb - Sphagnum magellanicum MG | ecosystem: Host-associated > Plants > Peat moss > Unclassified... | reverse complement strand
GAGTAAGGCCCATGGGTCGGGTGGGTTTCAGAAATAAGGGGTCTATGGGGAAGGGCCTTACCCTATACTTAAGTAATTTTTAGGTTTTACAGCATGTAAAGACTTGCAATAAAACTAAATTTCGTCAAGTTGGGAATTGGGATCAAGTTTTCTTTGTTATAAATATTTTTTAAATAAATATATTTATAAATTTGTGATATCGAAAATTTAGTATTTTTTTTGAATTAGTTGACTTTACACTAGGGAAACCAAAACAATTCTCAATTTACACTACAACTTGGGATCCCTTTTGTTTCCTTAGTTACCTTTCCCACAGAATGGACCTCTTCACCTAACTCTCCCCCCTTCAACACAACAACCTTCATTAAACCAATGACGAAGAGGAAGAGGGGGCCCCTTGGGAGGGCCCGCACGTCAGCCGGAACCATCTTGCTCGGGAGGGGCACGATCTCGGTTTAAAGGAAATAAATACGGTTTAAATAAATAAACTGGGGGACTTCACAGTGACCAAAGGTCATGGGTTCCCACTAGTATGTTATAGATACACAAAAGATTTATTGATACATAAATTATCTATTGATACATTGAAGATCTTTTGGTACACTAAGGGTTTTTCAGCTTGTCTAAACAAACATAGGATGAATGGGAAATTTTTCAAAATAAATAGACAAGAGGTTGCCACATTTTGAAATGTATGTGTAAAATAAAAAATTAATTAATTGAATCAAAATGCATGACTATACTGTTACATGTGGTGTGTGAACAATACATTGAGTGTATTATTAGTATTTTACATTTGAAAAAAAAATCTTTGCATATGGGGAAAATTTGACATGTGTTACACATTTCCAACCACTTTTCAATTTTAAATAATTGATATTTGCATTTTTCAATATGTTATAAATATGTGTTGAACTTTCAATGACAATTATTTTACAAATTAGGGTCTTGGGTCACATTTTGAATGAACATTACGGTTTCAACACAAGCTTGTTACCTTGTTCATCCAAGGCTTGATTACAAACTTGGATAGCTTGATGGTGATTCAATCAAATCTTGTTGGAGAAAGATGCATGGCAATACAACATTCAAAAAATCATGAAATAGGTTTTTTATATTGTCATTGCATTCATGAACTAGTTGTGGATTTTAGTCCAACCTTTGGAGGTGACATCAATTGCCTTCCCGTCATTCTTAATGGAAAGATTTATTAATTCAATATTTGACATATTTGCAAAACTTGAAATAAACCAATAAAAGTTGTCAAATCAATACATTAAACATTCTGCAATAGTGATACATTGCATTACACTATATGTAACACAACCAAATATTATTTCCAAACAACAAGGTGATACATTAAAACAAAAAAGTTTGATAACAAAACATGGAGATAGAATCATAGACTCAATTAAAAAGATAAAAATATGGAAGAACAAATAATACTAAGTGATCAATTAGTCATGTGGGATAACTTTTACAAATTGGTGGAAAGAATAAATGTAAGTGACATTGATGCAATACCTACTAGCAACATGAAATTCACCATGATAAGAATTGAGAAAGTGTGGGCAAGTATGTTGTAGACATGTAAATAATATTATCCATATGGTAGTAGCCACCTACATATTGGGTCATAGTTTCACCAAAATCAATGACAAAATGAGAAGTCATGATGAAAACATTACAAAGGAAAAAATGGGGGGAACCAAACAATTTTTCAACTTATCCCATGTGTCTTTGAATAAAATAGGACCAATTGTGATCAAGTGTTATCATTGACACAAACAATACATTGAAGACTATTGGTTCACACTTTTGAACACATCTCAATTTCCTTGACATGTTTAATATCTTGAAAAAATTTATATTGACAAGTGCAAATTAGGAAAATGAATTTACATTTGGTCAAAACATGTTTCAGGATAAGTACATTAGAATTAAAACATGTATGAAAAAATGCAACATTCAAAGATTAATGTTTTAAAAAATGATAAAAGTGAAACTGATTTTAATCCTGATATGATCATGCCAAATTGCAATGTTGACCATGTAAAAAAATGAACATGAATGTCGATTAAAAAGAAGGATTCAATTCAAATTATAAGATATGAAACTTCCCTGCAAGATTAATTCACATTTTCCACAACTAGAAATGACTAATCCAACAATCATGATTAACATGTTCTAGCTTGTCGGTATTAACAAACACAAACTACTTCATGAACAGTTCCAAATGGTTGTGGTCCCTTGGCACAAAGGCTTACATTTACAATTGCTACAATACAATTCATTTCAAATTTCAATTGGTATAGAGGAAAATAGTAGGCAACATCCCTTTAAAAAATTTATTATAATATAATATGCAAAATGCCAAGCATGTATCAACAAAATGCCATAAACACATATGTTAAATATATATCAATCAAAATGTTACATACTTCCCATGCAATGCAATTTGTCACAATACTATGCCATACTATGCATATCAACAAAATGCTAGAAACACATATGCCAAGTATGTATCAATCAAAATGCCACATACTTGTTGTGCAATTAAATCTATAACAATACTATGCCATATTATTGCATATCAACAAAATATTGCAAAATACTATAGCAATATTACATGTATGAACAATCTTATACAAGGCATGGGAACAAATAGGAAAAAGTAGTTTGCTAAATAACCAATGTAAAATTGATCTAGTTGGAAATGGATCAAAAGTAATCTACTTTACCATAAGTGCAACCTACATTTCTATCCCAAAATTATGACAAGATATTAATATAGTCTACAAACCATAGAAGAAATGATGAAATTTTTTTAAAAATTATATCAATGCACAAATCATAAGTACAAAGTGATCAAGCTTGAACCATGAACTACTGGAATTTATGACAACATTCAAAAATAAAACAAAATTTCAAAACTCAATTTCCAAAACTGAAATCTTTGTATTTAATTTTTTTTCTTACTCTAAATTTGCATATAAAACTATGACATCTCTTATAGCTAGTCTAGCAGTTGATAAAACTATAGTAGTATCACCTAACTAACCAAACTTTTTAGAAACATTAGGACTGGTCCACAACTACCTTGGATCATGTTAACACTCTTGTTCAATTTTAATTTGCAACACATTGTCATAGCCTCCTTCTAAATGTTACCTTAGCCTAAAAAAATGTTTCAACTATAATCACATTGTCCAAAGCAAAAGCAATATTCACCAAAAATGGTGAGGGGGGGAAAATAAGGAATAGAAGGAAAAAAATGGTATTCAATCATAAGAGGGGTCAAGAAGAATAAGAAAAAAATAGTAATGGTCTTGTGACCAAAATATGGAAGGGTTGAGAAGAAGACAAAAAAACAATAAAATTTTTTGTGACCATAAAGGGTCTGTCGTCACGTGAGAAGGCACATGAGGGGTTAAGAAAAAAAACCAAAACCTCTTGGTGATGATGATTTGATTTTTTGATTAATGCATTAGTGAAAAAAAAAAGAAAAAAACCTCTTCGTCATGACGATCCTCTTCCTCAACTATTGCATTAACGACAACAAAAAAAAAAAACTCTTAGTCATGACGATCCTTTTTGTTAACTATGGCATTAGTGTTTTCCACCTATTAGAATCCCCCTTGTCGATTCTTTCTTGCAACCCCTAACTAATAGCACCTTCTACTAGTGGATTCCCATCATTGACCCTTTTCATGACCCTTGACCAGGATTTCTTCGTGGCTTAGGCTTTTCAATAGTCACAACCCCTTGAACATTCACAGATTTTGTTGTGACCCGCAACTTCTTTCAACACACATCCTTTTAATTACACACATTTTGTGTAATGTTCAACTAACCACACAAACTAAACTTAAGTCCTACGCATAATGCTCAAAGTTGCAAAAGAGGGAAAAGAAAGAAAGAGGAATAATACATGCACTTTTTCAACACTGTGAAAAAAAAAAGAATACAAGTAAGGCGGCTGGTGTTGCAAAGTGCACTTCCTTCTAGGTTCAACCAAATTTGAGGTGAAGAGAAACATAAGGTGGCAAAAAGAAACAACAAAGCAAAAAATAAGTTGAAAGGCAAAGATGCCCCATCGCCCTAAACCTTAACTAGGGTTTTTTTCCCCTCATTTTTTTATAGAAACCTCATTTACATTAACAAAGAAAAATCTCCATGGTTAAAACCCATTTTTTTCATTAAATTACAATTTTTTCTTTAAAAAAGTTATATTGATGTCAACCTTTTTTTGAAAATTCACTACATAACCAAAAAATTGTATTAAAATAAAAAGGTAAATTAATGAAATTTTTGAAATTTTCAATAGCCATAATTCAACCAAATTTAAAACCACGTTCCATATATCTATACATGATTCAAGCATGCATCCAAAAATATAAATTAAAACAAAAATTGTTTTCATGTTTATCTTATTACCAAATTCAAATAAATTTTCCTATGTATCATTATGTATCATTGTCACTTTGGCTACAACACAAATTTGAAAGAAAAATACATTGCATGATCATGGTCGCATTAACACTTTCACCCTATGTCGTGTCATGCACTAATATCATCTTGCAAAACATAATGTCATATCGCCATGCATTAGTATAATTCACAATCCTCAATGTGACAAAATTACACAATGAATCATCAAAGTAATAATCATATTTGCCCCTTCCCATGTCTTTTCAAAATTTTGAGTAGGGCAAGCCTTTGTTGTAAACACTTGGCATCAAAACCTAGTGATCATGTTATGTTTGCGATAAAATGATCGCCAAATTTTGATGCCAAGTGTTTACTAGGTGTTTACATTAGTATTTTTTTGAAGTCAAGGGCATCCTACCCCAATGTAAAAATGTGTGCATGTGAATGAAAATATAGTAATTGTTAGTAAATTTTTTTAAACTTAGTAGTAAGGTAGAATAACCCATGAGTGATCACTTAAGCATTTAGGGCAAACCATATCCAAGGGAGGGCTTGTTTATTTTTGGTGTCCAGTTTTCTTCTTGGGATCAATATCAGCAACATTTTATATGCTACGCTCCGAAATAAAACTTGAACCCTTCCTATATGATGCATTTGGTGCATTAAAAATCATCAAAAACATATTAGAAATTGAGAAAATTATGGCCCCCCAAAATAAAGGGGGTGAAGAACTCAAAAAAACAAACCATCGAATAGTACAAAAGCCTAAACCCAATCACCCAAAAAAATTATATGTTGTTATGTTGCTATTAAAGTTCAAAGATGATTTGTAGAACTAAAGGTGGTGTTGCTATAACACTTTAAATTGTTTAAAATGGACAAGAAATGAAAAAGTTAGAAGCTTTGAAAGTAGGAGGGGTCTAAAGAAAAGAAAAAACAAAAAAAACATATTTTGTTAGTTGGAAATTTTTTTTTGTTTTCTTGCTATTTTTTCATTATTCCTTTTCATTTGCACTGCAAAGATGATTTCTAAAGCTTGAGGTAGTGTTCCCATAACATTTTAAATCACTCAAAATAAAGCACAAATGATGAAGATTTAAAGAAGTGATCAATGATAGGGTAATGATCGATGGTAGGCAGTTCTACCCTAAATATTGTAGGTAGTAAGGATTTTTTTGTTTTATTTTGTTATGTATTGAAATGGCAATGTATCATTGCATCATATTCCATCATGCATTATGTCATCATGCATCATGTTATGTCATAAACATAAATCCCATTGTACATATGTATTGTGTAAGGAAAGGTAGGAAATTTTTCAAAATGACTACATGGATTAGAGGTGACCATATTTTTTATTGTTTTTAATTTTATGCTTACTATACAATAATTGTTAATGTATCACTAAAATTTCAAATACATGGACAAGAAACTATCATTTCAAATTTATGGATAATGTAAAATAATTGTTAATTTAATAAGAACCCACCAATTTATTGTTGACACATGGTGTGAGCAATACATTGAATGTAAAACTAACATTTCAACTTGAAAAAAATGGCTACATATGAAAAGTTGACACTTCATATACATTTACCATCACTTTTGGATTATAATTAACCATTATTTACCATATGTTCTTGATAAACTAATAATTTATTGATACATTAAGGATTTGTTAGTACACTAAAGATTTTTCAACATGGTTAAACATGAAAAGTGAAAAAAAAGAGAAGGCAAAAGGTTGTTGCATTTCCAAGTTTTTGAATAAAATAAAACAAATTGTTAACTTAATAAAGAAACCACCAATCTATTATCAACACGTGATGTGAGCAATACATTAAATGTATTATTAATATTTCATACTCGAGAAATAAACCCTAAATATGATAAATAGACACCCAATATACATTTACCACTATTTTTCGATTATAACTAATTATTATTTACCATATATTATTGATACACTAAGGATTTATTGATACATTAATGATTTGTTGATATGTCGAGGATCTTTTGATACATTAAAACAAATTCAGCATGTTTAAAAATATAAAGAACGAAAAAAATTTCAAAATAGTGGACAAAGTTACCATAAACCAAAATGCACCATTATGCTACTAACATGTGGTGTGAACAATAAATTGAGTGTATTACTAATATTTGATAATTGAATGAGAAATATCTACCTATGAGAAATTGAAACATGGTATACATTTCCATTTTAAAACTATAACCAATTATTATTTGCTATGTGTTTTTTATTCACCAAGGAATTTTTCAAGATGTTTAAACATAGGAAGGGTTGGAATTTTTAAAAATGTGACTACAAGAAATTGCCACATTTCCAAGTGGAAAATTAAGATAAACTCACTATTAATTTATTCAAAATCACCAATATGATGCTCAATATGTTGTGAACAATACATTGAATGTATTCCAAATAATCCACACTTGAAAAATAAATGGCTACATACCAAAAATTGATACATGTTATACATTTCCCACCACTTTTTTATTTTAATAGTTCATATTTGCAATTTTCAATCTATCATAAATATTTCTTGAACTTTCAATGAGGATTATCTTGTAGATTAAAATGTGGGGTCACAATTTTCAAGATTTTGCAAATAAAATTACATGGATTTTCTTTTCACATGTTCTTCTTGTGTTATTCCACAAGTTTTTAAAACACACTTCTAACATTTTTACAAAGTTTTAACACATCATTATGACCTAATTCTATGTAAGTGAAAATTTTACCTTGTCTTTAGCATGTAAGATTAATTTATGTTGATTATCACAAATTTAGATGTAAGCTGCATCAAAACTAATACTTCTATAATGGTTTTTGCAAGCATGGAGGGGAAATTGTTGCATTTGTATGAACATAACCATTAAGTTACATTGTAAGCATTGGAAAATGTAGTTCAAACCCACCAAATGGGCATTTTGATCATGAAGATTTAATGTGGGAGGTTATCATTCGACACATTGAGAGGCAACAAGGCCTTTGCCTTGTTGAGGTTGCATTCATCACCACAACTTGGGTGCTTAGTTTCGTAGTTAGCAAAAAAGGTCAAGTTGGTGGACAATATCAATTTTTTTACAAAAAACACATCATCTACCTTAATAATGAATTGCAACAACCATGAGTTGATAATATATTTCAAGTTTTCAAAGTTTAAATTTAAACTTTTACCACATTCTTACCCCAAGATATGCATGTGTATTATACATGTATAGATGTGATGTTCACCATCTTATGAATTAATTATTTTATTCCATAAATATGAAACATGTGATTAGTTTTTGTTTTGTAATGTAAATTATGCTCATAGGTAGCATTAAAATTGGTTCACATGGTTGTTCATAGGTACCAATGTCAATATGGTTCTAATGAACTCACAAATGTTGTCAAAAATATTAAACAAAATCCTAATGCACCTCCAAAAAAATTGGACATTAATAGAAAAGTAATCCATCAAGGGCTGGCCACAAGGGTACACAAAAATCTAGGGAGAAATGGGGTGGTTCTATAAAGAAAAGATGTAAAGTTGAATTCACCATTAAGACATTGTATTTGTTCAACACATGTATCAAAGTTATGTTTCAATCAATGAGATCTTGTTAATCAAGATGATCTACATGTGCATGGGGAATTAAAGATGGGTAATATATATGTATTTGTTGCCCATTTATCACAAGTGATCAAGGATTTTGAGATGGATCAACTAAAGCTGGGATTCATAGTGTTTCAAATCATGGCAAAACATAGGCAACATGTGAAGAACATCATATTAGGGACATGTGAGTTGAATAGAGACATGCTCCTCACTAAACAACATGTTAGGGTGTTGTTTGGGAAATTGGTTCAAGAAATATACCAACTACATAAGAACAATGCAAAAAGTGTGTGTATGTGGGTTCGACAAAACATTAATTCAATGTTTCATTATCAAGAAATTGGGGTAGAGGTGGATGGTGGTTTCATTGGGCAAATCATGTCTTTCACTAAGGGTATTCAAATACCATAACAAGAGGAGATGATGATTGAACATGGGCAGCAATGGGGTGTTGTAGTTGATGCAACGTTTCGGACAAATGAGAAAATGGTGATACATAATACATACATGTGGTCTAATACATTGATATATTTGTAGTTTAATGCCATTGAAACATTAACATGACAAATCAAAGGATATAAATAAATACATGTAAAAACTTGTAAATGCTAATAAATTTCAATATCACATGGCAAGGCACATGCATAATGAGTTTATCAAATTAACCACAAAAACAAATGTGTCATGTCTAGATTTGGGCATCCATAAATCAAAAGAGGTTGTTGTTGTAACACATGACTTCAAAGTGGGAATTGCATATTGTTCCATGGTTTTAGCCACCAATGAAAGGATGGTAGGCTGAACCATTTGCTTGCGGTTTAAAAACACAATGATTGATTTTTCATAGCAATAATCCCATGTTGTTGATTGTTAAAAACCATACCTTTTTTCCTTTTGATGATACTACTAACACTGTAATTTTGGTAAACAAAATGGCAAATCACACAATGCATAATTTGAAGTAGAATAAGATCTGGCTTACTACCATCATTCATCACAAAAAAATGTTCAAGGAAAGACAACTTGTAGTGAAGGACCAATGTTTTTTGATTTAGGATGAATTAAACTTTCAAAACCTCCCATGCAATTTCTGCTTCTTCATCCAAATCATTAGGTGTTGTAATGCTTTTAGATGTAGATGGTTCACTTAGCATCAAAATCAAAGCAACTATTGGCCTAGAATACTTAACTAAGTTCTTTGATTCCAAGTAAACATCATTGTAATCAAAACCCTCATGCATGTGCGTATTCAAATCAAATATTTCAGTTTGATCTGCCATTTGGATTTTGATCTATAATGGAAAAAACAATAAAGATCCAAAGTTTGGTTTACAAACTGACATTGATGAATTATAAAAGTTTTCCTTTGATGAATTTTTAAATTCACAATTTGAAATCGAAACCCTAAAACAATTCATATGAGTTTGTTTCTATAGCACAATTTCAACATTACATATCTAGTCCCATACACTTGAAGGATGATGCCAAACAAAACAAAGATAAAAACAATAACAACAAACACAAGCGAGACAGAACAAAGGGAGGAAAAATATTTACTTATGGGTGTGTTCATTTGATTGTTGTGAGTTGAAAAGAAAATTTGGTATCATAGACCCCAACAATGCCTTGATATTTGTTCTCAACGTTTGCAATAACATTCAAGGATCTCACAAATAATCATTACAATTGTTGGGACCAATTGTTGTGTTTGACGACTATTGTAGCCAAACATGACAATTCGTCCTAATAGCAAGTAAAAAAACATTATTGAATGCAAAGTTGAAAGTGTCACATGAAAGAGAGACTTGTGATTTTGGATTTTAGGTATATGATAGAAAGTGAAACCCTAAATGGATGAAGGTGCTTGAATTAAGAAAATAAAATGGATGAAAAATTTGGATGGAAAAAAATTGACCTAGGTAAGAGTGAGTGACAAGTCCCCATCAAGGTATCAACAAGGTATTGATTTTAAAAAAAAAAATACCCTAACAATAGGATATTTACAGGGCATCTAAAGTCCTAATACTAGGCTGGGTAGGTTCTTGTTCAGGTATTATTGGAAATGGAATCGGTAGGTAGGTTATATGATACCTGGATTTGGACCCTGGTTGATAACTGTGTCATTTTTCAATAACCGATCAACACCGGTGAGGACCAATTGGGTGAGAAAACTACTTTGGTTCACATATTTTGTTCTTGCATACTGTTTTTGCCCTGACTTGTCATTTCATCCTCAGTTTTGGTGAAACTGGGGTCCAGTACGGTCCCTAGTTTGGGGTAATTTATCGATAACTTTATTGTAAGTTGTGGTTATGACAAGTGGAGTTGTGAACAGGGGCAAGAGCTTTTAAAAAGGGCTGTGGTAATGACAAGTGGAGTTGTGAACACAGGGATACTGGGCCCGGGGGGCTTTTTTTACTCACATGGGATTTTGTGATCAGCTATGGAATAACAAAAAGGGCCATACTTTTACCATACCCCTTGACTCAAGGAAAACTCCATGAGCCCACTGGAGTGCACTATCCACTTGGAAACCCACTCTAACCATGCTTGGATGAATCACAACTGAGTCACCAATGTTCCATCCTGGTAACCTATATATTACATATGTAAATTAGGAAATACTATACATAATTATATAATTGTAATTATAAAATAGGTTATATTATATATATATTCTCGAAGAGGAATTAGATCTTAAATAGGTAATAATTTATATAAGAAAATCCCAACCCAAGATGTAATATGTAGCAATGTTGGGGAGTCCTTTACTCTTATGCACCTCTTCTGGTTCTGCTTCTGCAATATCAGTTTGGTTCTTACTAACTGGGACCATAACCAGTGGTTAATTGCTGACTAACACCCGGTTCCAATCCTTAAAAGAAAAGAAGGTATCTTAGTTTCAGTTCTGCACATAAAAATAAAATGGAAAATCCAATTTCGGTCCAAAATTGCAGATCTAGTTCTTAAAATCACTCCTGGTATGCATCTGGCTAGAAAGAACCGGAACTAGAATTGACAATTCTTATTCACCAAAGCGGGTACCTCCAAAACACCACAAAATACTAAAGGTGCATTCACACTTACTATTAAGTCGGTGTTAAGTGAAAATCTAGGTGGCATCTTAGGTGGCACCAAATGTTAAATGGGTGATTGTTTAATATTAAGAGAATATTAACTTAACATAAAATCTTTGTGGTTAAATAGGTTTTAGGTCCTAAATGACTGGCTTGGTGTTAGGGGACTTAATACTAGAGTCCTTAACACCAAGTGTGAATGTACCTTAAGTACTATATAGCAGGTAGGGAATATAAGCAATTTCCATGTAAATAAATACGCAATTTCATCAAAGGTGACAATGAAAATTTCATTTTTTTCAATTAATGGAAGTGAAAATGACTTCATGAAAATTTTAGGCTTTTGTGAAATTTTGTTTTCATCTTGTAGGATTCAAGGAACAAATAAAAATATGTTAAAATTTTGACCTTATGTCAATTGATCGTCACCCATAATGTGGAGCAGCCTGGAGTCCAAGTGCAAATGATGTAAGTAAATAGGGAAGACACATGGTGGCTACTAGGTAAGGAGATGCATGTGGATGGTTATAGTCAATACACACCCATAGCTTACGCCCTTCCCATTATTAGCCTAGGCCAAAAATGATAAAGAACACAGGTAGGCCAAAAAAGAGAAAAATATCCTTGCAAACAATGAGGTAAGGCGCCATGCACCCAAGGGGCCCAAGTTTTTTCTTTTTCTTTTTGGGAGAGGGTGGAGAGGTGTTGGATTTTTTTTGTTTTTCCCATTATTTTCCATCAAAGTTCCTAATGAGTTCCAAACACATTAGCCAAGTTCCCAATATCTTCTCTCTTTATTCCATGCCCTTTGCCCTAAGTTTTACCCTTGAAAACTTATATAAATAACCCAAAAGAGGATATTACAACATATCTATTTTAGTATTGTACAAAGCTTGCGTTTTTAAAAAAAGAATTTGATGGTCCAATCAAAGATGCCCATTGCCCCCCCAAAAAAAAAAACAAACAAACAAACAAACAAATTGAACTTTGGAGGTCCCCACAACTAATAACCTAATATGAATCACAATAGGTATAGTACCATTGGGCAATGATACTTGATATGAAATCACAATTGATCATACACATGGGTCAATACACATGCGTTAGCAATGACGAATGGAGTCCCATAACAGGCTTATGTAACGAAAGGGGGAAATTTCCTACTAGGAATTTGTCACAATATGAGTGGGGGATGGGGGAAAGAAAACGAATGCCATTCCTTGTGTGTCTACTAGGCTTCTCTATCTCTCTCTCTCTCTCTCCCCCTTCCTTTCATGGGGGTTGAGGAGAGAGGAGAAGAGGACTTAGGACTTACCCATCCATTCTCTCTCCCACTTCAATTTTTCTTTTCCTTTTTAATGGTGGGGTTGGCAACTTGCTTTCTTTTACAACATTTGATGGTAGCAAGAATTAATTCTCAAGGTGAGTTTTTTTTGGGTGGTGGTTGCTCTTGCTCTTGTTGTTGTGGTTGATATGGTTGGGCAGATTTGGAAAGACCATTTCTTAAGGTGTTTATGAAAGCAAAGAAGGGGTTTGATTTTTGGAAGCTTTTTGTTCTGATCTTTTTCTAAATTCTCTAGTGTTAGCAGCTTTTTTTTTTTCTTTTGTTTGAGAACTGAGTTGGGGGAGGGAGGGGATGGGCAACACAGAAATGCATGGGAAGCAGAATTGAAAGCTAGAGGAGAGATTTGCTTCCATTGTTGCAACAAGACTTTGTTTTGCATGTTGCACAAGATATTCTTTTGTTTGTTTTAACGTCTTTTTAGTTTCTTTTCTAGCCTGAAAGGATTGTGGTGAAATATAGGTATGCAGAGATGTTTGATGGTTCACACACTGTTGACGAAGATATCTTTTTGTGTTGTGAAGAAGGAGACTTCTTATCTTCATGTTGCAAATATTTGCGAACAGAACTGCAACACCAACCTGTAGGAGGCATTCAGAAGGAGATTTGAATGTCGGGTGTTTTTGAATTGATGCTTTGAGATAAGAGATCAAACCATCAAGCATTTTTGAAGAAAGGAGAAAGGGAAAAATGGGGTCACAAGTAGGGATGAGGAAGGAGAGGAGAGGGGAAAGAAGAAGCAAGGGAGGAGGAGGAGGAGGAGGGATGATGAATGCTGGAACTGGACTTGCAATTGGGGTGGTTGCAGTTGTTGGGGTAGGATTACTGTCCAAATTCGTGTCAAGGCTGCGGCAGAAACCCAAGGATCCAGATGTGAAGGTTGTGGATGATATTGTCAATGGTGAGCCTGCCAAAAACCAATCAGTGCAGGCACAGGTGCAGGCAGAGAAACTGCTTGTGGAAGCTGCTGCTGCTGCACATGAAGTTGAGAACAAGGGTAAAGAGGCTGCTGTGGATGATGATCAAGGGTCTGCTGCGGAGAAGGGTCATGCTGATGATGATGATGTTCATTGCCCAAAGGAGATCCGTCCTGACAATATGGCACCGTCACCTGTTGATGCTGCTACACATCATGGATCACTAACTGAGGAAAAAGAGGGCTCATATGCTCAAATCAAGCCAATTCTTCCATCAGCTGCATATGAATCCAGCTCAGGTCTTTGCCTTGATCCTGGGAAGCAGGACAGCCATTCTGGGTTCAATCATTCTGCCCATGGGAGTGAAACCCTAGACAGGGAGGAAGAACCTGCCAATGCCAATGAGCAGGCTGATCAGATGAAAACAGCAACAAATATACCCACAAAAGAGTTCACAACAGGCACAAGGTAAAGTTTCTTCTAACTCCTCAGTACTAGCCAACATCATGGTTGGTTGACTTCAACATGCTTTTGTGGAGTAAGTTTTTCTCAATGCAGAATCTCAGCAATAAATTTCTTCCCAACTCCTGCCAATTTGTTTTATGTGTTCTTGATTTTCTTCATGACATGTTTTTACCACATGTACATTGGTATGGTACATTGATGTCATATGGACAGAGCTTACAGGAGATGTCAATTACATGCAGGGTAAGTTCAAATACCAGAAATGAAGGAATACTTTCCAGCACAGATTTGGAAGAAGCACTGAATTCAAGCAAGGTTGAAAAGATCTCTCCATTTTTTTCTTGAGATATTGACACAGTTCATGCAAACCAGTAGTGTGGGTTAGCTTCTTGAACTCTGGGTGCAGACTTGTTTGTTGCTAGTAAATTTTGAGACCTGCAATCTGCTGTTGTGATAGGAGAGGGATGTTTGGAGGCATGTTCCTATTCAAGACAAGTTGAATGCCAGTCTACCTTGACCACCCTTCACTGGCATTTTAACTTGTCATCGATAGAAACATGGCCTCCCAAACCAATTTCAAAACCAACCAGTAAAGGAGAGCATCTCCAATTTTCACCAATTTTCCAGATTGTATGTCACAAGTGTTGGAGTTGTGTTGGCAGGGGGAGTTTTCAGAGTGCCCAACTTCAGGAAGGCTAAGGCCTCAGAGACAGAGTGGTCAAGAAGCTCATAAATGGGAACCCAGTTCTCAAATTTTGCAAACGGAATTGGAGGATACTCTCCCTCCAACACTTGATAACTTGACAAGCACTAGCACAGTTCATAATAAGCTTTCTGCCTGCAAAAGAAGTGTGAGTGAACCCATGCCACAACATCAAATGGGTGTCTCAGTCGCAGAGGCTCTTGGCAACGGAGATCCTGTTTCTGAATCCACTGACAAAGAAATTGGCATCAGTGAGAAAGCTGAGTGTCTGGACACTGGGAACCATAAGTTTGCAGAGAATTCAGATGACTTGAAGGATGCAGTGATTGAGAAATTAAAACCAGAAATGGTTGCCGAATTTGAGAGGGAGAGACCTAATCTTGTGGAGACACTGAAGGCACAGGAGTTGTGGAATGGAAGAGATCTCAGTAGAGAAGGTGGCATTGCCCAACTGCTTGATGGCAAGGAAGAGGCAGCATGTTTGCAACTGAAGTCATTGGTGGTGTCATCAATTGGTCACCCTCAAGAAACAGCCAAAGGTGTTGAAGTTGAGGAGGTTGTTAAGAGGAATACTTTGTTAGCCCCACCTGCAGTTGCAAATGGTTCAGCTGTTTCCCTTGTATACAAGATAGAGGAGACCAGCAAAGGACTGATTGTCGAGGAAGTTGTGAAACGGCCTAAGCTACTGCCTCTACCTGCAGAAGGGGATTTTACACTGTCTGATAAACAGGTCCTGGGAACAAGGAAAAGAACTTCAAGAAAATGTGGTTTTCTGAAGATGCTACCAGTTCAGCTGCAGATCATTGTCATTTTGCTTGTGTTTATGAGCATTATCTATGTACTGCTGTGGCGGCACCAGAACCTACTGACTGGATAATCTTCAAGTTGGTTTATCTTATTATCACTTCGTACTTTGTACAGGAAGGATAGTAGTGCATGTTTTCATATGTCTAATAATGACATGCCTGAAAAAGTTACTCATATTCTATGTAAGACAAACATGGTCATAGTCCCTCTGTTATGCAAACCACACCCTTTAGTTAGTTTGTCTGCTCTCCAGATTGCCATCCAAATGTGACTACAGTCAACGACCATTCTCTTTTGTTCCCTACAGGTTTTGCTTAACAGATGAAAGCATGATTATACCTCTCCTGTATGATGGAGAAAATTGAATTGAACAGGCTGTTGCACATGTCATGGGTGGAAATGGTGGGTCCTCTTTTCTTTCCACTCCAACCCAGTGTTTGGAAATCCCAAGGGGATGGGTCTTGCTGATATTTCCTGTGTGTGAATTGCATGAGTGATCACTATCAAAGAAAGAACTTGAAGAATAAATAGTAGATTGAAATGCCTGTAAAAGAAATGCAATATGCCTTCATAGGTGAAAGACCAGTTAGTTAATGGGAAGAGAGATCACTTTCAGATTTTATGGAGAGAATTCAATATGATTGGACTTCTGGGGCAAGCATGCATGATATGATCTACCATCACAAATTCTTTGGTGGAGACAAAGCCTATAATGTGGTGTAGAAGTGATTCCTAATCCAGGAAATTTGCCACAATTCTAGAATCATTGACTGATCTATGAGAACTTGTAGGGTTATGAATGGCTGCATAGAGACAAATAAAGACAGTTTTTTAAGTTGATTGGATTGCATGGGGCTGAGCTTCTTCATAGTGCAGTGTCAAACAAAGAGCAGGAGCAGAAACTTGACAATGGCTGGAGTAGAGTAATGTATGTTGACAAGCTGCTGTAGATAGGCCGCCTTTTTTTAATTCAGACAATATGAAAGCCCACCTGCCAAAAGTGTCCAAAGCCAAAAGTCATTGCTTGTTGCTATGCAAGGCAATAGAATGATGACAAGTACAGAGGACTTTGATGACCTGAGAATGCATCCACTCCTATATTCCACCTTCATTCTAAGCCTTCTTGGCAGATAGGTTGATCCCACTCCTCTTTCAATAGGTGCACTATCACCAGAATGAATTGCATGCAAAGACATTGGTGTAAGGTCACACAGAGGGTGCAAGTGCTTACATTTTTGGACACAGTTGAGTCTTCTTCTTCTGCTCATCAAGAAGGTGCTCTTCCCAACACATCTCTGATGAGGGTCCATGCAAAACTGAACTGTGATCTAAGCTGAATAAATTCTCCTCTTGGAGTGGATTTTTAGGTTCCAAAACCCAAGTTGGAGCTGTTGAGACACTACACAACAAATTGATAAATTTATTGTTCCCTAAAGCAGCAATCTCTCCATTTCATAATCCTTTAGATGTCCAACACCACGAAAAACACACATTTCCATTGTGCGTGGAAATGGCTGTGATCAGGGGTTTCCAGTTTTGTTTTTCTCTGCTGTGGAAAAGACAGGGTGCTGTGCCCATGCCTTAGTCACCAGACCAGAGCAAAGCACACCTAGCTTGATTAGCATTCCTACCACTAAAAATGGCTGCACTCCAAAAGATCTACTGAATGCAGGTAATGGAATCTTCAAAGATCAAGTGTCCCAGCAGCTTGATTCCATTTGCCCCTTTCTTCTACACTTTGAATTTCACAGTGTTCATGCAGACAGGGCAGGAATTTCAGCTCAGAATTGCCATCTTGCTGGCCAATACATACATGGTTTTATTACCAGAGTTTTTATAAACACATGTTGAAAGCTCACACTCACATGAGAACAAGGAGCGGCAAAACCACCGGGCAATGATATTCCATCTGCAATATCAGCAATAAATTGCACCAACAATTAATTCCCTGCAATGATGCAGAAGACGATTGTGAAAGCTGTCCCAAGTTTGAGCACAAAAACATGAAATCACATTGTGAGATCCTTTGTGCCTGACAACAATGATTCAAGACTACCCAAGTCTGTTTCCTGAAAAGCAGAGGAGAGAAGCAGCATAAGGGTCAAGAAAAAAGTACTGATGATGATATCGTGCAGATGGTTCTTCAGCCTCATAGCATGTGATTTTCTCCTCCACCATCTGCAGGAGGCAATAGACTCCTCACATCACATCACATCACATCACATCACAGATTTTCATTCTGTTTCACATGAAAGAAACAAATTTGCTTCTAGTACAACAAATTTTGAATTGCAAAATACTTTCTGTAATATCATCATATAGAGTAGTGCAATAGGCAACAAGGCTTCAAAGAAGCAAAAAATCTGCAACTATATGCTGTTGAGCAAGATCATCATCCTGAGTCAGAAACATAGCACAAACTTCACTAGAGATAATCTTTTTTCTGACTTCCAATTGCATGCACATAATGAGCATAGAAGAAGCTGGGCATGAATGAGCAAGCCATTGTAAGCAGTTGAAATGACAGAAAGACTCTTGGGCAGTGTTAAGTATCAGATTTAAAGGTTGCACTGCATTATTCTACAGTTGTAGGAAAACTTGCACAACTAGTGCTATCATTTTCTCAAGAAGCTTGACAAAAGTTGCAATGAAGAGGAACTGCTCACAACAGGTGATCAATCCCTCGCTGCCATAGCAACAACAACAACTACAGCAACCAGATGATAATAGGTATATACATGAGCATTGCTTGAGAATTGTTCTGCAGTTCAAGCCTTTGAATCTTGATTGCCGGCTTTGCACCTCAGCAAGCAGCTTTGTCAAGAATTGCAGGCAAATGTGCAAACAATATTATGGCACTCCCTAAGAGTCCCTATTGTCAGTCTTCCCCTGACGTCTAAGATCCTAGGATAAGGACCTTTATCCTAGGATGAGGACCGTAACTCTAGGATGAGGACCTTAACAGTAATAAGGGCCGAGACTGTGGCAGACCGACCAACACTCTGGTACTGTCCTCATCATCCAAAGGGGCCTTGCCCGTGGTAAAGAAAGAGACCAACAGATGAGATCAAACAAGACAGAGTCCCTTCCCCTTTACTCGGGTAACTGTGCTAATGCCCTCATCCTAGGGCCTTACTTACTCCTCGGAGAGAAAAAACGGGCCAATAGACGAGATGAAACAGGACAGATGTAGAATCAGCAGCTGAGATAAACCTGTTATGACATATCGGTCTGCAGTCTGCACTTGGCCATTACTCTGGGAATGCTCTCACCCTAAGCCCTTAACTGTGGTAAAGGAAGAGGCCAAAGAGGCTAAAGGGACGAGATCAAACAAGACTGAAGCAGGAGACACCATCCATTTGGAAAAAAATAATAAATATAATAATGTACAATGCATTGTCCAGTTCGGTTCCGTAGTGTAGTGGTTATCACGTTCGCTTTACACGCGAAAGGTCGCGGGTTCGAAACCCGCCGGGACTACAGTTGGATTCTAATTGTCTCTTCTTTTTCTTGTTTATTAAAAATAAACGTTCTTGGTTTTTACAATAAATAAATAAATTTAGAGGCATTTCTTTGGGTGCATGAGCAATAAATTTATTAGGCTAACTTTCATTGTGTTTTATAGGTACCTAGTCAAACTACTCACTATACTACACAGACCTTCTTCGATCACATGAACACATATCTAAAGCAGTTTCCCACAACCTAGATCAGAACAATGAGCACTAGTTTTTGAAATCAGAATATATATATTTAATAAATAAAAAATTTGGCGAAATAAAAATGAAAAAAAAAAAAAAAAACAAAAGAGGCGTTTTTTTTTTTTTTTTATTTTATTATTTATTTTTAATTTTAATTTAAATAAATATTTTTTTTTTTTATT
>Ga0116227_10008528_pt1 | contig 19254 bp, 19 predicted proteins | sample S1TSphgellanicum_FD_89693 | JGI IMG/M metagenome (GOLD analysis project Ga0116227, IMG submission 89693) | Host-associated microbial communities from peat moss isolated from Minnesota, USA - S1T2_Fb - Sphagnum magellanicum MG | ecosystem: Host-associated > Plants > Peat moss > Unclassified... | reverse complement strand
GCGGCTGTGACGACGGGCTGGGTCGGGCGGCTGTCACGCGCGCAGCGAGCGCTTCCCCCAACTTAGCGTCGCCGACGAGATGACCAGCCAGGGTTCCAAGAATAGGTTGAGCCCGATATGCGCAGCAACACAGGGACTGACGCTCCTATTCCCTGCGAGATACACCAAGGCCAGCAGTGCCCCCAGGGTCGTTGTCGCGAGCATGACGGCCAGGGCGGCCCGAACCTTCCCGCCGAACACGCCCCAGATCGCGTGGGCAAGGCCGAACACCACAGCGGAAATGAGGATTTGCGTAAGGTCTCCGTAGCCGTGTCCTGCGGCCATGTCCATGACGGATTTGCGGAAAAAAGCTTCTTCGAAGAAACCGGTGACGAATGCCATCGGAATGGCGAACAGCCGTAGTGCCCAGAATGGTGCCCAATTGCTGGGACGGAATGCGTACTCCCGGATGACCGGACTGCGTGTCGCGGAATAGGCGACGTAGGCTCCCGTCACGGCCGCGGCCATGAGCCATGCCGAGAGTGTGCCGGGCGGAGTGCCGAGGTATTTGAGCAGAGCCTCGACCCAACCACCGTTGAACTGGAATGCCCATCCGATGGCGATGAACTCGCTGACGGTGACGCCGGCCAGGAAGCCCCAGGCGATCCGGATTTCGCGTGACGTGAGCCGCATTTTAGTAACCCATTGAAATAACTATATTTTCGCTCATCGCCCCGGGCGATTGGGCGCGCCGTCTGGTAAACTGTAACGAATCATGGCCGTTTCCCCATACGAACAATTAGAACAAGAGTTCCGGCGCCTGCACGCGTTTCGCGGTGCGCTGTCGCTCCTGCGCTGGGATGCGGCGGTCATGATGCCTCGCGGCAGCGCGGATGTGCGCGGTGAGCAATTGGCAGCCCTCGAGACCGAGCATCATGCGCTGTTGACGACGCCGAAGGTGGCGCGCTTGCTCGAGCGCGCCGAGGCCGCATCATCGCAGTTGGAAGATTGGCCGCTGGCCAATTTGCGCGAAATGCGTCGGCAGCGTGACCACGCCATCGCGACCCCGCCATCCCTGATCGCGCGCTTGGCCAAGGCCTCGGCGCGTGCCGAGGTGTTCTGGGTGGAGGCGCGCAAGGCCAATGACTTCAAGATTTTCGCGCCTCATTTGGCGGAGGTCGTCCATCTGGTTCGGGACAAGGCGGCGCTGCTCGGTCAGTCGCGTGGCCTCGCGCCGTACGATGCGCTCGTCGACGGGTTCACGCCAGGTATTTCCACGGCCGATATCGACACCATCTTCAAGGCGATTTCGCGCAAGCTGCCGGGCCTCATCAACGAAGCCATCGAAGTGCAGGCCGATCGCGCACCGCTGCCGTTGGTGGGCAAGTTCAGCGTGTCGCGTCAACGGGCGTTGTCGCTCGAGGTGCTCAAGGCATTGGGTTTTCCGTTCGATCGTGGCCGGTTGGACGAAAGCGAACATCCCTTCACGGAAGGGGTGCCGGGAGACATCCGCGTGACGACCCGGTTCGACGCCAACGATCCTTTTTCCGGCTTGCTCGGCGCGGTCCACGAAACGGGCCATGCGATGTACGATCTGGGCTTGCCGCATCAGTGGCGTGATCAGCCGGTGGGCCGTGACCGTGGATTGGCGCTCGAGGAAAGCCAATCGTTGCTGTTCGAGATGAATCTATGCCGCAGCCGGTCGTTCGTCGCCTACTTGAAGCCGCTCATGGAGAAGTATCTGCAGGTGACCGGTCCCGAATGGAGCGAGGAGAACTTGTACCGGCATTTGATCCGCGTCAAGCGCAGCCTCATTCGCATGGATGCCGACGAACTCACGTATCCCGTGCACATCATGCTGCGCTACGAACTCGAGAAGCGGATTCTCGAGGGGTCACTGCCGGTGGCGGATCTGCCGGAGGCGTGGAATGCACACCTTGAGCAGCGGTTGAGCATCCGCCCCACGACGGACGTGGAAGGTTGTTTGCAGGACATCCACTGGGCCGTGGGGCACTTCGGTTATTTCCCCTCGTATGTCTTGGGCGCCGTGATCGCGGGCCAGCTCAACGAGGCCTTGCGCGCCGAGCGGCCGTCGCTCGACGCGGAGATCGCGGCTGGCCAGTTCGGCGGCGTGATGGAGTGGCTGCGCGACAACGTGCACGGGGTCGGCGCGCGGCTGCCGGTGCAGGAACTCATCAAACAGGCGACCGGAAAACCGCTGACGGCGTCGGCGTACTTGCGTTACCTGGAAAGCAAATACTTGGAAGCACCCTAGCGTGGCTGGCCCCAGTGTGGCGGCTCGCCCCAGCATGGCGGTACAGGTCGAGGAGCCCAAGGCCGAGGCGACGCGGCACTCGAACAATTTCCGCAAGCTGCAGGCGCAGTTACGAGGGTCCGTGGGCAAAGCCATTGCCGACTACGGCATGATTGCCGACGGCGATCGCGTGATGGTGTGTGTGTCCGGCGGCAAGGACTCGTACACGCTCCTCGACATTTTGCTGAGCCTCAAGCGCAGCGCGCCGATCCGGTTCGATCTGATCGCCGTCAACCTCGATCAAAAGCAGCCGAATTTCCCGGCCGAGGTGTTGCCCGATTATTTGAGCAGACTCGGCGTGCCGTTTCACATCATCGAACAGAACACCTACGCCGTGGTCAAGCGCGTGATCCCCGACGGCAAGACGATGTGCGGGCTGTGCTCGCGTCTGCGGCGCGGCGCGCTGTATCGATACGCGGCCGAAAACGGCATCACCAAGATTGCGCTCGGACATCATCGCGACGACATCGTCGAAACCTTGTTCCTGAACATGTTCTTCGGCGGGAAGCTCAAGGCCATGCCGCCCAAGCTGTTGAGCGAGGACCGGCGCCACATCGTGATCCGGCCGCTGGCGTACGTGACGGAACGCGCCATCGCGCGCTATGCCACCGCGCGTGAATTCCCGATCATCCCGTGTACCTTGTGCGGTTCGCAGACGAACATGCAACGCCTCGCGGTCAAGAACATGCTGCGCGAGTGGGAGGAGCGCCATCCCGGCCGGGTCGAGTCGATTTTCTCGAGCCTCTGCAATGCCTCCGCATCGCAATTGGCGGACCCGAAGCTGTTCGATTTCGCGGGGCTCGACGCGCTGCGGCAGTCGGGCTGAAGTCCATGCCCCAATCCCATCGACCGCCCGCTTATCCATGGGAATCGCTGTCCGACGAGCAACTCCTCAGTTTGCGATTCTGCGATCTGAAGCTGACCATCGAGGGCACGGATCTCGAGGAAGCGATCGACAAGCTGTATCACGAATTGGCGACGCGGGGCATCCGCTTCAGGCCCCATTGCTGGCTGTCGCAGGAATGGTTTTCACCCGACGGGATACCGGGAATCGCGATTCCCTTTTATCTGGCGCACCGGCGCTTGATGAGCATCGAGCGGCGCTTCATGCGCGAAGTCGAGGGCGGCAATCGCAACTGGCTCATGCGCATTTTGCGCCACGAGGCCGGCCACGCGATCGACTCGGCTTACCGGCTGCGCCGACGTCGACAGTGGCGCGAGGTGTTCGGCCCGGCGTCGCTGCCCTATCCCGATACCTATCGACCGCGTCCGGGAAGCCGCCGCTTCGTGCAGCATCTGGGTGCGTGGTATGCACAGGCGCACCCCACCGAGGATTTTGCCGAAACCTTTGCGGTCTGGCTCAAGCCCAACTCGGCGTGGCGCCGTGAATACAAGGGATGGCCCGCTTATGTCAAACTGGAGTACATAGATGGTCTCACCGAGGAATTCGGTGGTGCGAATCCTCCCGTGACCGATCGGACCCGGATCGAGGACATCGCCGACGAAGGCCGGACTTTGCGTCAGCACTACGAGCACAAACTAGCGCGCTATCGAATGCCGCGCCGCTCCGGCGCCGACGAGTTGCTGCTCAAGCTGTTCACGACTGCGCCGCGCCGCGCGTCCGCGCCGAAGGCGGCGAGCGTCCTGCGGGAACTGCGCAATCCGCTGCGCCATCAATTCGTCCGGACCGGGGCTTTCAGCGAGTATCTAGTGCATCAGGTGGTACGGTTGATGATCGATCGGTGTGAATCGTTGAATCTGTATCTACGCGGACCCAAGCGCGAGCTGAAACCGCAATTGGTCTGGGTGATCGCGCGATTGGCCGAATCCTATGAGGAGCGCCAACTTCCCCGGGTCGCGCTGTGAAAAAGCTCCGCGCGTTGGTGCTGGTGCACTCGACCCTCGTCCCGCCGGAGTCGCTGGTGGGGGCCACCGAGAAGGAAATCGACGAATGGCGCACGGAATACGACGTCATCACGCATCTGAAGGCCGCGGGTCACGAGGTCATGCCGCTGGGACTGTCGGACAGCGTGTCGGAGCTGCGCCGCGCCATCATCGATTGGAAACCCGACATCGTCTTCAATCTGCTCGAGGAATTCGACGGCATCGTCAGCTACGATCAGCATGTCGTCGCGTTTCTGGAGTTGATGCGCCAGCCCTATACGGGCTGTAACCCGCGCGGCATGCTGCTGTCGCGCGACAAGGTGCTGTCCAAACAGCTCCTGTCCTATCACCGGATTCCAACACCGCAGTTTCAGGTATTTCCGCGCGGCAAGAAGCCGCGCATTCCGCGCAAGCTCAACTTTCCGCTGTTCGTCAAATCCTCGACCGAGGATGCCTCCCTCGGCATCGCGCATGCGTCCGTCGTAGCCGACGAGCGACAGTTGAGCGAGCGGATCGCCTTCATTCACGACCAGACGCATTCGGATGCCTTGGTCGAGGAATACATCGAGGGCCGTGAGCTGTACGTGGGGGTCATCGGCAACAATCGTCTGAAAGTGCTGCCGGTCTGGGAAATGCGGTTCGGCTCGTTGCCGGAGAGCCTGCCGGCCATCGCGACGCGCAAGGTCAAGTGGGACCGTCGCTACCAGGAAAAATATGGCATCACCACGGAAGCCGCCGCCAATCTGCCGGAGGGCACGATGGCGCGGCTCGAGCAATTGACCAAACGCATCTTCCGGGCGCTGCATCTGACCGGATATGCGCGCATGGACTTTCGCATGCGCGCCGACGGCGCACTGTACGTGCTCGAGGCGAATGCAAACCCCAACATCTCGATGGCGGAGGATTTCTCGCAATCCGCGCTGACCGCGGGCATGCGCTATCGAGACGTGCTCAATCGCATCCTCCAGCTGGGCGCCAACTATCCCGCTGCGTGGCGCGGCATCGAATCCTGACGCCGCGTCCCATGCCGACCGTGCGAGTCATGCCGGCGACGCGCGTCATCAGCCTCGATCTCGACGATACGCTGTGGCCGGTCGCGCCCGTGATCGCCGCAGCGGAGCGCGAACTCGCAAGCTGGCTCGAGACCCATCACCCGCGCGCGATGCATGGCCACGACCTCGATTCGTTGCGCGCGATGCGCATGCAGATTGCCGCCCGCCATCCTGAGCGCAGTCACGACATGACCTTCCTGCGCCGTCAGGCGCTCATCGAACAATTCGCCGCGGCGGGCTATGCCACATCCGGGGCAGGTCCGAGCGGCGCCGCCGTCGATGCGAGCGCCACGGCCGCCGAGGCGGCGCTGGAGATATTCTTGACCGGCCGCAATCGCGTGGTGCTCTATGACGACGTGCGGCCGGCGCTGACTCGATTACGCGCCAAATATCGCCTGTTCGCGCTCAGCAATGGCAACGCGGACCTGGCGCGCTGTGGCGTCGCCGATTTGTTCGACGGGCATGTCTCGGCGGCAGCGGCCGGTGCCGCCAAGCCGGACGCGCGCATTTTCGAGCACTTGCTGCACACCGCCGCCGTCGAGCCGGCTGAAGTGCTGCACGTCGGCGACGATCCGCTTGCCGACGTGGTGGGTGCCACGCAAGCCGGCATGCAGGCCGTGTGGCTCAACCGGGACGCGCGCGCCTGGCCCGCGCAATTCGCGCGTCCGCTTTACACCGTGACATCGCTCGCTGAAATCGTTTAGCAGCCGCTAAAATCCTTTAGCAGCCTAGGGCCGCGAGTGCTAATAGCCCTGGTTTGTCGTGGTGGTGACGATATCCGCGATATAGCCGTGCTTTTCCTACGTGCGGCGCCGCAATTGCTACTTCACTTCGGGGTCCGAATGTCGATAGGATGGAGTCAGCCACAAAAGGACACCAAGCATGCAAGCGATGTCTGCGGGATCTTTGGTAGCGGTCAGTTCACTGCGCGAGTTCTTTCGCGACGCGTTTCACGCGGCCAGCGAACGGCAACGGCTCGACATCGACGAGCAAGCCGAGCAATACGTCGTCAATCTGCTCACCATGTTCTCGCGCGCCGACGCACTGTACGAGCGTACTCCCGAGGGGCTGCGCATCAAACCGCTGGCCCACATGCTCGCCGCCGCGCTCGACGCGCCCACCACGACCGAGCGTCAGCGCAATCTGCAACGCCTCGGCGACGTGTCGCTATTCGTGGCCGGCTTCTTCGCGCGCAGCTTCGCACGCAAGCTCATCGACATCGATTATCACATCGCGATGGGCGGCAATGCGTATAGCTCGCTCGCGGACACCCTGCAGCGCTCGATGTCGGGACGCTCGGTGGCGGCGATTTACGCGCAGCTGGCGCAGAAGTTTCAGCGCCTCGTCGACGCGCTCAACGACGTCAGTGAGATGTCGTACCGGCACACCGATGCCGACATTCTGCGGCTGTACGAGGTGTGGATGAAGACGGGCAGTCCGCGTGCCCACGGGCTGCTCAACAAGCTGGGTGTGCAGCCCGTGAAACAGAGCGGCTATCGTCGCGAGCACTAGGAGCCCGTCCGAGTGAGTACCGTGCTGCGCGGCATGCAGTCATTGCTCGGGCGGCTCTACGACGTCGACGTACGCTACGACGTCGCCGATTTTCTGGTCACCGATCGCCGCGCATTGGGCGGCGTGAGACCCCACAACGATAGTCGCGTGCTCGACGAGGAGCTGCTGCTGGCCGAGACCGCGGACGGCGCGGACGTGTCCTTGTTCTTGGATGCCGGACTTCTGGGCAGGCTCGAGCGGGCCAATCCGCTCGGTGCGCTGACCGAGGGCAATCTCGCCGACTTTTGCACGGCACTCGAGGGTGTCAGCCATTTCGTCTACACGGCATGGCGGCTGGAGCGCGACGCGTCGGTTTCGCTGCTTGAACTCGAGACCCAGGCCGAGGTCGACAAGTATGCCGCGACCGTATTCTTGATCGCGAATCAGCAGGGCGGGGAGTTTCCCAGACAAGTGCATGCACGCCTGTTCGACCGGGTGACGTTCGATTCGCGCTTGGAACCGGAGCAATACGCGCGTTATCGCACGGCACATCGCAGCGCAGCACATTACTGCCGACGGCTGGAGCGGCGCTTCGTCAAGCGGGGTGAGGCCCGGGTCGAAGCGCTGGTGCGCGAACTGCGGAAATTCTATCGGTTGGGATCGGCTGCCAAACTCTGCCACGCGCTCGCGTAGTGCCCGCAGGCATAGCGCCCGCAGCCCGTCGCGTTACTTGCCGGGCTTGCCGGGTGGGTTTTGCCGTTGGGTTTTGATGGCTTCACTCAATTTCCGCAGATCGGTCTTCTGTGGCGCCGCTTTCTTTCCGGACCCGTCGCTGTCGTAGGGGCTGTAACTCTTGGGGGGCGCCGCGACCGGGACCTCATCGGCCAACGACAGACTCGAGACATCCAATTTCCGCAGCCGATGGGTCGCGGAATCGATGTTGATGGCACCCGTGGCCATGGCCCATTCCCAAATGGCGTTACCGCGGTCGTCGTGCTTGACCCGCCCCGTGTTGTTGTTGGTCACGGCTGCCGCCGGGCGCGGTGGCGTGGGTGCCGCTGGGCGCTGCAGCGTGGGCGCCGCGGCGCGCGGTGGGATGCTCGCGGTCGCGGCGACCGGAGTGCCGATGCGCGGTTTTTCACTCTCTTTACTCACATGCCCTTTTTAAATCACCGATGGGGTAAGTCAATCTGCAATGCGTCAAATCCGGCGAGCCGTCACAGTTGCAAGTGATACTGGGCGCGGAACAGGGCCATCGCCGTCTTGCCGTCGTTCCATTCGCCCGCTTGCACGTGCCGCACCGCTTCCTCGAAGGGTAGCCATTGCACCTCCAAATCCTCGTCCTCATCCGGGGTCGCGGCGCCGACGTCGAGTCCGCGGGCCAGGTACAGATGAATCACCTCCGTGAAAATACCGGCGGACGGTACGAACACGCCCATCGGGGTCCACTCGCGTGCGGCGACGCCGGTTTCCTCAGCGAGTTCGCGCACCGCGCAGTCGGCCGGTGCCTCGCCGGGGTCGAGTTTGCCGGCCGGGATCTCCCACATGAAATCGTCCACGCCATGGCGATACTGTCGAACGACGCAGATCCGGTTCGCGTCGTCGACGGCGACCACCGCCGCGGCACCGGGGTGGCGTATGAAGTCCAGGGCATATTCCCGGCCGTTGGCGTATTTCAGGGTCTCGACGGAGACGGTGACGATACGGCCTTGGAACACGTGGCGGCTTGCGATGGGCGTTGGTTTCAACATGACTGCCTTTGGAGGTGAATACGACCCTGCCGATGATAGTCGCTGTGACCTGTCTCCTCGCATGGCAACCCGCTAATGCGCGATTCTTGAGGCCGCGAGCGGCTTATGTCATAAACTGGATGCATGTACAGCGGATCGATCGGACGCCATGATTAAATCCCAACCCAAGAGCGCGTTCGACGCGTTGAACGCGGCGCAGCGACGGGCGGCGACGTTCGGCAACACCATCGCCGTCAATGCCCTAGGCGGCACCGGTGTGGTCAGCACGGGCGTGGTCGGTAAGGGCGTCGAGGCGGGACCGATGTTGATCCTCGCGGGTGCCGGGACGGGCAAGACCAACACCTTGGCCCATCGAGCGGCGCACCTGGTGCTGAACGGCGTCGACCCTGCGCGCATTCTGATGCTCACCTTTACCCGCCGCGCGGCGCAGGAAATGATTCGCCGCACGCAGGCCATCGTCGCCGCAGCCCTGGCCGAGCAGGGCAAGGTCGGCGATCGCAGCGTGGTGTCCCGGTTGGCCTGGTCCGGCACGTTCCACTCGGTGGGCAACCGGATCCTGCGCCTGTACGCGAAGTACCTGGGGCTGAAATCGAACTTTACGGTTTTGGACCGCGGCGATGCAGCGGACCTCATGGACGTGATCCGGCACGAACTCGGCTTCTCAGCCAAGGAAAAACGCTTTCCGCGCAAGGACGCCTGCCTGGCGATCTACGGTTACCGGGTCAACACGCGCCTGCCGCTCAAACAGACGTTGGCGGAGCAATATCCGTGGTGCAGCGAATGGGAAGCGGATTTGACGCGCATGTACCGCGAGTACGTCGGCCGTAAACAAAAACACAATGTGCTCGATCTCGACGACCTGTTGCTGTACTGGCACGTCATGATGCAGACGCCGGCGCTCGCGCAGAGTCTCGCCAAGAATTTCGATCACGTGCTCGTCGACGAATACCAGGATACGAGCACCTTGCAGGGGGAGATCATCCAGGCGCTGAAGCCCGATGGACGCGGCGTGACCGTGGTGGGCGACGATGCCCAGGCCATCTACTCATTTCGTGCGGCGGCCGTCGACAATATCCTGGGCTTCGCCGATCGCTATACGCCAAAGGCGGAAGTGGTCGTGCTGGCGCAGAACTACCGATCCACCCAACAGATATTGGATTGCGCCAACGCGCTCATGTCGGAGGGTTCGCGACAATACCGCAAGACCCTGCTGAGCACGCGCCAATCCACTCAGCGGCCCTGGTACGTTTCCATGGACGATGCCACCGCCCAGGCCGAGTACATCGTCACCAAGATCCTGGCGACCCGCGAGGTCGGCGGCGCGCTAAAACGCCACGCCATCCTATTCCGCAGTTCGCATCACAGCGACGTTCTCGAGGTGGAACTGACGCGGCGGAACATTCCGTACGTCAAATACGGCGGCCTCAAGTTTCTCGAGGCGGCGCACGTGAAGGACATGTTGTCGATCCTGCGCTGGGCCGACAATCCGCGCAACGCCGTCGCGGGATTCCGCGTGTTGAAGTTGATCGCCGGCATCGGTCCCGGCCACGCGAAACAGGCCCTCGATCACCTCGAGGCGCAAGGCTACAGCCTCAAGAGCCTGGCCACCTACGTTGCGCCGCAGCCCGCCAAGCTCGACTGGGCGCGCTTCTGCGCCTTTTTCGACAAGCTGGCCGATCCGGGCACGCCATGGCCGGGACAGACGGGATTGGTGCGCGAGTGGTACAAGCCTCAGTTGGAGCGCATTTACGACGCGGCGTTCAGCCGGGGCGGCGACATCGAACAGCTCGAGCATCTGTCGACACAGTACGCCAGCCGCGAGCGATTCTTGACCGAACTCACCTTGGATCCGCCGTCGCTCACGAGCGATCAATCGGTGCTCGCCTCGAAGGATGAGGATTACGTGATCCTATCCACCATCCATTCGGCCAAGGGCCAGGAGTGGGACAACGTCTACGTGCTCAACGTCGCCGACGGTAATTTTCCGTCGGAGTTTTCGACGGGGAAGCCGGACCTCATCGAGGAGGAGCGGCGGCTCCTCTACGTGGCCATGACTCGCGCGCGCAACGAGTTGCATTTGTGCGCTCCGCTCAAATACCAGGTGACGCAACAGGCCAAGGATGGCGACGGTCACGTGTACGGCGCCAAGAGTCGGTTCATGACGGACAAAGTATTGAGTTGCTTCGAGCAAACCACGTTCCGCAGCAAACGAGGCGCGGAAAATCTACGTGCAGACGACACCGCCACCGTCGACGTCGTCGCTCAGCTCAAGGAAATGTGGTAGCGCACCCTGGCAGCCACGCTGCCTAAGCCAGGCTGCCAAGCCGGGTCCGCGCCAACCGCTCCGTCAGCCGGAGCGATCAGTCACCAGCGGCGTGGACCACCGCCGCCACCACCGCCCCCGCCACCACCCGAGGGCTTCGATCGCGGCGCGCGCTCCTGTGCCTCATTGACTCGTAGCGGCCGGCCGCCCATTTGAAAGCCGTTCGTTTGCTGGATCGCGTTTTGGGCTTCGCTCACCCCCATGTCGACGAATGCGAAGCCGCGGGGACGACCCGTCTCACGATCATTGATGAGCTTGACTGAATCGACCTTACCGTAGCGCTCGAACAAGCTACGCACTTCGTCTTCCGTCGCGGTGAATGGCAGATTGCCAACATAAATCGTCGTCATTCAACTGGTCTCACTAACAGTGCGCGCAATGTGCGGCAAGCCGCGAGCACGCGGTTTCAACACGCAGACCGACCCGCATTCTTGCAGCGCGGTCTGTACCTTCGGTCGTGCACTTCGCCCAAGGCTTAGGGAACGACCCTACATCGACTGTACGCCAGGGATTTATAGTTGGCAAACGGGGGAAATCGCGCATTCCGCCTTAAAAAGCGGCCTGATCCAGGGGTTTCGGGCGCCTCGTCGAGGATTGCTCATCCACCGGTTGAGGACTACTCGACTTCGAGGTACGCGTACCCATTGAGCTCGTTTTCGTAGAATCGTTTGACCGCCTGCGCCTCGGTCAGGGTCATCCGGCCTTCCTTGACCGCCCGCTCGCAATCACGGGCGATGCCCGGATACAGTTCGTCCGTGTCGTATTCCATGTACTCCAGGACCTTGTTGGCGGTATCGCCCTTGACGATTTCCTCGATCCACCAGCCGCCGCCGTCTTGCAGCCGGATGTGCACGACATGGGTGTCGCCGAATAAATTGTGCAGATCGCCAAGCGTTTCCTGGTATGCGCCGACCAAAAAAGCAGCCATGTAATAAGGCTCGCCGACATTCAGTTCATGCACTTCAAGAGTGCGTTTGGTGATTCGCGGATGGACGAAGCGGTCGATCTTACCGTCCGAGTCACAGGTGATGTCGGCCAAGACCGCGCTGCGCGTGGGTTTTTCGGACAGACGCTGGATGGGCATGATGGGGAACAGCTGTCCGATCGCCCAGCTGTCCGGAAGCGACTGAAATATCGAGAAATTGCAAAAATAAATATCGCTCAACCCGTCTTCGAGGTTCTCGAGTTCCTCGGGCACGCGATCAAGCTTGCGACAGTAGTCCCGGATCTTGGTGCAGGTGGCCCAATAGAGCTTCTCCGCCAGTCCGCGGAACTCCAAACTCAGATACCCCAGGTTGAACATCTGCAGCGCCTGTTCCCGGGCTTGCAGGGCATCGTGGTAACACTCGACCAGCCGCCGCTCGTTCACCGACTTGAAGCTGTCGAACAGATCGCGAACCGGCTGGGGTAGATCTTCCACGCCTTGGTAGTCGTCCGCCGGCCTGCCGGTGACCTTGAAGCGGTCCAATTTGGACGAGCCCAGAATGTCGAACACCAGCAGACTGTGGTGGGCGGCGATGGCCCGGCCGGATTCGCTGACGATCATCGGATGCGCCACATTGCGCGCGTCGCAAACGCTCTTGATGCGATAGACGACGTCGCTCGCATACTCGTTGAGCGTGTAGTTCATGGAGGATTCGTAGTTCGTACCGCTGCCGTCGTAATCGACGCCGAGCCCCCCGCCGATGTCGATGTATTCGAGACCCGCCCCCATGATCTTCAGCTCCGCGTAGACGTGAGCCAGCTCGTTGATGGCGTCCTTGACGCGGCGGATGTCCTGCAGCTGGCTGCCGGGGTGACAGTGCACCAACTGTAGGCAATCGAGCATGTCGCGTTCCTTCAACAGCGCATACAGATCGAGTATCTCGCTGATGAACAGCCCGAACTTGGACTTTTCGCCCGCCGACTCGCGCCATCGGCCGGCACCTTCGCTCGCGAGTTTCACGCGCACGCCGATCTTCGGCCGCACGCCGTAGCGCTCGGCATGCTTCAAGATGAGATGGATTTCCTCGTAATTCTCGACGACCGGGATGATGGTGCGGCCGAGCTTGGTCGCGAGAATCACCGCTTCGATGTAGCTATCGTCCTTGAAGCCGTTGCACACGACGATGCGGTCCGGCGCATTTTCGGTGATCGACATGACGGCCAGGAGTTCGGGTTTCGAGCCCACCTCGAGTCCGAAGCCGAACTCCTTTCCATACCGGTAGACTTCTTCGACCACGAGGCGCTGCTGGTTGACCTTGATCGGAAAGACTGCCGCATAGCGATTCTTGTAGGAATTTTCCGCAATGGCGGTGCCGAATGCGTCGGCGATGTGGCGCAGGCGGTGCGCCAGAATATCCGAGAAGCGGATCACCACGGGCGTGTGCAGATCTCGCGCCTTCAGTCCCTGCACCACATCGTACAGATCGATTTCATGCGCCGCGTCCATGCTCGGTCTGACCACCACATGACCGGATGAATTGATCGAAAAGTAACCTTTTCCCCACGCCTCGGTTTGATAAAGATCCAGCGACTCGCTGATCTTCCACGCGTGATTGGCCGCCGGCACTTTCATAGGTGTGTTCATGTGGCGCGCACGATAACAAATTGCGGCTGCAAGTAAATGACGGGGCGCACTCAAAAACGCTCGCGGTTGCGGAATGGATTTCGGTGGGACAGGCTCCTACGGTTCGCTGCCACGCGCCACCGGGCGGCGCGGGTCGCGCACCCACTCGCTCCAGGAGCCGGCGAATAGCTTGGCTCCGGAGAGCCCGGCACGTTCCAAGGCGAGCAAGTTGTGACATGCCGTCACGCCTGAGCCGCACATGACGATGGCGTCGGTCGGTGCTAGGCCGGCGAGTCGCGCCGCCCAGCGGCGCTGCAATTCGACTACGGGCAAGAATTGACCGTCGGCTCCGAGATTGAGGGCGAACGGATGATTGACCGCGCCCGGCACGTGCCCCGCCACCGGGTCGATGGGTTCGACCGTTCCGGCATAGCGCTCCGGCGCCCGCGCATCGATCAGCAGTCGCCGCGAGTCTCCTAAAACCGCCTCGACGTCGGCCGCCGACACGACCCAAGCGTGGTTCACGGTTGGCAGCCAAGCGGCCCGTGGCGCCACAGCCGTGCTTTCGTCGGCCGACACGATCCCACCGTGCGCCACCCATGACTTGAAACCGCCATCGAGCACCGCGGCCTCGGTATGCCCCAACCAACGCAGCAGCCACCAGGCACGCGCGGCGAAAGAGCCATTGGATTCATCGTAGGTCACGACCTGGGTGCCGTGGCCGATGCCGAGCGCGGCGAAACGGGCCGCCAGCACGCTCGGGTCGGGTAGGGGATGACGCCCACTCGTCGCGGACGGCGGCGCGGAGAGCTCTTCATTGAGATCGACAAAACGTGCGCCGGGAATATGCGCGGTGGCATAGGCCTGCCGGCCCGCTGCCGGGGCGGTCAATTCGAACCGGCAGTCCAGGATAACCAGACTCGACCCAGGGGCGTCGGCGCTTACGCCCGTGTTCCCCGCGGCGGCAACGTCGGCCATCAGTTCCCGGAGCGCGTCGGCGTCGATCAAAGTGGTGTAGCGCATGAGCCTTAGCTTATCGCTATGCGGGCTGCCGTTACCGTTACAATCGCCGTATGGCAATTACTTTGTATTGGGGCAGCGGCAGTCCGTTTTCGTGGCGCGTGCTCCTGGCTTTGGAGCACAAGGGCCTGCCGTTCGAGTCGCAGCTGCTGCACTTCGACAAGCAGGAGCAGCAGTCGCCGCAGATGCTCAAGCTGAATCCGCGCGGCCGCCTGCCCGTGTTGAAGGACGGCGATTACGTGGTGTTCGAATCGGTGGCGATTCTTTATTACCTCGACATGAAGTATCCGCAAACGCCCATCTTTGGCCGCAGCCCGGAAGAAGCGGGCGTCATCATGAGGGTGATTTGCGAGTTTCAGTCGTATGCCGAGCCGTACGTGCAGAAAATCGTCGCGGCCCTCCTCGCCAACCGGGCGACGGAGGAACACGACCAGCTCACCGAAGCCATGCACGTGGTCGGACGCGAAGCGCGCACCATCGAGGGCCGTCTTAGCAAGGAAGACTGGATCGTCGGCTCCCACTATTCGGCACTGGATATGGTCATTTTCCCGTGGATCCAGGTGCTGCGGCGCGCCCTTGCCAAACCCGGCGCCAAGGAACTTGGCGCGCGCTTCCTGCCCATGGAGACGAATTATCCCGCCTTGGCGCGCTGGATCCATCGCATCGAGTCTCTGCCCGGCTACGAGCGCACCTACCCGCCTCATTGGCGGGAACAACACCCTGTCTGACTGAAAACATGGAGGTTACGCCGCCGGACAGGTAGTCTGGTGTCGGCCCCTCGCGTGGCGGACGGGCCGTGGGCGCAGTTTGCGCATCAACCTTCAGAACAAACCAGGAACAAACAAATTGGGAAAAAGATTATGACCAACCACGAAGTGCATGTGAATTTTGCGGGCAAGATCGTTTTTGTCGGTTTCGGCAGCATCGGACAAGGAGTTCTGCCGCTGATCTTGCGTCACATCGGCACTTCGGCAGATCGCATCACCATCGTCACCGCCGAAGATGCCGGACGTCCGGAGGCGGAGCAATTCGGCGTCCGTTTCGTCAAAGTCAGGTTGACCCGGGACAACTACCGGCAGACGCTCGTACCGTTGCTGGACGCCGGTGATTTCCTGCTCAATTTATCAGTGGATGTGTCGAGCGCCGCACTGGTCGAACTGGCCCGCGAGCGTGGCGCTCTGTATCTCGATACCTGCATCGAGCCGTGGGCGGGCGGCTATGTCGATCCGCACGCGACCGTGGAGTCGCGCAGCAACTACGCCATGCGGCTCGACGCATTGAAGCTGCGTAACTGGAGCAAGATCGCACCCACCGCCGTGCTCACGCACGGCGCGAACCCGGGCTTGGTATCGCATCTGGTCAAGCAGGCGCTGCTCAACATCGCAGCGGACACCAGCGTGGACGCAGGAAGGCCGAAGACCCGCGATGACTGGGCGAAGTTGGCGCAAACGCTGGGCATCAAAGTCATGCATATCGCCGAGCGCGACAGCCAGGTCGCGAACCGGCCAAAGGCTGCGAACGAGTTCGTCAATACCTGGTCGGTCGACGGTTTCGTGAGCGAGGGTGCGCAACCCGCCGAGCTGGGGTGGGGGACTCACGAGCGCCATTTCCCAGCCGACGGCGGGCGGCATTCGGCAGGCTCCGGTTGCGCCATCTATTTGAACCGGCCCGGTGCCAGCACCCGGGTCCGCACGTGGACGCCGAAGGCGGGCCACTTTCACGGTTTTCTCATCACCCATTCCGAAGCCATCTCGCTGGCCGACTATTACACCGTCAAGGACGGCGATCGGGTCGTCTACCGGCCCACGGCGCATTACGCCTACCATCCCTGTGATGACGCGGTGTTGTCGGTCCACGAATTCGCCGGCCGCAACTGGCATCTTCAGGATCGCAAGCGGATCATGCTGAACGAGATCATCGCGGGCGTCGACGAACTCGGCGTGCTTCTCGCCGGCCACTCCCGCAATGCCTATTGGTTCGGGTCGCAGCTGACCATCGACGAGGCGCGCGCGCTCGCGCCCTACAACAGCGCCACCAGTCTGCAAGTCACGTCGGCGGCTCTGTCCGGCATGATTTGGGCGATCGAAAACCCCAATCGGGGCATCGTCGAGCCGGACGACATGGATTTCGAGCGGCCTCTCGCCATCTGCATGCCGTACCTCGGGAATGTGGTCGGTCATTACACGGATTGGACACCGCTGTATCAACGCGGCGAACTGTTCGAGGAAGACCTCGATAAAGCCGACCCTTGGCAGTTCAAGAACGTGCGGGTGGTCTAGCTCCATAGCGCACCGTCGTAATGGTCAACGTCACGGTGCCGGCGGGTAGCTCCACCGTGACGTCATCGCCCAACTGTTTGCCGAAGAGGCTGCGTCCGAGCGGCGAGTCCATGCTCACGTAATCGCTGGCCATGTCGAATTCGTCGGGCCCGACGATGCGGTACCAGCGCCGAGGTGTGGCATGTTCGGGCCTGGCCTGTTCCGGTTCGGTCTGTTCGAGTTCCACCCAGGCGCCAAAATACACGCGGTTGGGGTCGCGCCGCACCGAACCCGCCAGCGCGTCGCCGCCGACGATGATCATGCCGTCGAGTCGCTTGCGCAGGAAGCGAACGCGTCGGTCGATTTCGTGGAGGCGTTTCTTACCGTAGGTGTACTCGGCATTTTCCGACCGGTCACCCTGCGCCGCGGCCTCGGAAACGGCGCTGGTGACGCGCGGGCGTTCCTCGAGCCAGAGCTGGTCGAGTTCGTCGCGCAGGCGCTGGGCTCCTTCGGGTGTGATGTACTTCGAACCGGGCGGCGTGGGGGGGCGATAACGTGACACGGTGCAATATCCAACGGGATCTTTTAAAGACGTGAACCGCTTCTGGGGGTCCGCTCGGTGTTTGAGTGTTTGCTCACAGATTGACCAGCCCCGAACTCTTTAAGCTCTCTTCCCATGAGCAGCAAATACTACACCCACTTCATCGCGCAATCCGAAGACGCCATCGAGTACAGCGAGTATCGCGGCGTCGTCGAACTTCTCGGCCAGTCCGCCAAGGTGCAGGGCAACAAGGACATCGCAAAGATGCTTGCCCGCAGCTTCGATCTCGAGGAAACCGACATCCAAGTCCTGCAGTGGCATCAACTGCACTGAGGCCCTCAACACCGCATCCCCTAGCGGGCTTTACTTCCCTTCATTGAAGTCCGCATCTCCGCCCCGAGCAACCCTCGGGGCTTTTTTTTTGACCGACTATGCTGTAGATAAGCGCATGGTCTTCACTCTGCTCGATTCGCGGCGCGGCGCCGAGGCACACGGCGTGGCGGCGCGAGCCACAGGGGCGTGCGCCATGGCGGTTCTCGGTTTGGCCATGGCGGGATGCTCGATGTTCCATACCATGCCGGCCCCACCGCCGCCCGCACCGGTCGCGCCGCCGCCGCCGCCCGCACCGCCGCGGCCGTCGGCCACGCATCGGTTCGAGATCGATGCCGACACCGAGATCGTGGGTTACGTTCAAAAGACCGTGGTCGGTCGCGATGACACGCTGCCCGACATCGCTCGGCGCTTCGACGTGGGTTACGAGGAGATGCTGCTCGCCAATCCCGGCGTGGATCCGTGGTTGCCGGGCGTGGGCCGCGAGGTGGTCGTGCCGACCCAATTCATCCTGCCGGCCGCGCCGCACGAAGGCGTTGTCGTCGACGTCGCGGCGATGCGCATATTCTATTACCCGAAGCACAAAAAAAACGAGCCCCAGGTGGTCTACACGCACCCGATCGGCATTGGACGGGTGGGTTGGAAGACCCCCGAAGGCACGACCAAGATCGTCAGCCGCACCAAGGACCCCGTGTGGGTGGTGCCCAAATCGGTTCGCGACGAGCACGCCGAGAATGGCGACAAGCTGCCCGCGACGGTGCCCGCGGGGCCCGACAATCCGCTCGGCCAGTACATGTTTCGCTTGAGCTGGCCCAGTTACTTGATCCACGGCACCAACAAGCCCTACGGGGTCGGCATGCGGTCGAGTCACGGGTGCATACGGCTCTACCCCGAGGATATCGCGGTGTTCTACGACCTGATTCCGATCGGCACGAAGGTGACGGTGGTCAATCAACCGTATTTGTTCGGCTGGCGCGACGGAACGATGTACTTCCAAGCCTATGCCGTCATGGAAGATGACTCGCGCGACTGGCGTAAGAACCGGCAACGGTTGCTCGCGCATTTGCTGACGCCGAAGGTGCGTCCGGAGATATCGGTGCGTAACGACGCCATCGACTGGCAGCGGGTCGGCGATCTTGCTCATGAGCCGCGCGCGCTGCCCGTGCCGGTGACCGGGGACCACGAGGGAGTGGACGCGGTCGTGGCCCACTCCTTGCTCGTGTCGAACACCTTGCCGGAAGGCTCCAACTGGGACGGCAACAGCGGATTGCTGATCGATGAGAAAACCTTCAACGAGCTGGTCGGCGGTCAATCGAAAGCGCCACCCATCAGCCAGACGCGGCCCTCCGAATCGCGGCCATCCCAATAAAAAGGTCCTCCCCACATGGCCGTGTGATGTGGCGTCTCCTCGCTACGGCCCTGAGTCTGAACTCCTTCGGGCTCGCGGCCGCGGCGCTTGCCGATGCCACGCCGCTTCAGGCAACCGATTTTGCGCCGATGCAATCGGGTCTGGATTACCATTCGTTCGCGAACGTCGAGCAGTTCCGCGTCACGCGATTGGAACTCGACCTGCGTGTCGATCCCTTCTTCAAGACGCTGCGCGGTGTGGTGGGATTGCAAGTCAAACGTCTCGATCCGAGGGCCACTGCGTTGATTCTCGACACGCGCGACCTCAACGTCTCGGACGTGACCGTCAAGGCGCAGGATGTGCTCGGCGCCACCTCCAAGAGCGAGACCACCTGGGTCAGCAGGCCCTTCCATTT
>Ga0116227_10008527_pt1 | contig 19256 bp, 13 predicted proteins | sample S1TSphgellanicum_FD_89693 | JGI IMG/M metagenome (GOLD analysis project Ga0116227, IMG submission 89693) | Host-associated microbial communities from peat moss isolated from Minnesota, USA - S1T2_Fb - Sphagnum magellanicum MG | ecosystem: Host-associated > Plants > Peat moss > Unclassified... | reverse complement strand
TTGAAAGTAGAGGGTGTTGAAGTGGGTTTCATGGAATGATTTCCATGGGGAAGCCTCTGGACTTTTGGTTTAATTAATTGTTTCTCTCAAATCCACCATTGGATTTGTTTCAAAATTAGATCAGTGTTAGTTCAGAAGGTGTAGAAGCTCCTCCCAAAAATTCAGTGCCATCGGTTTTGCTGTGAAGGAGTTACATTTGTGAAAGTAGAGGAGGTTGAGTTGTTGTTTTTTCCCTCAATCTAAACAAGAGGTTTTTAGTTTTGGGCTTAACTTTTGGTCAAAGACATAAATAAAATTAAAAATAAAATAAAATAAAATCATGAGATTTGGACACAACGCATTAGATTTTTAGTAAAGTTCATTACTCACCTCGAACCACCTAACTCATTAGACTTCAACTACATAATAGTTCCATTTTTAACCGGGTTTTTTGTGAGTGCATATCTTAGTGGTGGAAGTGTGCAAGAAATCCTCACAGGTAGGTGGGTTGGTTTTTTATTAAGCCAATAATTATTTTGACTATGCTTGTTTATTTGTCCTTTTTGTAATTGGCTCTATTAATTCAAGCATAGTCCTTTTGATTGAAATGGTTTTTTGGGGTTGAATTTGACTAGGTGGCTATTTGACATATAGTCAAATTAGTCATCATAATCAAATCGATTGGTCAAAACATACCCGTGCCATTTATTATTTTGACCTCCAATCAAAACATACATGTTATTCAATCAAAAACAACCTTTTAATCAATGTGCATAGTTTTAAAAACTTTGAATTTCTAGTAGTGGGTAGTGTTAAATTATAGGCCTTTGATGCATATTTTTTCTTGCCAATTGAGTTATAAACAATTGTTGTAAAAATCCATTGTAGATTTTAAAATTTTAAATTGGCAATCTCATTTCTATGCCCATCATTGCATGTTGTTATTCATATTGTTTACTTAAGATCAACAATGTCATTAGGCCATATAGGTTTTCACCCCATTCCAACCAGAGCCTTTACCCATTCTTTGTGGTAACATCTTTTAATCATATTCCTTGATGCAAGGGTTAAAATGGTATTTAACTTATTTATAAAAGGATGTGCCAATGGCCATTTCATACACGTTTGCAACTTGAATTGTTTTTATGGACCTGATTTGAAAGGTCATGTGGAGTAACTACATGATTGGACATGTTCAAACGCATTGAAATGATAATTAAGTTATTTCTACTATGGTATTTTTCAAGCATGTAAACAACCCATTGCCATTGAATACAATTATTTGTGGTCTACATCACTATAAATTGATTCTAGCAAAATGTCATGTTAATGGATTAGGACACAAAACAAAACACCAAAATTATCATGCCATGTTAATTAGAGCAATTAGTTGTCCACTGTTCAATATTAACCTTAACCTTTCACTAGCATTATAAGCCCCTCAATACCAGACCAAAAGTTGACAGACTTGTATATTTATGGTGATTTTTGGTAATGAAATCAAATCCACACAATTGTCTTTAATATTTCATGCACCATGGCCTACATCCTTCGAGCCATGTTAATTAGAACTCAATAAACACAAGAATTGTAAACCAATTAAACATAAATAATCAGCTTGACAACCAGTAGTTTCTGCATAAAAAAAACTTGCATTCAAGTTTTTCCATACAAACATGGGTATTTATGTTGCCACCAAGTCAATAATGTATACCTTTACCTCATATGCTAGAAGAAGAAAAACATCTAGGTATAAACATAATCCCCATGAACATATGGCTAAGAATTGCACATGTTATTTGTCCACTACTTAGGTGAATAATTGGGTATTACTGACCCCAATACTAAGGAATTTGGTTTCAAATTGAAATTAGTATTTTCTACACAACTAACTATCACCCACTCCAAAAGTCAATCTTTTGGGTGTCAATGGGTGGAGTGAAAATAATGGAATTGTTGTGCACCAACTCTAGTTGTAACAATTTTGTGTTAATAAATGTTTGACTATGAACTTGAAAACCAAATTCACAAATTGGTGTATCAATGAACTTTTCATTATGCACTTTAGTTCCAAATAGAATGTCTAGCATAACTTTGGATTGAACTTGAACATGCATGTCCAAGATTGAACCATTCAACATTTGAATGTTATTCAAGTGACTATGATCATTTTTGCATGCACCTTTAGAACCAAGTCCACAAGTAGGTCTAAATCTCACCAATTTTTTATCATCCCGATCTAAAGTTGTTGGTGATTTTGGGTTAAATTCTTGATCTGCGTCTTTGAAAACCAGTGTGTTTATAGTTATTTCTTGTGATCATGGTTTAGGCTTTGGGCAAGTAGATGACTTTTGTTCAGTTGTTCGGCCATGATGAACAAGTCACATTGGCAATTCAAGTGTACTAAAAGATAGTATTGTTGGTGTTAGATGATTGGGGTTTGTAATATTTGTAACCACATATGAAATCCCAACATCTTTATTGTTCTCTTGTTTAGGTTCATAAAGAATTTGGCACACCTCATTGAATTCAACATGTATTGCAATCAACTTGCATTCAAAATCACTTATTCGAATTTCTAACCTAATGTAGTCTCGTGTGTGCATTTGGTTGTTTACATTGGGGATTGTAATAGCTTATTGGAGTGGTTGGTGATATGGCTGTCAAATCCACCCAAGAACAACCCAAATTAGAATTAGATCACCTATTGCTAAAACCATGACCCAAATAGAGTTCACACAGCTGGATGGCATAACCTAACAAAGGGCATGCTTGAATAGACAAACCCACCTCAAGCTTGACTTTTGATTTGGCTTTGTTGACCTTAGGTTGGATCCAAGGCATTAACCTTGGTCTTTACCTTCACAAGCTTGATATCCACTTTAGTTTCCAACAACATATATTGACACTTCATTGGAATGACTTCCAAACATACATTCCAAGTCAACAAACAGAATGGCCATAAAATGTCCAAAACACATATCCTACCAATGTGATGTAAAAGGCATTGTTAACCCAAGGCTAATTATTCACCTTCCCAAAGAAACATAACATCAACATGCATGGTCATTATTTCTTTGAAGTTGACAACAACACCCAGTTACCAACATTTGTTTTCAATATCCCAATTAACACATATGATGATGAGCACCCATAGAAACCCACACAAAAACTACATGCAACTTGTATTTGGACGATTTTATTGCAGTTGACACTATATGTGGTCTGTTGTAACATACTAGCATTAACACATTTTAGCAATTGCAAAATCACCCAATAACAACAAGGGGAAAAAATGTAAACAAGGAATACATTTTATTCAGCAAAGTGCACTTTCAAATCGATTTCATCTAATGCCTTTGCAAAAACATGAACCACCACTATAACTCTTGTTTAATACCAATCATATTACAGTGGTGTAGGACCCATAGTTCTAACCATGTTTGGCACTTACAAAATCAAGAAACTAAATTCATTGTGGTGAGATAAACATTACAATCTAACACCACTTACAACAGACCTACAATGTTTTTGGCCCATTTTGTAATTTTCCTAGGGAATCAATTAAAGTCATGGCAAGTTGGATTGTTGACCATTGAACAATTGCTATAAATTTCCTTATAGGTGAGTTGGGCTACCAATGATGTTCCCTTGTTTTCAACTTTTGCTTGCACTTCAAAATTTTGCAAACCTTTTTCCACTTTCATTTCTTTTGAGTGGGATTGGGAATTCACATGTTCCCCCACTCCTACTTTCAAACCTGTTTCGGTATTATCCATCTTAGATCTCAAACTTCTTAATCCAAGAAATAAAAGCTCTTGGAAATCTTTCAAGCTCCCACAATTCATGTAATTTGGTAGTTTGTTCATACTTGGAACACTTCTTAAACATATTCAAAATTGATTATTTAGACATTCATAAATTGTGCCATGTCACTTTAGATGTGCTTCATAGTGTGATTTGCATGCCCATTAATTGCAACTGTCATAAATGCATTTTATTTTGAGATCCATTAGTTGGAGAAATGTAAATTTAATTAGGAGGACCCTTTTTTGAGGAAATATGGTTTAGGCCTTTGAATAGTAAGCATCCTACTACTATAGTAATCAACAATCATATACTAAACCCAATGGGTGCCTTCGGGTGTTGGGTGGCTATTTGAAAAATTCAAATACCATGGATCGATAATTGTAATTTTCATATAGTTGGATATCACCTTTGCTAATATCCAACTAATATAATGTTCCTTGGATGTCATGTTCATAAGATCCATGTCTGGATCCAAATAAACAAAGCCCATTTTTACTATCTAATTTTTTACTTATTCTCAATTATTATTCTCTTACTTTCCTTTTTTTAAATATCCAACTTATAAAACATGTTTATTCAGTCCACCAAATAACACATGGGTGGTATCTAACCTTGGGATTCAGATCTAACAAAATGAAAATAAATTATCCAAGCACAATATTAGGAAAATGTTACTCTGAGACATAAGGATTTGACATATTTTGGAAAAGGTGATATTTGCCTTGGACTAGTGCTTTCATGTGTACCTTTCCCCCCTATCCAAACAAAATGTAATCTATCCCCCATGGGCCTAATAGAAGCCCAAAACACATAGTTTTGTCCCATTACGGCACATTTCCTTATTCCAAGTGGGGCCTAATGGGTGATCAAGAGGGTGATTTAATTCTCCCATTGCCAAGATGGATAAAATGCACCATCCCAACATAGCCAATGGGAATAATGCTAATGCTCCGCTAGCCTTATCAAGAGTTTGAACAACATTCCCTTTCATTGTGCAATGGATTTCCCATGAGACAACAAAAAGCAAAAAACACAATAAATCTGGACATAATACACACCTATTTAGTCATAGGGTATGTTGGGTAAATTGTTCATCCTTAATGGTGTTCGAGATTCACATTACTTTGATGCTAACAATTATTAAATGTTGTTTGTTGATGGGCATGCTTGCAATTGTATATCCCCCACCCTTTCCCCCTTCTTGATCCCATCCAAAGGCTAAAGGTCATTGGGAACTTTTTTTCGGGAACATTAAGCCTATAATTGAAACTTGCACTTTTATATAAGGGTATACTACATCCAAAACAACCATCCATGAAGGCATGGTAACAATCTGAAATCTAGCTTGGGCTATGCACGAAAACATTCCTTTGGTTTAGACTCACATGCCACTTCAAATACCATGTCAATATCTAATGCAAGACCCAAATCACCATATCCGGACCTTAGGTTATTATCCCTCACAACTATTAGTCAACACACAAAACTGTCAAAAAAGGAGTGTGCAAAGATAATGACAATGAACATTCAATACAAGAAACGACCAAAATATAGCACTTAAAAAATGCAACAAGGGAAAATAATTTGCATGTACCTTTTACTGGTCAAAGGCCTAGTTAGGTTTAATCATGTGTGTCTTGCAACAAGGTTAGCTTTGGGTGATGATGGAGGTTTGAACTGCCACCTCACCCCCCACAAATAAATTGGGCTCTCGAAAAGCATGGTAAAGCTATTATTTGAATAATAAACAATGAAACATTTGTAAAACCTTGGTCGGTCACATTGTTGTTCTTTATTAGTAGAAACATGAAAATGTTGTTTAAGTTTGTTGATTTTATAATTTGGTTTCTTATATCTATTGCTTATTGTTTGGGGGGAGGGGGAGCGCCAAGGGAACATTCAAAATGTTGTTGTAATAACAAAAGGTCATCAAATTTGTAAATATGTCCACATTCTAGGACCTTAAACAAATGAAATGAGATTTTATTTCATACACTAACCTTTTAAAAAATGCCCCTTCAAACCCCAACAACTTTTGATCCATCACACCTTGTGTATTAGCATGTGTGTGTATATATATACACAAATATGTTACATAACCAATTTAGGTTCAGATTCAAACAAATGATGAAATTCCCAAAAAATCAATACATGTATAATTTAAGTTTTGTACATTAAACTGTTGGTATGTAAACATCTAGACTCATCATGAAGTCAGTTACACATGTACTTTATTTCATTGTTTGATCAAGTCACTTTTTAATCCCACGATCACATTAAGATTTGAAATTCCTATGCTAACATAATTTTAAAGGTTAGCCCAATTGAGTATTGATAAAAACCTTTGTAGACTTTGCCAACCCATGTATTATCTTGGATTTGTAGCTTCCCAACTACAACTTTGATTTTTGGCTTCCAAACTTTCATGGCATTTAGGTCTTTGTGTCATTGTTTGGATGAATGGGCCAAATAAATTTGTGGAGATAGGAACAAAACATGAATAGAGGCTTTAAAATTTCCTTTGTCCTAGACCAATGCGCATGCCTATACCCAAAGGCTTGGGGTCTTAAGACAAGATGGGTTTACAAGCCTAAGACTTTAAGGTTTGAGAACCAAGAACAAGAGGATTTTAAGGTCTAGGATTTGTTTCTTGTACAATACAAAGACACTAAGGCCTAGGATATGAAGGATTGAAGGGCTTAAAAGACTTGTGGGCTAGGGGACATCTTTCCAAAACTTTGTAAAATTGTCTTTGTCTTAAGGGTCTAGGACTGAAGGCCTCATGACATGAAGACATGTTGTAAGACAGAGGGTCCAAGGATTCCATGTCTTAAACCATGAGGGCTTAGGGACACAAGGGCCTAAAACCATGAAGGCTTGGAGAAATCTAAATACATGTAACAAGACCAAGGGATATAAGACATCAAGACATGAATGTGAAAGACATGAAACATGAAATCTAGGGAACAATGATAATGCCATGGTTGAAATGGGAAAAAAAACAGAAGAAAAAAATTACTTTGGCATCTCAAGTCAAATGTCCTAAGCCTTGAGGCAAAATTCCTAAGCGCTATTAGTCCAAGTGGTATTACCCCAAAAAATGGCATTGTTCTATGGGTTATAATAGAATTATCCGTGAATTGATCTCGCTTTTGGCCTTTCTTTCATCCCCTAACCCCTATTTCAACCCCTAAGCAATGTTATCCATAAAGTAACGAAAACTCCTTAAATGTGGGTAATTATAACCATAAATGTCATGGTTAAATGAGAGTAATTATGGAAATAATACATGTAATAATAATGAAAATGTAGTAATAGTGGAGGCACTTAGAAAAAATGCAAAGATTAGGGACGAAACTGGGTTTTGCACCAAAATGAGTGCAAAATCCAATTTCACTCCCAATTATTTTGGTTTGTAAAACTTTCAACCCCTTGTTTTTAATTTCATCTCCCATAGGGCCCAAACTAACTGAACTTGCCTTCTAACCACGAGACTTTATGGATAACTTTAATATGTATGCAAAATTTGACCTTGAATTAGGAATTTTTTTAGACTTTTTGGTTTAGGTTCAAAATTATTTTTGGCATCTTTGCTTAAAGTTATATATATTTTTGGATCTTAGCCTACGGGTTGGCCACATATGCCTAGTCCTACATTAAATTCTCATATTTTTTTTTTATATTCCATACACCGGAGGTAGAAAGAGGAAACTAAAAGCCTAGATCCAATACAACACTCCCAATTATCCAATCCTTGGCCAATGTGAAAGGTTTCTAAAGTGATGTCAAGAGGGGGCATGCAAACTGACATCAATCTTTGATGTAGCCTTCAAACCCCACCTGAAAAATTCATACCCAATCCAAACCCCAACATCCCTTGACAAGTAATATGATGATGATGATTAACACTTCAATGCAATCTCCACTATTGAGTACTATCCTACTAATAGGCGAGACACTAAATACACCCCAATTGAACATTGTCTGGTGCCTTTTCTAGGCCTGATAATCTAGCATTGTGGAAAACCATATGGTTTTGTTGTAGGGTTTCACTTTTTGACTATACGAGTTATTCAAATAAAAAAAAAACCTTAGTTTTTTTAACATCTGAAATCTATGCCAACGGTCTATAACACATTCTATACTTAGAAGGTGTAGATTTCAAATCATCTAAGTTGTGTTCCTTAAACATTAAAAAAAAAATTAACTAAAAAAAACATTGTTGAAGTCTTTTGCAAAATTCAAAAATATGTAGAACCATGTTGCATGGTTTTTATTTCCAGAAATGTTTTCTTGCCCATCAAAGATCCATCCAAATCACCTTAACATAATGTGTTAAAATGAGCTTTGGGAAAGTCATTACTAGAGCTTTTTTATAAAAATCTTCATTTTAGGTAAGTTGGCCGGTCATAGTACACTCAACCTCTCAAAAGAAGTCAAATATCAATGGAAGACTCTTTTGTTTTTTGTGTCTAAAGAGAAGTCACAACTCTCTTCTTGTTGCATCTAATGCACTAAAAATCATCAAAATGGGTTTTTAAATGAGAAAGTTATGGTCCTACAAAGACTTGGGGTTCAAAAAGGCAAAAAGAAAAATTTCAAAAATATTTCCAAACCTATAACCAAACAGTCAAACATTTCATGTAAGTTGCTTCTTGCCTTCGGAGTTCAAAGATGATTTTTAAAGTTTAAGATTGTGCTCCCATATCACTTTAGATCACTCAACTTGAACAAGAAATGAGGAAGTTATGAGCTTTTGAAAGAAGAGGGGTCTAAAAGAAGAACGTTCATTTTATAACTTGAAAAAGTTTCAAACTTCTTCTAATTTTTCTTGCTATTATTTAATTACTCCTTTGCTTTTAAGACACAAAGAAATTTTGTAGAGCTTATGGTGGTGCTCATATACCACTTTCAATCGCTCAAATGGATAAGAGATAAAAAACATATCTCTAGATGTTTAGTTATCGGCCAGTGTTTGTTGATGGGCATGTTTACCCCATAAGAGATCTCATCTAAAAACTATTCTGTCTATATTGAACTTCATTACTTATTATGGAAATTTCCATAATTAAAAAGTTAAATAAAAAAATTAAATTGATTATTGAGCACACAAGTGCTGAATCAACCAATTTCCTTTCTTGGTATGGGCATTGGTGTCTTCTTAAATGTTTTTCACAATAGTACATTGGCCATTTTGACACTCATTATATTTCTTAGAAATTTTCAAATTTTATACATTTAAATCATTCAAAGAAAAAATTTCATGAAGGAAAGTCTAAAATCTTCAAAAACATTTTACTTTTCAAATGAGAATCCCAAAAATAATAAGTTATAATAACAATGTGTGTCAAATTGGCTATGGTAGGTATTACAATATTTTCAATTCCAAATGGAAAAAAGCAACAAACATACCCTAAACTCTATTATCTATAATTCATAAATGTGTAACCAATAGGCACGAATCCAATGACACCTTTCTAAAAAAAATTAATTTTTTAAATGCAATTTGGTAAATTCTCAAAAATAATAATAACAATAATATTCTCCATTTATCAAAATTGATAAACCCTCTTGATATTGGTCAATTCTTTTTTGGGTGAAATTTCCTTTTTTCAACCTAAACTTTTGGAAAAACTTAAAATTTTTGGTTTTTAAAATGTAATTTCGACCTATTTTTCCTGATTTTTGGGAGGGGGGGATGGGTCACAAAAATTTCAACATGAAAAAATTGCAAAAAAAATATTACTTGACACTTATATCAAAAATCTAAAAAAAATCCCTTGAAAACCCTTTGAGAAGGTGGTAGTTCATTTACAAATGTTACATTCATGCAAAAACTTTGCACAAAAAAAATTTACAAAATTAAGAAACAATGTTTTTTTTTCTTTCAATACTCTGTTGTAAGGATGTTGCAACAAACATCCCAAGGGTGATTTAGGAGTAAATGGCAACCTCTTAATAGAATGTGTCAAGAAAAATTAAAATTTATTAAAATGTAGTTATTAATAGTAGCAAGTTGCATAAAAATTTAGATACTATGAAGATGGCAGCAAGTTTCTTGTGATAGAATATTTTATTTTAAAACATTATTGGCAATGACAAAAAAATTGGCACCCAACAAAAAAAATATGAATCTTGAAAACTCCCATCACTAGCGAGTAAGTAGCTATTACCCATGGCTAAATTAGATAGAAACTTGCTAATGAAGGAGCTTGGTGATGAGATTATATGTACAGAAAGAAAAAAATTATACTAACATTAAGTTAAAGTTAGCAATTTAATAAATGGTACTTAATGCGTGAGTGACTTGTGACCCAAGAATAGTAAACAAAACAAGAATTGAATGAGCAAGAACAAGTTGAAAATGAATTAAAAACCCTAGAATTCACTTTCATAGGCTTTGGCTAGCTAATGCAACACCTTCAAATTGTTTTTGGATCAACATTGTGACAAGGAGTTGACGGAAACTATGAAAAAAAATCACCAATTGACAAGTTCAACAATTTCAGTTGCCACAACATTTGCTTACACACCTCTAGATGAATCACATCAAAAGCCCTTATATATTATTAAAATAATATTAAAATCATGAGGTCTATACATTCAAAACATTTTTTTTAAAAAAGAAAAGGGGCAACTCTTCCTCCCTATAAGAAAAAAACATTCAGGAAGAAATAAAAATTTCTCCCAAAAAAAATGGAGGGAAAAAATACTGATAAATTTTTTTAAAGTAAAATAATAAAGGACAACTTTTGTTCCTTTTATGCAAGAAAAAAAATCATAAGATCTATGACCTATTGAAGAACTTAATCTACTCAATTTTTAAATTCCTTTGTCTTTTGCACCTACATTTGCAATTTTTAGTCTTGTGGTCAAAGCTACACCAACTTGTGTGTACCCAATATTTCTACAAGTTCCATGATAGATTTTATTAGAATGTCTGCCAAGTATAATATCATGTTGTGAGTGAAAAAAACACCTTGTATTTTGGAAGCAAAAACTTCCCCTCAACTTGTATGCCTCATCCTTTAAATGAAGTCCTCACACATGATATATAATTAATACAATTAATTTTATTTTTATTTTAGATGAAATGAAATGTATATCAAAAAAATTAAATACTTATTAGAAAGGAACCACATGATGTAACTGAATTTGGAATCATTTGCATCAATGTGTGGAAGATATAAATAATTTTCAATGATCACCATAGTTGTGAAAGGGGTTTTCCCAGTTTTTCTTAAGCCTTGATTAGATTTGTGAAGGTTTTCCACTTCATCAACACATTTTGGGAAAAGTTGAACAATAATTTTTAAAAATGTATTTGTTAAATTGGAAGCAATAATTTCAGTTCAATTACCATTGGTTTAACATCACCATCAACTTGATTTCCTCCATTATTGTGTGTGTACTTGTTTCATTTATTGTTGGAATAGTTGCAACAAAAATATAAAAAAAATCATCACAAGTGACTATAATTTCAAATGAATATACATGTTCGATTATTTTATTTGCAAAAATCTTGTGCCCATTTTCATCCAAACATTGCTATCAAAGAAGATTTTTTCAATTTGAATCTTTCAACATAACCACCATTTCAAAAAAGCCATAAAGCTTTCTCACCATATTTCGTTACTTCTTTTTCAAGAATAGCCTTATAACAAATGATTGCCACAACACCATCATCATCCATTAGAAGCATAAAACCAAAAAGTTCTACATTTTTATTAAGTTCTTCATCTTGGTCAAACCCTTTTCTGACCTATTTAAAATACAACATTCTTTTTACCTTTGCAACTACTTTGATACATATTGGTATATCAAAACCAAGCTCCCTTTGTTCTTGTATGATTTTCATAACATCTTGAATACGTAGGACTTCAATTGAAGAATAGCTTGGACCAACATCTTTACACACTTTCAAACAATTAGATGATTTTTTTCAGAGTATTTAATTTTTTTTCTTTTTAAATCAATAGACCATTATTTTGGGAACAACTTAATAAAGAATTACCTTGATAACTAATTGGAAAATCATACTTGTTGACACATGTCATCACATCATGTGTTTATGTTAATCCTCTTTGACATAATGTGGTTTTATGTTTCTTCAATTGATTATGATCAACTAGTTGCACATGACCATTACAACTAACTGAACATAATAAGCATGTGAACATAACCACATGTGGCTCCACATGCACAATAGACAAACCATCTATTAACACAAAAAATAAAATAAAAATCATGTACATGAATTTAACAAATATTCAAAATTTGAATTAAATTAAAGTAAAATTAATATTTATTTTTTCTTTTGATGTATTGGGGAAATGTTTTATTATTAAGAAATACAACCCCATATGCTAATAAGCATAGGCATTCAATCTTTTTATAAATATAAATGATTTTTCCATTGTTAAATACAATACATTATAAATATGAAACTAATACCTAAATGCCTACTACTTTACATTTTTATAATGTTATTATATTTAACTACATCTCCTTTGATGTATTGAAAAGATATTTTATCATTACGAAATACAACCCTATATGTGAAAAAACATAGACATTTGATTTTTTAATAAATAAAACATCTTTCCAATGTTAGGTACAAAACATTATAAATAGGAAATTAATAACTTCAATGGTTATTAGTTTACATTTTTTGTAATGTCATTATACTTAACTACATCTTTAATGTGTGGGCAATATCACATTTTCTACTATTTAAAAAAGCCCCAATTTTGAATAATAATAATAATATTATTATTATTATTATTATTATTATATAACAAATTTTCACTTTTTTCCTTATTCGCTAATAACATTGTCTTCTGGGAATCTATACGTTATTTGTTGTCCATTTGGTTTGTTGTGCTTGCTAGTTCCCATCTCCAATTGTTCATAGTTTGTCGATAATTTCTTTCACCTACAACCACAATTTGCCAACACGTCAACAATTTTTCAAACCTATATTAATTATTCAATGTAGCACTAAATCAATTTCCAATTTCCAAAGGAAACTCAACATATTTGAAATGTGTCCTTGAATTTTTACATTTTCCTTAAGGTGCTAGTTATAGCATACTATTTTGGCAAGCACAATTTTTTATTTTTTTTAAAGCACGCAATTTTTACGATTTAATTTATACATATATTGAATAATGCTTTAAAATATTTTTAGAATATTTTAATCTCAAAATAAAATATTTAAAATAAATTTATTTTTTGGTAACAAAACATTTAAGAAATCCAAAGTTTATTTTCTTTCATAAACTTTGCACTTTTTTTCCACTTGTAAGCCTAGAGAGTCTACATATGGCAAAGTTAACTTTTTATTTCCCTATTTTTCTAACATTTTTTTCAAAACATTGCTAGAAAAAAATCCGTAAGTTGAGAAAGGTTTTTTTTCCAAAATCCTTTGGTCACTATACTAGCTAGGATCCCAGGGATTAATTCACATTATATGGCAATTGTCTTTGATGGACATTAGGTTATTTTAAAAATCATGCCTAGTTATAGAAAACTTCTAGTAATGCATTATTTAAATTTGGTGAATTTTTTGAAAAGTTTCCAATAAATCCTTTGTTGAAATCACATGCCCATTTTTTTGGTCACCACTTGGCAGAATTCCACCAAAAACTAATCACTAACTATGACCTTTTTGTGATTGTGTGAAATAATTTTGCATTAAACAAACAAAAAAAAGATGTTGAACACAAGTACAATGTTTTTTTCTTGGCAGAATATTATTGGAGTGGTTTTATTTGAAAATTCAAATTTGAAAATAATTTTTTTATTGGATAACAATATTTCTAATTTCAATTTTATGAGGTAGCATAAAATGTGAACATCAAAAAGGGATTTAACAATAAATAATGACTTCTTGTAAAGGTTTTTTTTTATTGTTATAAAATTGGTTATTTATAGCAATCAACAATAAAAATGGCAAGACATTAAACACCCTAATTGAACTATATTCAATGCCTTTCTTGGGCAAAACAACCTTGTGCAAACCATGTGACTCTACCATAGGGTTCAATTGGATTGTTACAAGGGACAAAAAAATTTAAAAACAAATAAAAATTACAATTCATATGGACTTATGAAAATATGGTCAAATTTTAACCATTCAAAAAACCTTAACTATCAAACGATTAAGCTTTTCAAATAAAATATTTATCATATGAGTTTATCATCTTGTATTACATTATATATGGAGTCCTAATAACAAATTTGGAATGTGAATCAATATTTTTTTTCCATTTTGTGATGTTCTAGTCAAATGACCAGTCCTTTATTTTGACTTCAAAAGTCCATTACTATTAACAAGTGAATTTTTTATCAATAAATAACCACATAGTTCTCTTCATAATGAAATTGGTTATTTAGATCCAAGTCCCAATCATTATATCTAAAGATATATTAATCACCGCATGCATTTGATTAAAGGGTACCCAAGGAAAAAACACCATTTCATCACAAAAATGAGCCACCATAGTTTGCATCTACCCCAAGGCAACAACCATATGCATGTAACCACATAACATTAACAATCTTGGTCTATTTTGGTGTTTCTAGCTCCCGGGTTGTGATGGGATTCTTGAAAGTAGGCCACAACGTCAAAGAACCCTTAATATGAAATAACTTCAAAAACAATTTGAATGGATAAATCATCAAGGGATGTTTGGATTGGTAGCCCACACCAAACATAGGAGATGGCTCTCAAGGTGGGCATAATATGCAAGGTTATGGGGGTCCATCATGCAATCCTTAATAGAGACATGTTAATATGGGTCCACTATCTTCTAGGCATTGTGGGCCATCAACTCATTGCATTGCATGGCAAGGAGGTTACCATAATTGGGGTGAAGGGCCAAGTTGTAGGAACGAAGGTCTTTGCAACTGTTGTGCATTAGGAAATTGGGGTAGCCCTTAAATACAACACCAATGTGCTAGTGGGCATGGCATAGATGAACATGTAACCCATCAAGCACAAGATGTAGATGGTTCCCCACCTACATCAAACCCTACCTTCAAAGAGGCTAATGTGGAATCTCAACAAAAGATAAAATCAAACCTTAAAGCACAACAACGAGGTTCTAAAAGGACTCAAAAGAATGAGGTTGAAGAATGACAAGAGAAGGGGTTGCGACCATATAAGGTGGAGGTGACAAAAAACAGTAAAATAGATGGTGCTTATGATGGGAAAAATGCATGGGACAATGCAATACAAGGGCTAGCACCATGTTTACTAAACTTAGCGGTGGTGAAGGTGAGTGAGCAAAACCCAATGGACATGGCAAAACTTCAAAAAAAGATGGATGAAATGTTTGAATATGCCAACCATGAGTTGAAAGCACGAGGGTTCAAGGACTGTGTGGGGTGTTTCATGAAAGGGGAGTGTTGTTGTTTTAAAAAAAGGTACTCAAAAGGAGGGCAACGAGATTGTCCTATGGGAGTCGAGCAAACTAAATGGATAAATTTATTTGGTACTAGCAGAGATGGGAGGCACAAAAAAAGTCTAAATTCATGGCAAATGTAAGAGGTGGAGTCATGACCATTAGCACCTATGGACACAATGGGAAGGTAGGGGCAAAAAAGATGTTGGTCAATGATGTGTTTTTCAATGTCTAATGCATGGCCTAGTGAAATGTGTCCAATATTTTATGTTGGCTACAACATTGTCCATGCAACTTGGGAGCCTAACTAACATGAAATTGACATGTGACAAAGAAGTGCACACCAATGAAGCCCATCGTTGTCAAAAATGGCTACAGTAGGAACGAACTATGTTGGCAAACCTATGAGTGCACCTGTCATTGCTAACCATGGGTCAATGTTCTACAATTGACTTCTAGGGATTGAAAAATGTTGTTAGATATCAAAAGTCTATGTTGGGGACTAGCTACTCATGTGGCAAGGGTCACAATCTAGTGGTCTATCTTCTCATATCACTACCATATAAAGGAAGCTCCTAAAGGTGAATGGGGAGGTTGCAAAGGTGCTAGAAGCTTCTAATGAAAATGCACGAGGCATTGATAAGCTAAATGAGACCATGAATAGCTCATGCAGAAGCTGTTAAGATAGCTCGAGGAAAGGCCAACAATAATAAAATTGCCAATTGTTGCACCCATTCAAGAAAAAATGTGTGGGTCAATTATTAATGGCAATCCTTGTCCAATTGATGGTCTAATAGTGAGAAATGGCACCCTTAAGGCCATGTTGCAATAGTTTGAATAGACCACATTGAATCCCCACCAACTAGATGGTCATGCCCATGGGATGTGTGACAAAAAAATGGTGGCAAGACATGTTGATGATAGACCTCAAGGTTCTTTTGTCAACTATGTGTTAGTGGCAAAGGAGGGACATATGGTAGGTATCTTAAGAGTGGATAAGCAAGTTGTAGGGAGCCACTCAATAGTTGCCACAACAAAGAGTCGTGCTGATTAGGCCAGCCATTCCAAGGTATGCACTATGTGACTACTTCATGGGGTGAACGAGCATGTTACAATTACAAGTGTTTTTGGCCATACCACACCATGACTACATGCATCAAGGCAACAAAAAACTTATAATCTAATTAGTTGAAACCTTAGTTAACACATCACAACCTATAATTGAAGGGGTTCTAGGCATGTTCTGGGATGGGAGCGGGGATGTTGGGGCGTGGCGGTTGGTAGAAAGGTAGGAAGAGGACAACAACCACGACTTTGTCAAGTGTAACCACTAGGCAATGGTATGTTGCTCCAAAGCAAGTGTTTGCAATAGGAGGGATATAATGGCAACAAGTGAAACCTTAAACCCTTGCTTAAATAGGACATGTTTGTGTTTACATCTAGGCAACTTCCTTAATGCTTGTCTTTGGAGGTTAATAAAATTTCATGGATGTTTTTGTTGTGCTATGTAGTTTAAAATAGGGGATTCATTCTCCTATGCAACCCTGACCATGAAACAAAGATTGTCGGGAAAGGTTTAATTTTAGGCATAGGAGGAGATGGATGTGTCCACCATGGGAAACTTGTTCCTCAATCATGATTTTGATTCCAGCTTTGAAAGATACATGAAGGAAAGGGTGACACTCCTTTACAAGTGCTTGATTTGAACGATGACACCCCACAATTATAACTCAAAGATGTGATGGGTAGTAATCTTGTTTGGGAAGGCCAATTCATGTAGAAGTGCCACTAAGTGCTGAATTATAATGCCAAGTTGCAAGGGATAACATGTAGCCAAGTGGGTTATTGGCTTTCTTTGGTGGTATTTGTTCAGGATGATGGCAAATTTTTGGGGTAGGGTAACGACCCAATGTGTGTAATTTGTTGACACTCTTGAACTTTCATTTGTGATAGACATTCATTGCATAGTTAAGATACTAGAAAACATGGAATTTGTTATACCAATTAGTAACATTGATGACATGAATGCTGTAAATTTGAACATTTGTAATGTGCAATCTAGTTGGGTTGGTCATATGCAAAGTAATGTAAATTTTGCATGATGGATGCAAGTGTTTTATACCTCTCTAGCAAGTAAAGAAACCAATTTTAGCTCCAACAAACTAGGATTGAAAAAAAATAACCTTAAAATATGAATAACTAGGGTAACTTCAAACTAGTTGCAAATGTAACCACAACAAATACCCTAACCTTAAATCCTTTGGCCTTGCTATAATAGCAATTAACCAATGGCACCTATAAGACATGTAGAAAAAAACCTAATACATATAATTAAACTCATGGCGCACTCAAGCCCAATAGCATAAGATTACAACTTATTTGGTTGCCCTAACCCCTATGTTCAAAAAACCTAAATTCGAAAAATCTTACAAGCCCTTCATGTGGTAGGTAAATTGATTAATAATTGTTGCAACTACCCCACACCTAGTTGCAAAAATGACTAACTTGATGTAACCTTCATCATGCAACCTTAACCTTAATTATCACATAAGTAATTAAATCCTACCATACACATGGCAATAAAACCATTCAATATGAAGTCACCCCTACTTGACACGTGGCAATATGAAGCCAAACCCTAACCCTAATTAATTTGAAAATGAACTTACACATGGTGTCTTGTGGGTCGGTCGATATGCCATCATTTGCAACTACATACCCCTAGTTGTAGTTGTGAGTACGATGCACCAAACCCAAAATTTTAAAAATAGATCAACTAAACACACATTGTTGACACATGGAATGAAGCAACATGGCTATCACTAACCCCTAACCTTAATTAACATCAAAATGGTTGTACACATGGTGTTGCATTAGCCGTTGATGATTTGTCGAAATCGACTATAAACCAATAGTTCCATTTACAACTATGTTGGTTTCATGACCTAACCTTAAATCAATGCCCATGACTATACTCTTAGATGACACATGGCACATTTGAGGCTAGCCCACTTAACTTAACTTATTCTATCTAACATTCCTAACTTAACCTACTTTACTTTAACCATTTAAACATGTATATAAGTTACAAGTATTAGAAATTGAACCCCTCACTTCCCCAATGATAACCCAAGTCCTTACCAATGGACTACACCTTCCAAAATTGACAAAACTTGTCAAGTTTTTTATTTCACTTATTTATTTCACATCATTAATTGTGTAGGTAAGTAAAAATGTTAGGTAGTTAGTAGGTAGGTTGCATGATGCTTGGTAGGTAGAGGGATAGGTAAATAGGTAGGTAAGTGGGTAGGTAGGTAGAAATTTCAGATGGTAGGTGGGAAATAGTAGATAGGTGGGTATGTAAGGATGTAGGACGGTAGGTGCGAAATAACAAGTAGGTAGGTAGGGTTATATAGGATTTTAAACCCCTTTTTTGAATGAGTAAAAAAGGTCCTCTTTATTTATTTTTTTTAATGAAGAACTTTTTTGGGTTCTAAAGAAAGAATAAATTAGAACTGTCTCCAGTTCTGGTTCCACATGGGATTGGAACCGGTACTTTGGGTCCATGTACTCGGCGGGTCCTACAAACTAAGTTCCAGTTCTGGTTTTCAAACTCAGGCCCAGTTAGCTTTCAACTCGTTCTGACTAACCCAGATTTGAATGTTCGACCAATTAGAAAAATACTGGGCCTCAGTCAGGTCCAATTTATTACACTCGTTTTTGGAGTTGCACACCTTTGGTGCGCCTTTTACCAGCCAGGGCAATTTCTTGAGCTAAACTGGCACATTTTGACCCTTTGGCAATAAATTTTACTGTCTGGAGTCACATACTGAGCCCCGTTGAAGATGCTCTAGGATCCCCATCCCAGAGGGCAGGGTTCTTCCCCCCATACCGAGGGCATTATGTACTACTGACCCAGCACTGGGTGCCAGTAATGGCTCCTAGTGAGCTGAAAGGCGAGCCCAGTAGGGCGGGCCATAACTGGCACCTAGTGCTGGCTGCCTGGCATAATGGACTATGTGGGAGGGGAGGTACACTAGAAAGAACACTTAGCTTCGA
>Ga0116227_10008525_pt1 | contig 19258 bp, 15 predicted proteins | sample S1TSphgellanicum_FD_89693 | JGI IMG/M metagenome (GOLD analysis project Ga0116227, IMG submission 89693) | Host-associated microbial communities from peat moss isolated from Minnesota, USA - S1T2_Fb - Sphagnum magellanicum MG | ecosystem: Host-associated > Plants > Peat moss > Unclassified... | reverse complement strand
ACAAGAAATGGGCAGAAAAATCTAAGGCTACATATTTGCTTCTTTTTTTATCTTTTTTTTTGGATTTGTTTTTTTGGATTTTTCTCCCATTCTCTTAAATTAACAAAAATGAAGAAACAAAATAAAAAATAAAAAATAAAAAATGAGTAGAAAAATCTAAGGCTACGTATTTGCTTCTTTTTTTATCTTTTTTTTTTTGGATGAAGTCTGGCCAGCAGCTCCGGGGAGCATTCACAACAACCGTTGCAGGAGAAGTAAGAACGGCGGGGGGGGGGCCACGGGTGCATTATGCACCGGATACACACTAGTCTCTTTAAAAGTAGTTTAAGATCCACCATGAGTTACATTGCACGTAATATTATTCATGTAAATGTGCAAAACTTTATTACATTGAATAGTTCAAACGTTTAAGAAGATTGACATGAAGAAAGGAACTTGGAAATACATGAGTGCTAGGTTAGTATAATAAGTTAATTTAATGGCTACACTCTAAACTCTAACTATTAAACAACAAGATTTAGTTGTCTTTATTTTTAAATGGTTCTGTTACAAATGAAAGATAGTGAAAATTTCCTATTGAAAAGTCATTCACAATAATTGTCATAGCCCATTGAAAAAAAAACTACGGGTATTTTTGTGGTATATTCAGGCCTCATAAATTTGTGCGTTCGCACAAATAAAATAAAATAAGCTAATTTGTGCGTTCTCCCTTGGTTAAAGTTGTGCGTCCATGGATCTTTATGATTATGCAGGTGATTATGACACGCTTGGAGCAAGAAAGTGTCATTTATTGTTGTAACGCATGGATGGGCGGCGTTCGACACTTACAAGATTGGAATCTGATTCATCTGCTTACATTGAAATATTCCCTCTAACGTCAAATCGGTCATGGATGAACGATTGTCATCTTTTTCCCATTTCAAAATGGAGAAATCCGATTCGACTGATGTTGTGTTTGGGAACGCCGTTGCCAGCCCACCACAAAATTGGCGTAACCGATTGAAAGGGACGCCGATCTTGTCCCACGCTTCATTGAAAGACACCGTGTGCTTGTACGAGTTAATGATCTGTTCGATGTGTTGGTCATTGTTGTATCGCTTGATCAGATCACGTTGTTCAACCTCAATTTCGTCAATCTCCTCTTCAGACCAGAAGCGATCAAGACGGGGCCGATAAATGTTTAACACATCTGAGATGAAATGTCGTGGCGCCAACTTGACGAGCTCATGCGGCACAACAGGCGGCGCATCCAGCTCGCTCGCGTTGTTGTTGCTATCCCGCTCGGCCTTGACACTGTCGCATCCAGCAACAATGAACAGAGCAAACTGGGAAATCTGCAGCACCACATCCTTCTGGTTATTCTCATCAAGGCCCGCGTAACATTCCTGGCTAAACGACCCCTGATCTTTAATGTGCTCGATGATGTGCTGGTGCTCAACACACCAATTGCCATCAACATAAAATTTGTCTGCTTCGTCATCATTGATCTCGATGATGCCTTTAACTTTGAACATACTGATCAACAGGTCCTTGAGGAGCTCAATCTTGATCTTCTGTTGGATGATGATGAGCGATCAGTTTTGCAACTGCAGAACAGTTTTGTTGATCTCGCTGATCGCCGGTGCAACGGCGAGCGTGATTGTCCACCACTTAGCCGATGGTGACTCGAAGTGCGCATGGGCATCTGTGTGTTCGACAATCTTGCGTCGACGCGAGATGTAGAACTTGAGTGTATTGTCGAGATGAGCCCATCGGTTTGTTTTCTTTGGGCACATCTCGCCGTTCATATCCATGATGAGCTTCTCTTGGCGACGCAGGTGCACGCACCATTTGTAGACGACCTCAATCCACTGCCCATCTTGAGGCAGGGCAGCTGCATTCTTCATGACAATGTCAATCTGATGCGGCACGCACCAGATGCGTAACACTGGGAATTCGGCAGCTTGCTCAAGGCGAGTCACAACTCCACGATGGCATCCAGTCATTCTATTCTCGCCATCAGTTGACACAGACATGAGCTTGGCACGCCAAATCGTTGTTGTGTCGTTCAACGCATCTAGGAAGCGGACTATCAGGTTGAAAATGTTTTCGGCAGTGTGCCGCTCGAACATTGGGATGGCGACCAGATGCAGATTGGACAAGATGCCGTAACACAGATGCGGATGCGCATGTCAAAGAACGAACTGTTGCGATGCGTGCTGCCATCCCCAGCGATTGAAAATGCCCAGACCGACGGGTGCAGCAACAGATTTGCGATCTTGGTCAAGTTAGTGGCGACCAGAGCTCGAACGTACTGGCCAACATTATGATCATTGATGCCACCCAACTTTTGCATTTTAAGGCGGTCCTTGGCGTGACGGATCGCAGCAGCAGTTTGTCGGAACGACATGCCACACCCAACATAGTCAATCGCTAAGAAAAAACGCGTGCTGTTTGGGATGTCAACTGTGTACATGTCATTGTCCTCATCGAGCTTGAAGAGCTTCATCGCATTACGCTTCAAAGCAATCTTCTTCTCTACTTTCTTGCGGATCCGCTCCATGTTCATGTGGTGGTCCTCCTCATCCTCCTCTTCGATCTCATCAATACCAGCTACGATTTGATCTTCATCGTGGTAGAATAGTTCCTTGATGATGACGTCAACGATTGGCAACAAGATAGTGAAGTGGATGGCGTCCTGGTTGGTGTCGATGTACATGTGCATCGTGTTTGCACGCTTGATCTTGCCGTTGAAGTACACCTTCTTGTCGTCAACAGAAAGCTCCTTGTATTCTTCCCATGTTTCGGCATGTTGTTTTAGGTGCGACAAATAGTACTGCTTGATGAATGGCGCTTTGAAGATATGAATATTATCAGTCGGCTTGCGTTTGCGACTTGTCAGTTCGACATGCCGACCATGGTACACACAGAACAAGCAGCGCACGCCTGTGACGACCGACATATTGCATTTTTCTTCAAACTCGACGATCTCCAGACCAAACTCCAATGCGTGCTTGCGTTGGAACGGCGTAGTGCGCTTGGTCGACTTAGACATGGTGATAGCACGAGCTAGTCTGCCTTTGGTCTGAGACCTCTACGTACTCACACTCACTGCTATCATGCTATGGCCCTCTTGGTGTGTCTGGAAATACAAAATCCACCCAGATCCCAGAAAATACATGTGGTGGCACGACATGCATTTCCCGCCGCGTTGCTGCCGCCTCAAACATAGACTGTGTGCATATGTCTTATTTTGTGCGTCGACACTGCCCTTATTTAATGCACTTTGTGCGTCTAAAAATAAAACACACAAATTTATGAGGCCTGGGTATATTGTACACATTTTGTGTTAAAATTTGAAGTACATATAATGTCAAAAGTACTCACACATAAAATTTCACTCATTTTGAATTCTTCTAAATATCATATATATGTGATCTAGGCCTTAACAATAAAACAAATTATATAAACCATGAATATGCAATTGATTCATATGTTTGTCTTTATGTAATTGTACACCAATAATTTGATAAAAAAAAAATTTAAACACATTGTTTGACAATAATTTTTCATTTTTCATTAATTGTAAAATTTCATTTTATCTTTTCACAATGATAAAAAAAACACTTAACCCAATTACATATTTAATGGAAGAACATTTTACAACTTAAAAAGATCATAATCATCAACATTATCATAACATAATGTATTACAAAATATTTATTTATCATTTAATATAAAAATTATGCTTTTAAAACAAATTGAAAGTTTTCAGGGAGAAGATTGTTCATTATGGTTGTCTTTTTGTATGTGAAAAATTTCATGAACAAATTCCCATTAAAACTTATATTAGTTAGTACTTTTGTTATGTTACAATTTTTGTGACAAGATCTTGCAAGTTAGAAATGTATTTCAATCAACAATTGCATTGTTCAAATGTGCATCAATTTCACAACATAATAAAAGTTTAAGATATTATGCACCTTTAATTGAATAATTCTATCACAAATTCTTCTCCAAATATCTAGAAAGACACATAAAAAAATATGTTGCAATAAAAATTGTCAAATTGTGACTCCTTTTTGTGTACACTCTACAATGGAAACACCCTTACACACATTCATTTCCCATCCAAAGGACATAAAAATCAGATCAAACCCCAACACACAACAAAAATAGTTTTCTTCACATGTACATCAATTCATTCACATAGAAAATCAAGACTGGCCCTAGAGCCTAACATCAATCAGAAAAATAATTTACACACATTATTTTCCAATCCAAAGGACAAAAAATAGACGCAACTGCAAGAGAAAATATAACTATTTCTGTTCTAGAGTTACCTCAATTCATTCACATAGATAATCAAGACTTGCCCTGGACACTAGCATTGATTTGATCAGAGAAGTATACTGTTCCTGTCACTGATGTTGAGAAACACATTCATTTCCAAAAACATAAATAATTTTGTTCAAATGTACCCCAATTTCTTTGGCTTAGGTAGGTAAACAAGATCGTACTGTTGATCAGAAAATATATGTTACATGTCATAGTTGTTTCCCATTAAATAATTCTCATACAGGTTGGATGAGGAAAATAAATAAATTGAGCTTTCTTTACTAGAATTCTAGGGAACCAAACTCCTAACCCATTAGAGCATGAGGACTGTCCCTACCATTGGATTACCATTATAGATACTAAAGATAACTTGCAACTTGTATATTTACTCTTGAACATCAAAATTCTGAGACATTCAAATTGGGGCTGTAGTAGCCCACTGCTTTTATAAAATAATGAAATATTTTATATAAAAACTGCTGACTGTTAATCAGGTACGATACATAGCACCAAGCATTGTCAATTTTTAGAAAAAAAACTGAGATAGTAAGTTGTCATTGCCCGGTCACAACAATTCTCCTCTACAACAACATTCAATGTCGTGTGAAGGATGATTTATTTGTAAAGCACTTAAAAAAAATTCTAGTGGATTTGGAGCACAACTCAGACATAATAAAAGGTAATCAACCCTCTTTTCCTTTGATAGGTTTTCAGGGGAAAATATCATTCTGGTTTATACATAATATGTGACACCGTTCTGGATCCCCAAGCATATAACTCAATTCTTATATATTGTTTTAGACAAAGCTGATATAGAGCATCTCCACTGCAATACATGAAATGTATCTCCATAGTAATATATGAATGAATTGTGCAATAGGGTCAAAATTTCTTTAAGATGCTGTGGTCAAAATTAACCCTTTCAAAACAAATAAATATTATAATTGGTTCACATATATAGCAATAAGTAGACTCTCAATTTTAAAATTGTATTTTTTAATGTTTGTGGGTGAGAACATGATCACATTCATCTCTAAAATAATTTAATGTAAAAATCAATTTAGTGCCTGTCAGGGGAATGCTCTTAATACCTCTAGAATATGCTTGAAAAAACTATTCTGAAACTTATCTTCTTATCTTCATATGGGTATTGCCTTTTGATCCTTGCATCACGATGAAAACAACACCCTAACTGATGGCCAGGATGAACCTGGAATATGGAACGCGGATACCAAGAAATAGAGAGCATGACACTATATCAAAAGTTGGTGGCACATGATGTTCCTTAGGATAGCTACAAGGTCTACCAATGCCTGTTTTAGAGTGGGCCTTTAGTTTGTGGCATTGAAGAAAGTTTTACAATAATTGAATTCTTGGTTTTTGTGCAGTCATTTACTTTTCTCCATCTATAGCATTCCTGAACTAGGAAACTGACAGACAACCTACTAAAAAAAACCTACAAAACCAAACCACAATAAAGACCTCAAAAGGATTCTAGTGCGACTAGCCGCTAAGTTCTAACCATCACACAGAAAGTTAGCACTAAAAATAACATGAACCAGGTCTAGGGTTTACAAGTTTTTCAGATTCTTATCTGATCTGCCAATTGGTTCGGGGTTGTTCCTCTAACTATTAATGCTAGTGAATAGGTAGGCCACAGGTCATCCTCTACTACGAATCACGACAATAAAAACTTGATAGACAAATGTTTTAAGAAGTAGATAGATAGATGTTTAGTTGGCCTACATTTAAAAGAAGCCTATTCAGTAGGATATTATACTGAAATCTATTAGAACGCATTGGAAATGTCAATGTTCTGAGCACACTGTGACTAGTTTCAGTGGTATCCTGTGGTCCCCCTCGCCTGAGTACTTGTCAGACGTTGAGGCAGTACTCTCTTTAGGGAGGGGGTGGGGCCTGAGTCCAGATCACAAGTAGATTGACTAGTATTTTCATAACAATTTGTCATATTGTGTCCGGGTGGCTGGAGACTGGGGATATTCATTGAAGTATCGTTGAAAATTTCTCTGAGAGGGAAACTGACACAACAAACAAAAATTGGTGGATAGGTTATCTAGACCCTATTTTGTCTTCCTATGAGGAGTGCAGGAATTTACTTAATCGACTGGTTATGTTTAGGGGGAGGCTCTGATAGCAGGGCATTTCTACAAGGTGGGCATTATGATGGCTTCCACCCAACATGGAAGACATCAGGAGAACACCTCCCTTACATATAAACAGAGGAAGAAACAGTGTTTGCTTCATTTCCTCCCAGACTGGGGGTTACAAGGGACTTTCTTCCTCAATTGGATCTCAAATATAACACCCTCTATCTAAGGCTTTGACAAAAGTCTATTTTAGAGTAGGTTTACCTGCACCCCATTTGGGGCTCTACCAGCATCTAAAATGTCCAACATAGAGAGTAAATTGTTTCCCCAGCCCCATCCAAAACATAATGAATTAGGGTAGACTGACCTATCATTGATTGCCTACCTATGATTGAACACTTATTTATATTTTCAGCATATGTGTTTCATTTTGAGTGATTTAAAATGTTATGGGAGCGCTTCCTCAAGCTCTAGAAATCATCTTTGAAGTGCAAAGGACAAGGAGTAATGAAAAATAACAAGAAAAGAAATTACTTTCCAAGTTACAAAACATGTTATTTATTTATTTATTTATTTCTCTTTGGACCCCTCTTGCTTTCAAACCTCATAACTTTCTTATTTCTTATTCATTTTAAATGATTTGAAATGCTATAGGAGCATCACCTGAAGTTCTACAAATTGTCTTTAAACTCTAATAGCAACATAGCAACATACAAAATTTTTTTTGGGTGTTTGGGAACCGGTCTGTGTAGGGTTTGATGGTTTTTTTTTTTTAGTTTTTTTTTACCCTCTTTCCTTTGGGGGGCTGTAACCTTCTCATTTCTAATTTGTTTTCAAGGATTGTTAGTATGCCAGATGCACCAAGAGGAGGGGTTCAAGTTTTGTTTAGACACCAGAAATAACAGAGCCCTCCCCTTGGATCAGGCCTACTCTGAGCACTTAAGTGTTCGATCACTGGCTGGTCTACCCTAAACAACATAAGGTGAGAGTTGATTTATATGCCAGGTGGGGCCAGTCACTAGTGCTGACCAATTAGAACAAGTCATTTTTTTTTAATCATAGGCCTCAAGGAGATCAATGTATCCTATGAAAATTTACACGTCCAAAAAACTTTACATGTCCAAACTGCAAACCTATTTTCACACTATTTGGAAGGCTGTACTTCATCCAAAGTACAGTGTACAAGCCATGTTACTACTGCTGGTGGACCAGCTCTTACAGCATCTCCATCATGATACACAAAACCCGGCGCTAATGGTAACTTAATAATTATTTCAATTACCCTATTGTTTACTCTAGCCTTTCAAAACCCACCCGATCTTGGCAAAAATCTTTCTTTTGCTAGACAACTTGTCACACAACATAAGAGTAGGAAACAACATTTGCAGCAAATTTTGTGACATCACATTGTTTCATGAAGGCATCTGTGGTGTCACCAATATTTGCAACAGTTGTGAATCCTAGTTTCACTAGCTTATAGAGTGAAGAAGGTGAAGAAAATTGTTGCTGAATAGGAATGACAATTTTGCTACAACTTTCCTACACATTAGTTAAGATGAGAAAACAAGGTGTGGTTGGAAAAACAACTCAATTTGGGATAATGCATGTGAAGACTATAACAAAAACAAAACACTAGCTTGTGACATTGAAAGACTTGCAATATTGTTTGAAATAGAATGGGGTTGTACAAAACACATGATATGGTTGTTGCAACATTGAAAAGAGGCAATGATTTTAAAAGAGGTGAACATCATGGTTTTATTTACATTGTTAGATGATCAATTCATCTTGTTTGAAGTGAAGGAGTACTTTCAATTGTGGGGTAAAAACATGGTTAGGTGATTCATTTTTGACATTTTCAATAATTCATGTCTTATATTTAGGTAATTGTTTTTGTAATTGTAATAATTATCAAATTAAATTTTTTATCATTATTCTTTATGCTTTTGGTTACAAAAATTGATGGACTATTCTATAAATCTTTTTAGACATGTAATTGGTTAAAAATCCATGTGAAAACTTGAATATTTCAATGTGAAATGGAGGAAAAAATGACAAAAAATGATGAAAAATCGTAAAATTACTTTTCTTCTAAAGTAAATTATTTTTGTACTAGGAATTTTTCAATATTATTTTTAAATTATTCATTTAATGGTTTTTTTAAAAAATTTGTTTTGAAATTATTATGACATAATTTTTGAGTCCCTTTTTTATTTTTTGTGTGATAGATGCCATGTCATCATTTCAAAATTCCATTAATAATCCATTTTTAAAAAATTCATTCATAATTTTTAATTTGATTCCCATTAGAGTTGATTGCAACATGAATAATAAAAAAATTGACAATGTTAATATTGAATGTGATTTTACATTTAAAGTTCATTTGTAATAAAGAAAAATTCTAATTCTAATAGTCCAAATTGTCCACTTAATTATGTTTTCACCTTGCATTGCAGCAAGGGGTTACAAAAATTGCAAGTTCATTTCACCCTTTCAACATTTGCCCCATTAACACATGCACAACTTACAATTTTGTTTACAAAAGCAAATATTAAAATTTCACCTACAATGATAAAAAAAACATAATGCAGTTTGGAAAACCTTTAAATCTTTACATATTATATAGTTGACAAATTAAAAAAAAGATCATGAATGGTTGCAAGGAGAATAGCATTCATATAATAGAGAAAGGAATAACAAAAAGAAAATGCAATTTCTCTATTTTTATGTATGGCCATTACATTATGTGCCCATAAGTGTTTAATGAAATCATTCTTCAAGTGATGGTCTAATTCTGTGTTTTGTATTTATTATGTCTTGTGCCTAACTTAATTGTGTTAAGTCATGAAAATGTTAGAAATCATGATTTCTTAATCCCATTTGTCACAAGGATTTGCAATGGTGTGAAAATGAGCTTGTAACGTCTCGAATGCATGTTGCACATTCTTTTTACAAGATTCACTTGCATCAACAAACTCAGCTTTTTTACCATTTTAGTTCATGAATAGTTTGCACAAAAATGGAGCAACATGGATATATCCAATTAACAAGTACATAATATTGAACATATTGATTCCCATTGACCACAAATGGTATATTAGACCTTGCACCTTGCAAGACATTAAAAACAAGAGGACTATAATCAAGCACATTCAATTCATTATTCCCACTAGGAAAATCAAAATGTGCATGCCAAAACCACAAAATCTAGTTTGCAATTATTTCAAAGATAATGCTATTATTCTTATCTTTGCCACTAAATTGATATTGCCAATGGAGTGGGCAACTTTTTCAAACATAGTGCATGCCATCTAAGCTGACAAACATCCATAGAAAACCACAGTCACAATTGATCTCTAGTTGCTTGTCAATGTTTGCCATGTTTGGTTACCATAAGTACCTTCACTTAAAAAAATTCTTCACTACTTTGTAGAATTTCTTCAATACCCCCACCATGATCACTTCTCCCAACTTGCAAGATTCATTTGACACACCAACAACTACACCATGAGTTAACATCCTTAAATGCAAGAGTGTGTTTAAAAATTGAAGATAAACCCAAGACTCCACAAGCATCACATTTATGTTGAAAATAGAAATTAGGAGCTACAATTATATTCATAATGTGTAGAAACACTCTATGTGCACATCCTTTAAGATTTGCTGAAAATGTAATTAGAATAGACTACATCATTACAAAAGTAATCTTGCCAAATTCAATCATGACCACATTTTCATTCATGTTTGCACTATGAAGCACAAGACAGAAAACCAAATGCTCATGTTGATCAGCCTCCAGCTCAGCTCACATCAAATCAGTGAGATTCTTTCACCATTGCTTCATATCTAGAATCAGATACACGATGTAGGGAGTGTGGAGCAAATGAAATCTACATGAGAAACGCCAGAAGCAGAGACACACGTGGGATATCTGGCTGCCTTGAGAGGAGAGAGATGATGTGCAAGAGTAAAGTGACTGGAAAGGGTGGGGGCAGCGCAAAGGTATGCTGTTGCATCATGAGGCGCTCCTCCAAAACCTCCGCTAGTGTGTAGGTACAGGGACGGTTGCCAAAGCAACAGTGGAGATGCCTTGAAGGCTTGTCGCATTCTCCCTGAATGGAGAATTTTGCTGTTGAATTAATTCAACGCCTTCTATTGATACGCTCCCCAATGGATTTAATATTTCCTTATTATAACTTTATGTTGCAAATGTCTGGAAGCGCCTAGTGGTACAGCGGCAACTTCAACACATCTGTTGAATAAATAATAAAATTTGAAGGTTTCCTGTCAAAAACATATATTCCTAACTATTTCAAAAGGTATTTTCACTGGAAAAAGTGGTTTTTGAGAATTTTCAAAATTTTTACAAATAATATAATTTATGTGGAAGCTATCAAGTTACTTGGGGAATCTTTTGCAATTTTTTAAACAACATTTGCAGACGTGTTTTTGTTACTGCATTTGCAGACAAGATAGTCACGCTCTGGCCCACATTAGAAGATATGCTTGTATTGACAAGGGATGGGCACTAAGACTTTCTTATCCAAAGATGCGGAAAACAAGTCATACAAGTGTACATTCACTCTTTACTTTTTTCTGGCGGTCTTTGATCTCTTTCATTTTGCAAAAGATATAGTATATGTATCCTTGAAAACGCCAAGCCTGAACAGGAGCCTCAGCTATAAAAAAGGAGAGGTTCAAAGAAAGGTGGGCAAAGGGGCGTTGGGTGTGAGAAAAGATCAGGGGAGACTTTCCAAGAAGGATGGGCAAAGCTTCTACAGCAAAAGATCCAAGTGTTATTAAAATGGAATAGTTACACATATGCCTGTTGCTCATTAAAAAACAAGAAAAGTTAAGCTTATATTATTGAAGTTGTCTGCAAAGACAGCAAACCCTAGAATTGTGGGTTTCTTGAAACAAGATGGAACTCAACCCAAGAAGATTTGAGTTTTTTCTTGTTTTCTTGTGTTTACCTAGGAATTTAGGTCTGTTCTATAGGATACCTAAGGGGTTATTCTCAGATCTACCCAGGGAGACATTTAATGATTTACTTAGGTTATGGGATATTTAAGGACTACTTAAGAGATTACTTAAGGCGTACATAGGTTACGGGATAACTATAAAAGTTTTTATAAGACTACATAAAACTTACTTTTGAGGTTAATTAGACATTTCTTAAGCTAGAGGATACCTAAGGATTATTTAGTGAGTTAATTAGGATTGTGCAAAAGGGTTACATCAGGCCTACAAGAGGACAATGAAGGAATAATTTTCACAGACCCTATATAGACTCTATGTAGCTCTTTAAGTAGTCCTTAGGTATCCTGTACTTAGGTAGGTTCCTAAGTTGTCCTCATTAGCAGCCTAAGTAACTCTCATGTAACCCCTTACGTAGGGTGTCGATAGCCTTTATCTTAGATAGCCCATAACCTAGATAGGCCCCTAGGGAAGCCCCATATAGTAGCCCCTATGTAAGCTTTTCATCATCATTGTCTTACATGGATATTTGGGTAAGTAGGTAAAAAGGTAAGTACTCCATGGGTGGGTAAGTATAGGCAAATAATCCATGAGTGGATAGGTAGGTAAATAGGCCATGGGTAATTAGATAGGTAACCCACATGTAGGCTGGTAGCCTATAAATAGGCAAGGAGTTCGATAGGCCCTAATTTAGTTAGGGCTTTTCCTCAGTAATCTCTCTTAATTTATGTGGCCATAACCTAGGTAGACATAATTTAGTTTTAAAAAACCTATGATGACAGTTCATCCTTAGTTTGACGAATGATGTCACTTTGATGAATTTTATGGACACCTCAAAAAAGAGGATGATTGAATATAATCAAGACTAAAGTTGGGCCCAAAGTAAGGATAAATTTAATATTTGCACCTTGAGGATTCAGTTATTTTGTATTGTAAATGAGTTCATTAGTGTGCATCAAACCTTTGTGTATTTCAACAAAGATTAGCAGTAATGATATGAGTGAAAACTAACGTTGATTGTTAGGTGTAGACTTGGTTGGCCTAGAACATTTGCATACCATTAGTGCTGATCCAAAAAAACAACCTTGGGGAGATTGGTTTTTAGATTAGCACTAACCTCTAGGAGCTCTCCTTACATTTTGCCTCTCATCACATCCTTTTTGACATGAGCAATAAGAAAACCGGTTGATGTGTAAAAGGGCATCAAAGTTAAATGAAAAATGATCTCCTCTCAGTGATTCCTTTCAAAATTAAGGTCGACATAATAGGCAATGATTTGGAGGACATAAGAAAAGGTTTGAGACCCACTATTGTATATTGTTTCAGAGGGAGCGCCCCAGGGCAAGGATTTATTTTTAGTTATGTGGCAGTGGTTCTACCAGGGCCTGTTCCAGAGTGAGATTAGTGTCCCTCATCTTCCATTCACAACAAGAAAAACCCGCTCATGTCTTTCTGTAAGCAGCCAGTATTGCAGTACCTTTCCAGGTTTGGTGAAAAAAAAATTATATTTTTTTCAAAATCTATTTCAGCACTTAAAATATAATTAATGAGAACTTGACAACTTCTTTATAGTTTTCTGGACTTTGAATCTCAAACATTACAAGACTTTTTCCACCATTTTGTATTGTATCTTTTTGCAAGAATGGGGAGACATAATGTTCCATCAAATTATAGGATAGAGAAATGTTGTCGTTTATTGAATACTTGTTCTACAAGTGGACTGGCCTAAAAACAGGAGGCTCCCAGGTTTCCATCAATCTTTGTATTTTTCCATCCCTTATAATTTTTTTAGAAATTTGACATTTCAAATAGATAATTTCTCAAAATTCAGCAGTTTGAAAAATAGTTTAATTACCATTGAGTCTGAAAAGGTTCTACAGAATGAACTCTTAGAATACTCCCATCAGATTGAAAAGCCCATCATGTTGTAGGGGAGGTTTCAGTACAAATGTGTTCTCTTGGGGGGTTGCAGGGGAAGGCAGGGGGCACCCAAAGGTGTGAGCTCGAGGGTGTTTCCAAACCTCAGGAGAACACAAAAGTACAAGAACCTCCCTTCATGTAAAACAACTCTCTTTTTATTTCCTCCTGTCTTTCCTGTTTCATAAAAAAGAAATATTTCCATGGGAATGTAGGAATCTATAAAATTGGGGAAGCTCCCTCAACACAACACCTTAGGGTTCTTCTGCTGGGGAGATCCCTCAAAATACACATAGAAATAAAAGGGGAGTTGTTTAAGTTATCTTACATGCCTTAACATTAGACTTTGTCAAAAGTTGGGGCATACGAAAGGCACAAAAATAATACTGAAATGATGTGTCCATTTAACAACTTTTGTCGGCCTTCTAGAAATGATGATCTTCCATCACAAGGAGCCAAGTTCAGTTAGCAAGATGGAGAATAAATTGGAGGTCATCTATTACAATTCTGGCAGCCGTACTATTTTTACTAACCAATGAATAAATCTAGCAATTTTTATTTTAAAATAATATTGTTGTACCTGACCCCCCTAAATCATGGATTTTTTAGCATTTTCTAGTTTTTAAATCTTATCTCCTTTCATATGTATATGCATATTATTTTTTGGAGGAGCATGTGTGTAATTGTAAATAGGCATGTAGTCACTGCATGATACCAACCAAACTCCTTACAATACCTCCAATGTATATAATTTTTTTCACATCTGCAGTTACACATGAGTAGTGTAAGTGATTGTCAAATACATTTTTTTGCTCGTAAATTCATTCATTTGTGTGATTTAAATACATTTACATGGTTTTGTGTAAATGTTTTGGGGGCATGAAAGTGTAAGTTTACATATTACACACTTATTGATCTACCTATTAATGAGTTTTGGGTGGACCTCAAATGTCAATGTTTTTTCTGTAACAGGCCACTTTGATTGGCCCTTTAAAAAAAAATTGGACTTTTTGAAAAAATTTATAGAGTGCTTGTCATTCTAATGACCATGTATTTGATAGGTATTTTGTTTTCTATAGGGACGTAGTTTAAAGATACCAACTTGAATATGTATTTATTCCATTTATTTAATTTCCATAATCAAGAAAAACACAAGAGATATGGACTTTCAAAGTTGAACATTATGGTTTGTAATTTTGACAACAATTTTATATATGCTTTGAAATGGTCCAATCATTTATGATGTGTTGATTAGGGATTTGATTATTGTGAGATAATATATTTAAAAAATTAAGTTTGAAAATTTTTACATGATGACATTTGTAAGATTTGATTTATGAACTTTTAAAGAAGCTAAAAAATAGGGTTTTTTCAAAAATCCATAAAATATTAAATTTTATTTTTTTTGGAATGCACATGTGTTAAAAAAAGGGACTTCTAAATGGGCTTCAGATTAAATGGAAAACATTCCCAAGGAACCAATGGAAAACCTTTGTAATTCACTTTAACCTGTAGAAAATACCCTTGTTTTGGACTAAAAAAATGGTAATAACTTGTAGGCCATTGGTCCATTCATTCTTATACCCACCTTAGGGCAATCGGTTTCAATTTTATTTCATGGACAAACAATTATTACATTTGTGCTTAGTAATGTTCATTAAATGGATTTGATTAGATCATACATGGTACACGAATTTAAAAGGTTACATAATTCATTTAAAAAGGGTTGCAAGGAAGATGACTATTTTTTTAGCCCATCCAATTGATTGTTTGTATTCACTACACTTAGATTTTGTTGTCCCATGTGCAAGTCACATTTGGAAGAAATAATCATGTAAGAAAACATGTCAAATTGTTTATAGAAACTTATGTATTCATTTTTTGGAATTTTGGTTTTTGTCAAAGTATTGATGCATAATTACTTACTCTTGTGAAAAATCACCATCACCATTGGAATCATCACAATTAATTTGGATTCTCTAGTTTTTCACATTTAAATTTATTCCACCTAAATTTTATATTTGGTAAATAGCAAAAGAAAAAAAGTCTTTGAGTGATGTATTCAAAATGTAATACCCTAAACATGAATATGCCTCTATTGAATAAATATGAAAAGTGTGTGGATTCCTTGTAGATTTAATGTTTCATTTTGAGAAATGATCACAATTTCAAATCATAATATTTTTTTTTAAATTACATTTTTTTGATTTCTTGTGTTATAATTTTTTTTAAAAAAATACATCATGTAGATTATACCCCATTTATATGTGGTAAAGGAATCTAAAAATTCTAAAATTTTGAACAAATTTGCAAAATTCTTTGAATTTTCTAAAGTTTTAAGATTTCACACTTTAAAAATTATGAATTTTTTTTTAGTGTGGTTAATAGGCTCTTATCATTTAAATTTTTGTGATAGAATAGATTTTTAGTTTCAATTTTTTGACATCCATATAAATGAAAAAATAATAGCAACTTGCCATGATTATTGTGGTTTCAAATTTTACAAAAAAATGTTTATCTAATTTTGACTAGTTATGTTTGTGATCCAACACCCTAAATTTGGATCGTTCAAATGTGATTGCACCCAATAAGATGTTCATGAAATTCAACATGTGTTTCATGATAAAAGAAGACTAAATGTGGCTTGTTTTCAACCCACAACCTCACATTCATGACATCATTAACATGTAGTTGGAAAGTTTCTTTCATTAATTTTCCAACTATGTTACACACATTTCAATGTTCAATGTTCATAAAGGAATATATCATGACTTAGTCTTTTTGTGCCATCCATCACATCCTTCATGTGCTAATGATGTTTATTCATCATTTTGGACTTGATAGTCCCAAACTTAGTTGCTTCAACACAAATTCTTTCATTGCATCACTTACATGTGCACAACAAAAATTTAAACTTTGCCCATGGGTTGACATCTCCATTCAAGTTTTTAGACCCATTAAATTCACATGCTTTGTGCAAATGTACAACTTATGTAAGAACTTTGCAATGTTGAATATGAGGTTAAGAAATTTGATATGAAATTCTATAAAAGAAACTTTTTTTCATGTTTGCACCACGTAGATTGGTTATCTTGTTGTGCTGTCTTATTGTTTATGTTGGGTGCCATCCTCAGCCCCTTTTTTTGTGTTGGAACCAATTCTAATGTTATCACTTTTTCTGGAACTCAAATAGTCAAGATACACTTGTGTTGACAACAAAAAGCTACTAACATATTACATGGTACATTGAATATTAGTGTAGATGTAACATGCCTCCAATAATTATAATATAAACTGTGTCTTATTGTAACATGCATGATACAATTATAATGTATGAAACAATATATACATCAAGCCTAGGCTACCATGTAATACCAAAATTCTAGATAGTAATAAAGAACATTGACTATTATTGGTTTCATATGGTGTAGCAATTCAAATGTGATTCACACAGTATTCTTGGTTAATGGATATTCTTTATGCACTTGATGAAATTGCAATGGTTATTCACTTGTATTCCTTTTTCATCTAGAAAATCAAGGACATACATGTACACTATCTAAACCTTGTAAGAATGTTTTAATAAATTGAGGTGTTCCAATGTTTACAAAAGTTCACCATGTTGAAACAATTCCTTGTGTGGCTCTTCGACTTTGGAGTGGATAGTTCGAACTTCATGACTAAACATAAGACAAAACATCATCTCTTTTTAAAAATCAGATGTGTGATCTTATGATATTACTTGTTCATATCCATTCCTCACACACCCAAAACTATGAATTTTAATGGGCTGGTTGTGACTCCAACTTATCTTGAATGCTCCAACATGAATCAATCTTGGCATGAGCCCACAATTTACAACCATGCATGCATGTGATCAAAAACCTATAAACACAAATTTCCTCTTGCCAAGTAAATCACACAATACACATAAGAGTGAAGTAGACAACAAACACCCCGTGCACTAGAATAAATCACACAACAATGATTGAGCTAAAATAATTTACAAAATAAACAATGCAAAAACACAAACTAAACGAAAAGCTAACAATACACAACATTTTAGAAAAGGAATTAAAGTAGAGCTTTATGAAAAATATGCAACATACAAAACACACTATTTAGCAAAAGCAAATGACACATCAAAGTCAATAAAAGAACTAAAGTAGACCACTAAACACACATGAAATTTTTCCAACACACTAAACAAGAAGCAAACAAAATTCAAAAAAAAAATAAAAATCTAGGTGGTGGGAGGGGCAGCTTTGTTTCTTACTTTTGGGAAAGCTTAATGATTGATTGTTGCCATAATACCCCATTTATTTGTTAATGAATGTCACCATCTTTGAGTCAAAGATATAAATCATTAAGTGCAAACACAAAGGGATGCACACTAAAGAAGGCATGAGAAAAGACAAGTGATGGCCCCACCATATCACAATAGTTGGGCATGCGTGTCTGACTATGTCTTCAAATCACTGACCCAGCCATTAGACCAGGCCAAAAATGGTGATGAACAGTCTTGGAAATAGAAATTTCATGTAGCCAATGGGAAGGCTCAACATGCACTCATGAATAGTCCAGTTTTTTTCTTTTTGAGGAGGTAGGGGGAGAGGGGTTTTTTGTTTTTCCCCCCTGTTCCCCATGTGTTCCCATCAATGTCCCAAAGGGTTCCCCCTCAAGATGTTCCCAATATGGTTTACCCAAAGTTCAACTCCCATGTATATAAACCGAAAAAGGTCACCAATAGGTAGCACATTTGTTTCTATTTGGCAACTTGGGGTCCAAAGAAGTGCTTCTATTTGTGGAGTGCCCAATCTTCCAAAGTATTGGTGATGGGCCAACCAATATGACCCCTTCCGAAAGTATGGTGCTCACGTGGATGATTAATTTTCTTAGTGTTTTTATATTAAAAAACTCCAATCCATTTTGCGTTCAAGTTACTTAATCATATTACACGGTTCCATTATCTCTGATGATTCTGTTTGAATCTGCAATATAAAAAAAGACAGGACCAATACACAATGATTGTGGAAAACACACAATGATTTATAACTATAGATCTGATTTTATGTAATAAAATGATTGAAAACTGGTGCCATCATACATGATAACAAAAAAAAAGGTCCCAAATTGTGTTTTTTTTCTGTTTTCTACAGACTACACAGCAATACGTCAGTAGATTAGGCAATTGATGATCATCAATTGTTGCAAGAACACAACCCAAATTTCCATACTTGTTGCATCTCACTACTAGTGTCTGAAGAGTTATTTTTGGAGATTTCACCTATTTTTATATGCGGGATCATTTCAGTTTCAGGAAAACCAAAATACAATTTCAGTGCCAAATATGAAAACTACCACGAGAAGCAGTTGGACAAAAGTTCTGGTGAAAATTTTTGGTTCATGAATCCGGAAATTTGGGTTTTGCACATTTCATGAAGAATTTGCAAGCGCTTCCTGCAAATTTGTAACTCCGGCGATTTGATGATTTGGGTGTCGTGTGTCTTTTAAGAGATTCATTGTGTTGCGATCTGCTGGAAGAAATTTTATTCTACTGCAATGGATGATTCCGAGCTTGTGCAGCTGCTGCTGCTGTCGGGGGGATTGACCTCTCCGCAGTTGATTCGGATCTCGCCCTCTGTACCTGTGAGAGGACTCAGATTTTGCATCTTGATCATGGCTTCGGCGAATGCTGTCAAAAATAAATCATTTTGACTGCTGTAAAGTTGCACCAGAGCATCGGAGCCTGGGGTGGTGACCAGGATCTGGTCCGTGTGTAGAATCCCAAGTTCATATCCCAGGTTCTTGTAGTACCAGTTGTCGAAAATGTCGGGCGTGGTGACGTCCAAGTCGACGACGGTATTTACGGGATCGGGACTGCAGATTTCTAGGATCTCTCCCTTCAGTATTGGGTTGACGTTGGTATCATTGAGGTT
>Ga0116227_10008524_pt1 | contig 19260 bp, 21 predicted proteins | sample S1TSphgellanicum_FD_89693 | JGI IMG/M metagenome (GOLD analysis project Ga0116227, IMG submission 89693) | Host-associated microbial communities from peat moss isolated from Minnesota, USA - S1T2_Fb - Sphagnum magellanicum MG | ecosystem: Host-associated > Plants > Peat moss > Unclassified... | reverse complement strand
TGCATCATCATTTAATTATGCACATTAGACCAAGTATGCCTTTTGCCTTTTTCCTTGTCTTTTTTCAAGTATGCCTTTTGCCTTTTTCCTTGTCTTTTTTTTTTTGTTTTTTGGTTTTTGAAATAAAAAAAAAAACAAAAAAAAAAAAAAAAGAAAAAAAAAAAAAATTAAAAAAAAAAAAAAAAAAAAAAAAAAAAAAATAAGGAAAAAAAAAAAAAAAAAGGAACAAAAATACCTTTTTTAAAAATTAATAAACTTAAATTTTTTACGCAATAACCAATATATTGCACCCTATATTTTTACTCATGTATTTTTTACTTTTTTACTAGTGTCCCCCTTAAGATTAATGGAGGGATGGAACATAACATGGCTTGGTATGTTGGAGACAACACCTTTTTTATAAACCTCTGAGCTTCAAGAATTTATAGTTTTACATAGTAGCTAATATCAATAGAATAAATATTTCAAGATATTAGTAAACAATATTGGAAACTAGTTATATTTGGAGTTTGGGGTAGTTATTGAAGATGGCTCTTGAGTTGAAAATATATTTATGGCAAAAAATGAAACTAGATAAACCACAGAATGTAGCAAAAGCAATCATAGAAAAAATAGTACCATGTTTAGTACCAAAAGTAACATCAACAACTATAGTTATTGATCCTCATGGTGATTTTTCATGTACAAATCAAGAAAAATATTATGGAGGATGTGTTTTTGGATGGTGGATGTGGAATTAACATCATCACAAAACAATTAAAATTGAGGTTGGGGTTGCCAAAGCCTAAACCCATACCATATGATCTTAGGATGGTGAATTAGACCACTACAAAACCAATGGGATTGATTCATGATTTGAAGATATATGTTCAAGACAAATGTTGTATTATTGTGTTTATTGTGGTACATAATAATGTAATAGATGCTAATTATTCCATGCCACTAGGGAAATCATGGTTGAGGGATGTTAAAATAACACATGATTGGGGAACAACATAGTGACCATTCAAGGGAATGGAACAGTTAAAACCATACTGGTGATTAAGCACTTGAGAACAGAGGTGAAAATATTAGAAATGTTATTATGTTATAATTACCAGAATGGTATCACCAATGAAGAGGATATCATATTTGTTATAGAACCAAAATTGTTTTTTATAGGCACCATTAGTCTACCAACTACATTTCAGTATGTAGGAACCATAGAATCCAACCACAAAAGTATTAAAGTCAAGAATCATAGTACAAAACTAAGTAGTACAAAATTTGTTTCAGTAGAAGGAGAAACTAAAAATAGATATGAGCTAGTATATCATGTAAAAAAATAATGTATTACAAACCAAAACCAAGGAATGTTCAAATGGATGAAATTACAACAAAGGTCAAGGCTCAAGAGTTGCAAATATCCAGCTAGACATTAACAAAAGAACATCAATTAACAAAACTCAATTTTAGGATTAAAAAAGAACCATAGATGGTGAAGGTGAATTCTAAATTATAACCAGAGAAGGTGCTAAAGTTGGAGGAACTTTTTCGAGAATTCAAGGATGTTTTTGCATGGACATGTAAAGATTTGAAGGCCATCCCACTAGAATTAACTCACCACAAAATTGAATTGGATACAACCATACCATCGACATATCAAGCCAAGTATATGTTAAATCCAAATTACATTGCAACAGTGAAATAAGACATTATAAATTATTAACAACAAGTTTCATGCAACCTATTGAATAGGCTACATGTATGGTTGTCACTAATTATGGGAATACCAAAAAAGAATGGGAAGTTTAGAATCTATGTGGATTGCAAAAAACTGAATGTAACAATGAAGAAGGATCCTTTTCCATTATCATTTATAGATGAAGTACTAAACATAGTGGTAGGGTGTCAAACATATTTAGTTTTGGATGGATATTTTAGGTATCACAGATATCCATAATTCCAGAAGATAGATACAAAATAATGTTTATCACAAATTAGTGAGTGTTTATTTGGAGGCTGAAGTTTTTTGGAATGAAGAAAAGACCTCCAACATTTAAGAAAGTTATGACAAAAGCATTTAGAGAATATCTGGACAGTTTCATGAAAATATTCTTAGACAATTACACAACATATACTGACATGAAGATTCATTTGCAAAAGTTTAGTTTATGCTTTGGAAAGTGTAAGGAGTATAACAATAGTTTAAACCCAAAAAAATGTGTTTTTATGGTATTTTCCAGAATAATTTTTGGATTTATTGTTTCAAAGGAAGTAAACTACCTGATCCAAAGAAAATACAGCTAATAGTGAACATGCATGTACCACATAATTAACTATAGTTTTAAGTATTCAATGACATGGCATAATTTTATAGATGTTTTATCAATAACTTTGTAACTTGTGGATAGAGGAGTGTTAAAAAACTTGGGAGCTTATAAAGCAAAAATATAATGAAGTGCCGATTTTAATACCACCGAATTGGAACATGGAGTTTCATGTTCACATAGATCATTGAAAGAAATTATGTCATTTGCAACCAAAAAATCTATGATTATAAGTCCTAATTGATTATATTTATGATTTTAGTCACAAATTATTACTTTGAATCCTATGTGTAAAAAGTCATATGGGTGCAATCATATTAAAATGTACCATTAACAATATTAATTTTTTGAATTTTAGATTGTAATATATATAAATAAAATAATGTTTATAAAATGTAATCATGAATACGTTCTATACATATCATAAAAATTTGGAATCAATCTAATGAGTGAAAATGCATAATTTACACTTTTAAGGATTCATAACCATTGGTTAAAAACAATTTTTACACAAAAAACACAATTTGAAAATTTTTTTTATGGCATATTTTGGGATTTAAAAAATATACACCTTAACATAATAGTATCAAGAAAAAATTTAATTTAATTTAATTTTTTCGAAAAGACCTATTAAAAAAATCCTAAAAAGATTTTTCTTTAAAAAAAAAAAAAAAAAAAAAGTGGTCTAAGGAGGCACATGTGGCTCCTTATAGCGTGGTTAGACCCATAGTCATATAGCAATGGGGCATGAAACTAATAGATGATGTGGTGGTGACAAGATGGGGGAATGTGAGTTGTCATCACTTTTATTTCGTCTATATGGCATCCATGATTAATGACAAAGTGACCTGCATGTCCAATTATCATTACAATGATTAAAAAATGATTACAAATCATTTGATATGAACATAAACAACCTTAACCACCCACCTACCTATGTACCATCCACCCACCCACCTATTCGTGACCCACCCATCCATCCACCTACTTACCTATCCAGTTGCGCACCTACCTACTTCCTTACCTACCTTTTATTTCCTATTTCCTATATCTTGTCCTTTTCCTTCTTATCATCCTATCACTTGTTACCTATTTCATATAAGTCTTGTAGTGATATGAAATATACATGTGAAATAAAAAAACTGGACCAAAATTGTACACCTTTTGATATTGTAGTCCATTGGTAAGGACTTGGTTTATCATTATGAAGGTGAAGGGTTCAATTTTTAACACTTGCAACTTATGTGCATTTCTAAAAGGTTGCGATAAGTAGGCTACATTAAGGTAGTTATAGAGGTTACATAAGTAATCTTAAGTAGGTTAAACTACTACCTCATGCTTGCTTACCTACTTAGACTTATTACCTACCTATTAAAAAACATATTTTAATAATAATCTAGAAATAAAAATTTAATCTAGGTGTAAATTCGAATAATCAAATGGTCAAATGTTTACCAATCATATGTTAGTCATTCATTATATGATATTGTAACATTATATGTGGCTTATCCTTTATGATTTGTCCTTAATGACTATAGGATGAAAAGTGCCACATCAAACATTCAATGATTGCTTGTCCTTCACTATTCATCCATTAAAACTAAAGGCCTTTAGTCATATAATGTCCGGTATGACTAAAAAATCAATCATATATGAAATCATAAATTTAAGAATTTCTTTTAGTGGATGCATCATTATTAACTATAAGAGTCACAGAATGTCATAAGGAATAGTGATCAACCAATAGTGTATGCTTTTAGACTTTTTAATAGTGCAAAACATAACTATAACACCACAAAAAAAAACCTTAAACATTATCTATTGGGAAATAAATTTGTGTTTTATGTAGATGATATGACTTTAATTTACTTGGTAAACAAACTACATGTTTCAAGGAGAATCATTAGGTGGTTATTGTTATTTTAAAAATATGACTTCACGATAGTATACAAGCCAAGCAAGGCTTTTGTAGTTGTAGATGTTTTGGGGTCAAAACATGTAATTAGGAGTCAAAAAGGGTGTCAAATGTAAAACATAATTGGTCAAAATCAACCATTTATTTTAATTACCATTTAGAACCATAGTAATCATGACAATTTAGTCTTTTTTTCCCTCATATGAATGTCAAGGAAGTTAGAGTAAAAATTCATTTGATTCAATTTTAAGTTTTGGTTTGGTTTTAATTTAGGACATTTGAAAATGTATACCTACTGCATCAGATGGAGTCAATTTTGCAAAGGATTATCAAAAGGATTCATATAATAAACAAAATTTCATTGAAAAAAATTATAAATGATAAGATTATACGAACCACACTCAAAAAACAACAACATACAAAATAGTTATAAGATATACACCATACAACTTGTTTATGGGTCACATCCTTTAATGCCTATAGAATACATCTTGCTAATAATCGGTAGGGACCATAAAAGAAGGAATTTTGTGAGAGTTTTAACAAATATAATTTCAGAGGTAGAAAAGCTATAGGAAAACAAATTGCAATCTAAGGTGAAATTAGGAACACAACAATGGAACAAGGCTTTATGGAATCATTAGAAAAATATGAAAAAAACAATTCAAATTTGGTGTGTGAATACAATTTACAAAAAATTAGCATGAGTGAAACCACAGATTATGTATGTTATAAATATTTTTGAAAATATTATTTGTATTGTTTGTTAGTAAGTAGAAAGCAATTCTGAATATAATCTGCACCTACCATAAAAACTTGGTGAAAGTGTTGAAAACCCATTGAAATCATAACAAAAATTTGGTAGGAACGCATTAAAAAAAACAAAAATTCAAAAAATCCAACAAATCCAACAAACCAACACCCTCCCTAGAAGGGGGGAAAAAAAACTAGGCCCATTAGCTACCTTGCATTCCCCATAATTTATTGATTTGAATTTTTGTATCCTCAATTGTGTTTGTCAATTTTTTTGGCCTAAGCTAATGGAAAGAGCATGAATTGTAGAGACATAGTTATTGTGGATAATTTAACATAATCATCAATGTCCAAAACGTAATGATACAAATATTTTAAGTTAAGCTTTCTTAAGGTCAAGGTTACTTGTAGGGGAAGGTTTTATATCTATTGGCATAAACTTTTTTTTCACACTCTTATGGACTTGTGCTCTTAGAGTACTGTGTGTAGGGTAATGCCCCAGCCCACAGGCACTATTGGAATAATGGCCCACATGAGGCAGAACCGAGGTATGCCCAATTCTGCTAATGCCTGCTGCTGACAGCATTACACCACTTAAAAATTAATGATTTAAATTTTTAAAAAGAAAATTCAGGCCATAGCTAGCCGGTTTCCAGCAGATACTCATCAGACATCACAAGAGAAATCACATCGGGCATTTTGGAAATCAAAATATTTTCTGAAATTCCCCACAATTTCTTACACTTTGTAAGCATTCGAGCAAATACACTAGGAATTTGTGCAGAAGATTTTTCAATGCCTTGTGAATTGAGGATAAAGATCAAGGCCTAGGGTTGATGACCTCCTAGGCTTACATGGCTCAATGAAGCTCCATCTTCTTAGTCTTTTCTTTACTGGTAGGGTAGATCGGTTGATGATTGAACATTTAAGTGTTCAGTGCAAGCCTCCAAGGGGAGGGCTTGGTTGTTTTTGGTGTCCATGTAAAACTTGAACCTCTCTTATTAGCACATTTAGCACACTAAAAATCGTCAAAAATGAAATAAAATTGAAAAAATTGTGATCCCTCAAAGTAGAGGGAGTCAAGAACTAGAAAAACAAACCACTGAACGTTACAAAGGCCAATTCTTGAACACTCAAATTTTTTTTATATGTTGCTATGATGTTATTAGAGGTCCAGAATGATTTGTAGAACTTTAAGTGACACTCTCATAGCACTTTTAATCGTTTTAAATGAATAAGAAATAAGAAAGTTATGAGGTTTGAAAGTAGAAGGGGTCCAAAAAGAAGAAAAAAAAAACTCGTTTTGTAAGTTGGAAAGCTTTTTTTTTTTCTTATTATTTTTTCATAACTCCTTTTCCTTTGCACGTCAAAGATGATTTCTAAAGCTTGAGGCAGCACCCTGTAACATTTTAAATCACTCAAAACGAAGCACATATGATGAAAATATAAATAAGTGTTCAGTCATAGACAGGTGATCGGTGATGGACCAGTTTACACTAGGTCAGGCCCTAAGACAGGGGCCTTACAAAAATGAGGAATCTGCTCGAGGCCAGATTGTAGTTACACCCCCATCTGAGGGCCTTAACTATGTAAAGAAGTGCCGAGGAACCTTATGAAGTGTGAGCACCCAGCTAAGAACTTAAGATGCTTGCCTTGGAGGAAATCTTACCTCTTTAAGGTGCCCTCCAACCACATCAAGAAATTTTTGCCAGTTCTTTACGTACACAGATGGTTAAGATTTATAGACAGGGTTCCCTAAACCCTAATAGGAAAGGGAAATTTCTGTCTGTAAATCAATACAGATCCTCCAAATAGCAAAGGGTTAGTTCTTCATGAAGCCTGAGGTCCAGGGTTGATGCCCCTGTGGGGCTTACACGGCACAACGACCAACAAGCACCATCCTCTTAATCTTTTTTATGGACAATTATGATTAATCCAGAATATTCTTGAGGAGATGTGAGATGATGAGCAATAGTCTGTACTCTCACTCCAGATTCAGACACTGCAGGTTGAAGCGAAAGAATGGTGAAATTCGGAGTTCTGAGGTCAGTTCATCGTGATGAAGATTCAGCAAACAAAAATCATGTCATGAAGCTTCATGGGTGTAGCCAGATTGCAGAACTTAGTATTGCATAGAACAATTACATGGAGAGAAATATATCTAATATGGCTGCGCCGAGGCGCAACTGAGGTTTGGGCCAGGACTCACACCCAACTGAGAGCAGAAGTTCTGGTAATACGTGATGCGGTTGGAAGCTGCCGAACTGGTCTGGTCGCACTCAATTCCGCCGTTGATGATGTTGATAGTTTCACCAAAACCTGGTTCCCTTCCAGCTGCAATATCCGCGCTGCTAGGAGTCCAGTTCCCTATCATAACGTCGTGACAGGATGGTTTCGGCGGAGAAGTTGTAGTCCAAAACCACAGCGCTGTCTTGAATGCTAGAACTGGATCACTGGAAACCTGGTTAGGATTCGCAAGGATGTTGTAGCCCACAGACGCACTCGCCGCCCCGTAGTTGAAGTTCCTGTAGTTATAAGAACACGATTCAACATTAAAGCTGCACAGAACTAGATCCTTGATTCGATAAATCAGTTGACAATTTTCAAGCGCTCTTCACTCTGATTCTAGAAAAGAGTCGAGCTGCAGAGAATATTCTATTAATTCTACTTCTGTCCTTCGTCGAGTCCAGCTGCTTACAAGAGGTGCAGATGATGAGGATCTGCTTCTTACCATGTGATTTGAAGGGGTCCACGCCCATAGTACTCTTGTCCCGCAGCACACGGATATTGCGTAGAAGAATTCGGGTCGCAAAACTGGCTCTGATCGATCTCGTTGATGTAAACCAGACCTGCAGTACACATCAAAACAAAAGATCAGGGATCGAGCGGCTCGGAACGCAGAACCATGTCTAGATCTGATCACACTCGAACTGCTGTGCTGCATTTAGGAATTCGTTCCATATATCGATTGCTATTCTGAGAAGAAGTTCATAGCCACCACATGAGATGCAGCATTACACAACAATTCTGCTAGCTGCTGGAAACAAAGCTCACGTCGCGGAGATCCGTGCTAGCTAGATTAGTTTGTTGAACAACATACCCGATGTCTCTTGCGTTACGTGAGCGCAAAAGGCAGCAACTTCTTGTCTCATTTGAACGGAGCTTCCCGTGGTACCAAAAGAAGGGTAAGCATTGGCAGCAGAGATGAACGCAGCATAGGTGTAGAAGGAGTTCCGATTGGGAAAGAAGGAATTGAACAAGGAGTTGGTGAGTATGTTACCCACTCCTGATCCAGAACTTGCGGGAGGAGGAGGAGGAGGAGGAGTAGATGGACACTGGCTTTGGCAATTACCAGGGGCACAATAATCAGTGCCCACTCCACAGTAGCCATACTGACTACAACAAAGACCGTTGGCACACAAAGCATTCCCTCCTTGGCTTCCACATCGACACTGGCTTTGGCAACCAGTTCCACAATAGGCAGCTGTGTTTCCACAGTAACCATACTGACTACAACAAAGATCGTTAGCGCACAGAGCATTCCCTGCTTGACTCCCACATTGCTGAGCCTCACAAACTTGTACCAGACCAATAATTGCTACAACAGCAGCAGCCAAACCTATCAAATTGACAACTGCTGCTGCTGCTCTAAACTTCAAGACCTTCATCTTCAGCTCTTCTTCTTTAAACTGTGTTCCCAAAACAAAACAAACAAGTTGAGTCAACTTCCTAAGAGTGGATATTAAGATGATGTCCAGTGAAAGCAATTTACTCTTTGAAAGCTTTGTTACCAAATTGAACCCCTTTGAATCCCAAATGACAAAATTAGCAAATATTCTCTTGCAACAAGAAGTCTAGGTAGCTCTAGCAAATCTCTTGCAACAAAACTAGCTCTCTAGGCTCAATTTATCTCTTGCAGCGAGACTTCTAGCTTTAATTCTACCACTCTGTCCAAGAAGCTCTAGTGATGAGAGACACATCTAATACTAAGAGATCCAAACAAGTCTGAACTTTAGAGTAGGCAAGAAGATGTTCATCTTCTTTCTTTCCTTCAGTCAGAAGAAACTTGACACTTTCCTTCATATTCCTCAAAATGGGTTTGAACTTTGAACAACCAGAGAAGACCAATTGGGTCTATTTTGCACGTTATGAATTACATACGATTTTTTGATGTAATCTTGACGCATTCTTGCAGAAAGTGAAACAATTTGTCAAACTTTATTAGGCGAACTTGCAACAACGGAGAAATGAGGGGAGAAATTAAGCCTGACACAATCCTGCTGGAGTTCTAGATCTTTCATAATTCTATTGGGGATGTGGACAGCGGAACGCCAACTTTGAAAACAACATTCATCAACCACTCCTAGAATGTAAAATATCAAAAATGGGAATGGCTAATAGCAACGCCAGTGGTGCAAAAATATTTCTCACATCCAAGTTTAGTTTTTTATTTCTTTCCAACTGTACCCATAAAACTAAAACTAAAACTGCAACTGCAAATAGGTGAGAGACTACTGATAGCAACCCACCTGGACCAATGATTACGATTGGCGAATCAAAAACGGGGATCAGCAGTCAGATCCATTTATTACATCTTATCTGGTCAAATGTCTTTGACCAGCCTCAGCCAAACCAGCATGTTTTCACGTTTATTTAATCACTTGTAATTTCCAGGGCACAAACTCAGCAGCGCTGGAGCGGCTCTAAAATAAACTTTAGGATACTTCTGAATAAGTCAACTTGATCATAAATATGACAACTTCGGCCCATTTTCTCTGGCAAATAAACCATGTGTACCTTTTGCAGCTTCCTTTTGTTCTCGCCTAGTCGCAGCCAAAAAACACAACACTGAAGGGTCCACATGGGGAGAAAGTCTATTGCACATCAGGTGACTAATGGATTAGGGAAGGGGGCAAAGGGTCCAGATGGGGAGAAAGTCTATTGCACATCAGGTGACTTTTGTAGTACTGCTTCTGTAACTCGTGTTTTCGCCATGACCTGTCAACTACTAGTCGTAGTACCCTAAACCCAACTTCAACTAGGAATTCTGTAGAATACTTTTTCTCAGATCACACTGTTCATGTCAACGTTTTTCTTTATGTAACTGGGCTGCCAATTGATGGTGCACAAGTCGCTATTGGGTCACTTTGGCCCATCATCACCTTCGTGGGCTTCAAATTTTTCAGAAAAATTCATGGTTTTTGCCAGAAAATATTAAACAGGCCAAAGGATATGAATGCAGTCAGTACAAAAGTACTGCTGCAATTTTTTCCTCCAGTCTGCCCATTTGCCCGGTTTATTTTCACCTTTGTCATGCCTAGACATGTTTTGAGTCCATGTTATGCACGTTATGGACACACTAGGGGTATAAAGGGGTATGTAACATATTACTTGGCATGTTATGTGAGGTTACAAGTGCAAATCTTGCCATATTATATAAGGTTATGAGTGCAAAACATGCCTGGGTGTCACTTGAGAAAATATAGATGGGGCAAATGGGCAGACTGGAGGAAAAAATCACAGCAGCACTTTTGTACTGACTGCATTCATTTCCCTTGGCCTGTTTAATGTTTTCCGTTTTTGCCTTACACAAATGAGATTATCCGCAAAGCTAGCCAAACTGGACCAGAACCCTGAGTTTACAGACCAAACTCAGGGTTCTGATCATCAGGACTGCGAGGATAAATTTGCTGTGAAAAAGCTCTACTACAAAACATTGGGTTAAACTCTGTTAGAGAAGTAGTAGATCAGTTAGTTAGTTAGATATGATGTGATTGAACTCTGTTTAACAGACACATTGTGAAGAGACACATAAGTGACTATGTAAAATAAAGCTTGTATGCAAGACAATACAGATGACTTAATTCTTTTTAGTGTTCTCAAGGTCTTGTATCAGAGCATGGTTGATAATAGAAAGGGGTGAACATAAATTTAAATGAAAAATTAATTATTATAATAAAATTGAGTCATGTTGTAAAGACGAGAAATGTTCATGGATTCAAATTGTATGAGTTTCTTCAATCAAAAGAAATGTATTTGTTCAAAACATCTAGAATACTGAAACTGTTTAGCATGCCCACACTTGATTCTGAATAGTCTACGAAATGATTACAAAATTTCATTAAAGATGTCAACCTCTTCACCAGATCAAGTATGAAATATAGAAAAATTTGATGGTTCTAATCATCAAACTTGGAAAATTCATTTGTCATATCTTCTAAAAAGGGAAAGATTATGGGATTTAGTTATGGGAGTTGAACTCAAACCTCAAAATATAGTTGCTACAGATGGAATCATTACAGATCGACCACCAACTGGTCTAGGTCCCATCTCAAATTGGGAGGACAAAGATAGAATTGCTCAAATGCTCATAGTAGAAAGTGTAAAGAATGTTTGTCTTGGTCATGCTTGGTCATGCTACTAGTGCTGATAGTGCAAGTGAGAATTGGGCAGGGATTCAAAAAGTCTACCAAACAAAAGATATAATGAATAAATGTCATCCAAGAAAACAATATGTCAATTACATTATGAAAGAAGGGGCTGATATTAAAAATCATCTCCATGAATTTAAACTTTTTTTAGAACAATTAGCATCAGTAGGGGTCAAATATAATGAATGTTGAAACAATGTTAAGTAGTCCTCCAGACTCTTGTGTACCAATGATAATGACATTGAGTCCCCAACCTGGGGAAACTCTTCAAGATGTTTGCCAAATTATTGACAAATAACATTCATCGCAAGAAAAATTCTGAATTCATTGAGGGAGATGGAACTACAGCTTTGTGGGTGGGGAGAAAACCACCTTTCGAAAACCACCAAATAAATTTTCAACTGCATCCTCAAGTTTCTCTGGGATGATGACTCCATCAATAAACCAAAATATTTGAGCCCCACAACAACCAAATTTACTTTCAAGTAAGAAAAAAGGACACTGTAATTATTGCAAGAAAATGGGACATTACAAGGAGTGTTGAAAATTCCTAGCGGATCACAAAGGTTTCAAAACAAATGCTGGGCCAATTGCTGGCCACTCATAATAAACCCAAGAACATGGCCACATCCCTGGCGGATACTGTAAGTTGTTTATGGTTACTCAAGGTTCTGCTGTGCAAGCAACTTTCGCTTATTGCTTCCTGGATTCCGATGCCACTGATCACATGACCTCTCATCGTGCATGGTTCATAACTTACAAACCATTGGATCCTAGACACATAATCTACCTTGGAGATAATTATTCCCATCACCAAATTCATGGCAAAGGGAAAGTTGCCATTCGATTGATGTGAAAATTATACAAGAAGGATATCATGTCCTAGCACTATTTCATAATGTGCTATCTGTCAGACAAATTGTTGCTGCCACATACATAGTTACATTTTCCAAACAACTTGTGACTTTGAAGAATGTTGAAGGATGGGTGTTCATACTCGAAAAGGTGGATCATCGTGGTATTTATCAAGTTGGTTCATCAAGTGATGAACTTTCCAACTCAATGCGCCAAGTGTTGACACCACCTTTAGCATTGAGTGTTTCGACAACAACTTCAGATGACTCATCTTCTAGCATCACCGGTTTGGTCATGCTAACATGGAGAAATTACGCCTCATCCAAAAGCTTCAAGTTGTCGATGGATTGACAAGTAACCCTTTGCATTCAATACCTTTATGCAAAGATTGTTTCTTTGGCAAACAATAACTTATGTTTCCAAAGGAGGGCAGTTGTGCTACCACTATTTTAGCCCTTGTCCACTTTGATGTATGCAGGCCCATGCAAACCCACTCACATCGTGGTGCTCAGTATTTTCTAACTTTTTTTGATGACTACAATTGATATTTAGTTGTTGTCCTCCTCAAATCTAAAATTGAAGTTTTCCAACAATTTAAAAACTATAAAATCATGTTTGAAAGACAAACCAATCAATCTCTAAAACATTTATGAAGTGATAATGGCATTGAATACACTTCCAAAGCATTTAAGGCTTATTGTATAGAACATGGGATACAACATCAATTTACTGTTACATATTCCTCTTAGCAAAATGGGGTTGCTGAGCGCAAAAACAAGACTTTGGTCGAATGTACACATAGTATGTTACAAGCAGCACAGATGTCCCATGGTTTTTGGGGAGAGGCCATCACCACTTCAAATTATTTACAAAATAAAATTATGACAAAAGTTGTGGCACATTGTACTCCTGAGGAAGTTTGGACTAGTCACGAGCCTACTATGAAACCTTTACGCACCTTTAGGTGTTCTGCCTATGCACATATCCTGATCAAACTTCATAAAAAGTTAGATGCTAAAAGTCAAAAATGTCAATTTTTGGGATAAAACAATGATGTCAAAGGTTATTGCCTTCTTGATGTCCACACTCAAAAAGTTTTCATTAGTCATGATGTTGTTTTCAATGAAGACCTTCCCATTTTTTCTTCCACACATCAAATCCAAACAACTCCATCTCTACTTCACAAGCCTAATTTGGATACGTTCATAATGGGGGCTCATCTCATTCCTATTCATCACCCTCTAGTATCACTTCTTGCACCTGTTATTCCTATAGCAACATCTATTATTCCTACTCCCCCTATTGCACCAATTATACCAATTTCACCCTTTATTCCATCCATCAATGATGTCTCCTTTACAGCCCTAAATTTTCCCTTGGTCTTCCAAAAATCCTAAAGCCTAGTCAATTGTATTTGAACCCATTGTTTACTCATAATCTTGACACTCATGACTCACTAATTCATCTTCTCACCACTAGTCCCATACCTTTCCTTTCATTATTGTCTAGTCCATCAAAGTATTCACTGTTTGGTTTCTCATATCAAACCTAATCCGTAAATATCTTCATTTTCATCACTGCCACTTTACAAATCTTCTCAATGAAGCTTTATTTTGTCAAGATGCTTTAAATAGACTTGATGCCTCCCATTGGCAAGGCCATTGCCTTAGAATTTGATTCTCTCATGAAAAACCAACTTGGGAATTGACCAATTTGCCATTAGGACATAAGACAATGAATTGTAAATGGATTTTCAAACTCAAGTTGACCCCTTCTGGGCACATTGAATGTTACATAGCATGACTAGTAACCAAAGGGTATTCTCAAGTCCTTGGTTTGTCCATTATCATGATACTTTCTCTCCTGTCATGAAGATTACATCCATTCGACTTCTTCTTGCTCTTGCTGCCAAATTCATAATTGCGAGGTTGATCAAATGGACATAAAAATGACCTTTCTACATGGTCCTCTTCATGAAGAAATATATATGAAACAACTAGAAGGGTTTGTGTACCCTAGTTGTGAACATCAAGTTCTTGGCTTCTACAAAGTTCATATGGCTTCAAACAAATTCCTCGTGCACGGTATGAATGCATTGATTCATATTTCCTTCATGTTGGTTTTTAGTGCACAGCTACCGATTACAATGTTTATGTTCATTAGCATGGTGCTTCATTTATCATCATTGCGTTGTATGTGGATAATGCAATTTTGGTTTGTAACACTCTATTTCTCTTACAACACATCAAGACTAAGCTACAATGAGCGTTTGCTATGACTGATCATGGTGTAATTCATCATTTATTGGTCATGCAAATTCTTCATACCTACCAAACCGGTACTTTTTTTTTTATCAAGTTCATTATATTCAAACTAAAATTGAATGATTGAGAATGACTTTTTGTAAACCTATGGCAACTCCAACTAAAGTTAACTTGCATTCTTCCAAAGATCGAGCGCTTCAATCTATTGAGGAAATCGATATCATGCGTGGTGTTCCATACCAACAAGCTATTGGTTTTTTTACTTATGTTATGGTATGTATTCGTCCCAATTTAACATTTGCAATGGGGACTATCTCTCAACATTCATCAAATCCAAGACCAACTCATTAGAAAGCAGTCAAACGAATTTTACACTATGTAAAAGGCACTCAAACTCATAGGCTTCTCTATTCTTCACACACTTTCAATTGCACAACTTTGGTCGGAATTTGTGATGTTGATTGGGTGGGAGAAATGGATAGTCTAAAATGTACTACAAGTTACACATTCTTACTTGGAAGTGGGGCTATCAATTGGAACAGTAAGCATCAACCTACGATAACCTTGCCTTCTACGAAGGTAAAGCATAAAGCTACCATTGAAGCTACAAAAGATGCAATATGGATAAAGCAACTTCTACAAGATATTGGACAAGTTCAATTAGCTCCAACAATATTCAATTGTGATCACAATCAAAGTTGCATAGCTCTTTCTCATGATCACAAGTTTCATGCTCGTATAAAACATATTGAAATTCAATATCATTACATATGTGAAATAATTAAAAAAGGAATGGTAAAATTTCAATATTGCAATACAAATGAAAATATTGTTGATATTTTTACAAAATCCCTTACCAAAAACAAGCATCAAGATTGTGCTTCTTAACTTGGTATCACCACTATTTAAAGTTTTATCATGGCTATTATTCAGAGATTTGATTCAAATTTCATTGTATAATATTATGTCAAGACTAGCCACCTTGTTCTAGAACCAAATTTCAAAAGGAAACAAAATACATTACTAATTTTTTGAAGTGTAATAATTTACAATCTTAGTGGGGGTGCTTGTATGTAAGACAATATAGATGACTTAATTCCTTCTAATGTCCTCAAGGTCTTGTGTATGCTCAATTTTGGTTTTACATTGTACCATAGAAGATGGTGAAGATTAACAAACTTTTTTTATTTTCAAAATTGATGGTATTTTAAGTTTGTTCTTGAGTCTGGACAATTTTCATCATACAATTTTCATTGCTAACATTCACTACTCATAAAACATTTCAATCATGTATGATAAATACTATTGATACACAATCTAAATATATTTTATATTGATCAACTATCAAAGCAACCAACACTCAAATGTACCCTATCATCAAACATTTGGTGATAAAAATTGTGATTGGTTTTTTTTCATCATCATGACACGAATTATACATTTTTGTGAAGAAACTTGTGTCACTTGGGCACCTGTTCGAGTTCAATTAAACCAATAAAGTGTTTGGTAATGGGGAGAAAATTATGTCACTTTCGGCACCCATCCACCCACTTAAAATAACAAAGTATTCAATTTTGGGGAAGAAATTCTACCCCCTTGAACACACAAAAGCCCACTTTAATTAACAAAGTGTTTGGTTCAAGGTGTAAAGGTGCACAAATTTCAATGACTAAGACCCACTCAACATAAGGGATTGTTTGGTAGTGGGATTGGTTTAATTGTAAGAGCAAAAAATTCTTAGATGCACTTTAAGTCAATGAACCATACAACTAAAAGTATATCATACAAATTTGAATATCATGAGGTACATGTGAATAGCAATAAATCACCTCTGCAATATAGTCTAATAAAATTAACAATACATAGTTGATGAATGTAATGTACCACAATACAAAGACTGGGGACATTATTATGTACAATGAACTACACATAATGTATGTGTTGTTAAATATTCCTATACATAACCATACTTGAATGATACTACAAAAATGAACAAGTTAGTTGTATAATAATATTTCAAGTACTACATATTATACAACAAAATTGATGGGCACAAACACTATTGTATGTGTACTATGCAAGCTACATGTCCTATACACTCTTAAAGTGTATTACACTTTTCTCTACAATGTGTGTTTCCACAAGAACGGTTGAAAGTTGGGATAGGGTGTGCTAAATTGCTAAAATTAGTTTTATAATCCCACATAAGTTCTTGTCCAATGAACACCTATCAAGTTGTAATGAAAACAACCTATAATTCACATAGTCAAGTTATTAAATGAAATAACTAAAAGCCAATAGGTGAATTTGAAGAAATCATATGAGATTATTATGTAAAGGACATGTACCTAGTATTAATGTCGGTTGTGTGTTTCAATCCTAAGAAGCATGTCTAATAAGTTTGCATCTTCACATCTATGGTTTAAAATTAAACAATGTTTTCAAATATCAGAGCATCTAAACATAAGGCTTCATCATCTTGCATTGTCCTTTCAAGCTCCCAATCCACATCCAAAGGTATTTCATAATTCTCTACTTTATTTTCATCACCCAAACATTTATCCAATTACCTTCCAAGCTTTTAATTTTTCACAATCTCCCTATAGATTCAAAGACAAAAAAGCCCTTGCTTCTAGGTTTTGTAAAGTCATAATGCCCCAACCTTTTCAATCACTTGTGTACAACACTTTTCAAACATCAAATGACATTAATTTGATTCCCACCATCAATACCATTGAAACATAAAAGAAATAGAAAACAAACCACAATTCAACCTTGTTCAACTTGATCATGAAACCCTTGTCCATGTTACATTTCGACTTCTTTATTGCTTCCACTTCTAGAAAAAGACTTGGCAAAATAAGAAAATGTGTTGCCATCTTAGCCAATTTAATCCCACACATTGTCCCAATAATGCGTTCACATATCAAAAAAACCAAATCTATCAAGCTAGAGTTTTTTGAATGTCAGTTTTATTAAATTTGTTGATTATGAAGGTTTTTCTGAATTTTCAATAGTTGATACATTTTCCACACATCCATGTTGGCAAACATTGTTCCTCATCTAAAACTTGCCATGTAATGTGTAATGAGGATGTTATTATATAGCCAAAGTGAACCTCCACCCACTAGTTCACATTATCCATTGGATCCCCATTTTGGCTCAATTATGGATGAACTTCCATTGAGTTAATATTTGATTTCACCTTGGTAACCTATTCCATAATGAAAAGGTCCTATATATAAGTCAAAAAATAGGTGACTACTAGGTAAGTATATAGTTTATAAGCACGTAAAGGATAGTTTTACTACTTACCTACTAACAACAACATGCATGTACTTACTAACAACCATGGATAGCTAATGAATTGAAACCCAATAGAAAATTATTTTGTGACCATTTACCATCCATCCTTCACAGTGCAATGGTGGCTAGTGGTTTATCATGGCCCCCTTACATGAAATCATGACCTAAAGTTTTCTTTTGTATTTGCAAATATTTTTCATCTTAGCTTTTTGAAGTAGTAGACAAATCTTATATATTAATTCACTACGTTTGTCTGTGACGTGACATTCTAGTGCAAAACGCTACCCCGTTCCAAGTTCCAAGTTCCAACCTTTGCCTGAACCGTCATCCATCCAGCCGAACAGACAGTTCCTAAATAATTGTCCGTCCGTCTGTGAAAGAAAGCGAACGTTTTGCAACATTTTGCTGGCGATGGCGTGGGATCAGAAAAGGAGCGAAAGAGCAAAAAATTTCTGAGATTTCTTTTCAGCAACAAAAGAACACTTTTCAGTAGCAAAAGACTTTCTGAGATTTCTAGGGATTTTTATTTTTATTTTGGCAGTGGTAAGAGGATGATTTTTTCCTTCCTTATGGTTTTCCTTTTATGATTTTTGTGTGTCTATGTGTCTTCTTCTTTTGGTTGCAACATTTTGCAGCTTCAGGCTTCCCGTGTCCAAAGCTCAGGAATCCTGCAAACCATTTTCTTCGAGCAGTGAACTCAAACTTCGATCGAGTCAAAATGGGTGTACAAGGGTCCTTCAAAATCAGAGTAAGAAGAAATGATTTTAAATTTCACACTTGCATGATTTAAGCAGACCGTTTTGCAACGTTTTGCTGGCGATGGCGGGGGATCAGAGAAGGAGCGAGAGAGCAAGAAGTTTTTGAGATTTCTTTTCAACAACAAGAGAATTCTTTGCAGCACCCAGACAATTCTTTGCAGCAAGAAGAGGCTTTGTTTGCAGCAGCAAGAAATTTTGTTTACAGCAACAAGAGACTTTCTTTGCAACAGCAAAAGATTGGAATTTCAAAGAAAGAATTCAGAGAGCATGAAGTGTTTCATCCTCCGCAACCAAAAGGAAGGACACAAATGAGAGCAAGACGAATTGAATTTCTTGAAACTAAAGCCATCCAAAGTGCATACCAGATCGAAGAAAAGACACGCACATTTCCAAACCCCGAGTGATTTCCGGGGTGTGCTCAACCAAATTTTTGCAACAACGAAAACATACTCCACGCGTGGCTTCACTCATCGAAATCATAGCTGCAAAAACAACAACCAGAAAAGGACAAATCATTTGCTTCGATAGTCGAGTGCAGGCCTGATTTTGGTAATGCCCTCCCACCAAGATTGTAACATAGATCTACTTTCAAATCAGATTTTCAAATCTCTGAGTTGAATAGCAATTACAACACCTGAGTTTGAAAACCCTAAATAGAAATATGAATCG
>Ga0116227_10008523_pt1 | contig 19261 bp, 15 predicted proteins | sample S1TSphgellanicum_FD_89693 | JGI IMG/M metagenome (GOLD analysis project Ga0116227, IMG submission 89693) | Host-associated microbial communities from peat moss isolated from Minnesota, USA - S1T2_Fb - Sphagnum magellanicum MG | ecosystem: Host-associated > Plants > Peat moss > Unclassified... | reverse complement strand
TCCTAGTGATGACATTCTTCATTTTGCACATTAAAATTTTTTAAAATTCTTCATTTAGCACCTTGTCATAACATTCTTTACCCGCGAATGTTTACCAAATTACACTAGTTGATCTATAAAATTCTTTAAAATTCTTGCTTCTTTGGGCTTCCATAACATTCTCGCACCAAGAATGTCATAACTATGGATTAGGTGGTCTACTTACCCATTTAAATTATGTTTTAAACCTAATTTAGGTGGTGACACGTGTCAACAATTGATAGCATGAAAAAAAATTGAAATAAAAATATATATCATTATTTATATTGTATACAATAATTCTATCATAATAAATATTATAAATTTAAAAAATAATGTTTCCCAAGTTTTTGGGTCTAATTTGTAATAATAATAAATAATTAAACAATGATTAAACTATAATTAATGACTTCAAATATGTCCTTTATGAATAATGGATGATATTTGCCACATCATTGTCTTAATTGACTATTGTCATAAACGACTCATCCGTAATGATTTTAAAACTATATATCATTTTTGTCCTTTATGATTAAAATATTAGTCATAAACTTGGTCATATATTTGAAGATTTATATTAACGATTAGATCATGTTCAGGAAAACATTCCAAACATATTACATGACCATTCTTTCTGTAACATCATCTTTAACATGGCTTTTGATTCGCATTGTACACACTTGAAGTCTTGTGCAGGCCTAAGGTGGGGTGCTTGGCGTTTTGTTCATCCAGTCATTCCACCTTTCCACCTTCCTTCTAATGTTTTCTCCTCTACTTTATGCACCAAGTTGGGCCTCCCCCATTCATTTACTCTTGGGGTGACCCATTGCATTTGTGGTTAGCCTTTAAATTTAATAAGGACCCATTATTTTTGTTGTTCCCATGGGGGGAACAAATGGCATCCCATGATGAGGTTTGATGCCTTCACTTCCATTGTGAGAAATGCAAGGTTTCATGTTTCACATGAACAAACCCATGTCCTTCCACCCCCTTCCCTTTAGTCTCCTTGTTGGTGGGTTGAAATCATGTTATTAACCAATGGCATTTGCACCTTTGCAGACATGGTGATCACTAACTCCACTCAAGTGGACTTAATCTCTTGAGTTGTTTCATTTCATGGGGTGGTTATGATGGGGGTAGCTTAGCTAAAAGAAGGATTCTACCACAATCAACACTCAACAAGATGTGTTTCTTCCCCTTGACATAAAGGTTTTTGGGTGCCTACACCAATAAGTGGATAATTTTTTCCACCTATGCACTTCTTCAGCTATGTTTGCGGGCGACCTTAACATTGATCCTAGTGTAGGGTTTTCCCTTGTAAAAGCATTCGCCAAGAGTTGTTCCATGTCTATGCCTTCATCCAACTATCCTCCCACCCCTTGCAAAGTCAAACACCTTTCAACTATTGCCATAGTAGGGTAACTTACAACTATTGCCCATTCCTCACCAAAAGAATCTTGGTCCCCATGTCCTTTCTAGTCATGATATAAAGGGGGGTATTTTCCATGTTATATCAAGTGTGTTTAAATGGTTGTTATGGACATTTGTTGTATGCATCCCGACATTTTAAACATGGGGAAATCATCATGGTCATGCCATTTCAATGGGCTAGATGTTGTTCACAATGCCATAGTTTTTCATTTCACATTTGGATTTGTGTTTGGTGGGACAATGGCAATATTGTGGGTTACAAAATGTTTGTTTACCCCACTATAAATAATATTTAATAATATATAATTAGTTATGAATTGATTGATATTACATGTTAAATTTATTATTATCATTATATTATCGTTAATTAAATATTATATTAATTATTGATGGATGTTTAGTATTGATTAATTAATTAGTCAATAGTAACTTTCAATTAATATTTGATGCCATTAGGACCTATTATTATTAGTATGTAGATAGATAATAAGTATATAAGTAGGTAGGTAATAGGTAAGTAGTAAATAAATAGGTTGTAGGTAAATAGGAAGTTAATGAATTAACTAGTTAATGAATGAGATATTTACTTATGGAGCTAACACACTTGAAAGGGAAGCCAAACAATATGGGATAAAAAATCTAATAACAACCTAGTTGCAAACTATTTGCAATTAAATTACAACTAGATTTTTTATCCCATATTGTTTGGTTTACTTTTCAATTGTGTTAACTCCATATGTAGATGCATTTAAAACATTAAAATACAAAATATTTTCCAAATGGGATGAGCTAATTAAAGAAGCTGAACCCTAATTTGATTAAATCCAAAATACAATAAAACAAATTTTAAAATGTCTTAAGACTTACCTACCTACTTATATACTTTGGTTTACTTACCTACCTACTTCCTTACCTAGGCCTATTTACATACCTGTTTTAGATTTCCTTACCTACCCACCTATTTTTATTTTAAATGTTTCAAAAATCATAAATGTTGCCACGCGGCACAAAACTATTTGTGCATGTGTATGAATCAAAGACTTTTTAAAAAAATGGTTGAGATTAAAAAAATTGGTAAATTTTTTATTTATTTAATATTCTTGAAATATGCCGCATGGCAACATGACATTGGTCATTAGTTGCATGATAGTCGCATGATAGTTACATGTGTTTTATGGTCAACAAATGGAAAATACAATCAATTCAAATACATACTCCATCCATTGTCTATGTGATGACATCATCATTTGCGACTAATGTTTTATGCAACTTGTCCAACACAACTACAAATCATTTTAGTTATAATTGTCATTTACAACTAAAAATTAGTTGTAAACTATAGTAAAAAAATATGCAAATTTCTTCTAATGACTAATACTAGTGGTTTCACCAAGCTAGGGGTGCAATTTCAAACCACCCACACCACCATCATCATCAAAGGGAGATTCTTAAGATTCTAAAATAGATTTTTCTCCAAGGTTTGTCATTCCACCATTTTTGTGGGATGTAGAGGAGATGTATGGAACCACTAAATGGCACTATCAATATTTGGGGGTGGTTGGCACCATTGAGCTAGATGATTCCATTTAGGAGTTTGACAACTAGTGTGATATGCAACAAATGCTTAATCCCCAATTATTCACACCCTTCATGGCATGGAAAGGTTTGTTTCAACATTTAAAAGGGCCATTAATGGATGACTATCATGAGTTTAAGTGTGCCCATGAAATTTAGATTGAGGAGTGGTGGCTATATTGGTCTCCCAATCATGTTTTTATCACTAAGGGAATTGTGGTCCCAAGTGGTACAACACCAATTCCTAGCATTAATCAACAAGTGGACGCGAAAGTATTAATGGTAGTGGAGTTACCGGAAGTGGTGGAACTACTAAGGGTGGTGGTGTAGGGGCATCCATTAGTACACAGGGCCCATTACCCGCATTTAACCCAGTTGTGGAATTTTTTCATGAATTGTGATGAAATTACCAAGGGGTTAGGATTAAAAAGCTACGAAGTTTGTAAGATTTTTAGCATAAGCCCCATGAGAACTTGAAAAAAACCTATGCACAAATGCATATGTTGATCATGGTGACACAACGTGTCATAGACACCTAAGCAATTCAATTTTGGTATGCGATCCTTGATAAGGAGCTTAAACGTCAAATGTTGGATGCCATTTTATTGTAGCTTACCCAACCCACTTTGGCAAGTGTATTTCAATTGTCGAAAAGGATTGAGATGAACATGGTGGGTGGGTGGGTGGTCACCTTTCATGTGTTCAACGAGGAAAACCCATGGAATTTTTTAGCACTGTCAGGTCAACAATCATGAGGTCAACCCACCAAGGTTGCACCACCCAAGGCCAAGGGGGCCAAACCATATTTAAGTGGTGGTTCCACATCCTATTCAATGGAATGAGGTGAAAAAAACAAAAGTTGGAGGTGTGGTGGGCCTCATAAAAAAAAAAGATTATTTAAATCCACTGCATGGCATAAACTTCTAACCCTGATCTTAGCCAACCATGTTCCCATTGTAATGTATATGGGCATGATGCCAATCATTGCTTCACAATTTGCCTAGAATTACAATACGGTTAGTCATAAACATCAATTCCAATAAAGGCCAAGGTTTTAGGAAGGGCCAAAAAGGGAAAGGTGTTGTTAATAAAGAGTTGACCACCAAACCAACACAGGGCCATCCCAACACCATGGATATTAGGTTTGCGCAGATGGATGCCCTAGTCACAAGCATGGTAGCCCACATGAAATCTACTACATCTGGGTTAGGAGAGGCCAAAGATAAAAAAGATGACCAATCATATCCTAGTGATGACATTCGTCATTTTGCACATTAAAATTCTTTAAAATTCTTCATTTAGCACCTTGTCATAACATTCTTTACCCGCGAATGTTTACCAAATTACACTGGTTGATCTATAAATTTTTTTTAAATTCTTGCTTCTTTGGGCTTCCATAACATTCTCGCACCAAGAATGTCATAACTATGAATCATATGGTTCAGATGTTGATATCTAGGATTTTTTTGTGGAGTTGGGTTTTCAAGATCAGTGGCATTAAATGAGATGATGCAGCATATGTCAATAGATCATGAGCCATGGGTAGCAGATGATGGAAACCATTTTATGGTTCCAAATCTTAATGAGATGATTACACCAGTGACAAGAATTAATGCGCAAATGTAAGAACCAGAAGGTGTTGATGAGATATTAGATTTTTAGCGTGGTGGGATTCAACACTAGGTGCATTTCCCACAATCATTTGTGTTAAAAGACAACATTCCCAATACCATGGGGGTGTCAACTTCTAGTGGAGTGTCAAAAAAAATGCCTAGTTTTATTCCTAGGTTTAAAGAACCCACAAGTTTGATGGGGGTGGCCAAAACAATGTGTCAGGCACCACTATTTTTTGCTAAGACATTGGCCATTTTAAATGTTCCACCAATAACCATTGGTAGAAGTGAATTTAATTCCTACATAATTATTCCACACTATTATGACAACATATTTGCACTTCAACATCCATACATTCACAATTTCTATTTTGATTTTCAACACACTTAATTTCACAATTCATTAAAACATCGGATTCATGGTTATTTCATATAACCAGAATCTACACTTTATAATATATTGTAAAGAATTCTAGAGACAAAATTTCAATTCATTTCATCATATTATAATATTGTAGAAAATTCACACAACAATATGAACATATAAATCACTATAGAAGTCTGTAATTTTTATTTTAATAAAAACTGAATCAAAATTATAGCAAAATTTTATGTTTTGTTGAAACGAAATAAAAATAGCCAAATAAAATTTATGGTATATCAAAACAAAATCTATGGTTTTTTAAATTATGAAGTACCTATAGCTCTCTTTACTCTTACCCCAAAATTGTGTCTAAAAATTTCCTATTTCTTCGAAGAACTTTTCCTTTTGGGTAGTCCCAAGTCCCATAATCATGGTTCAACAACAGTAATAATTCAAAATTCAAATTAACAATGTTCCATGATCAATCCCTATCCTAAATGCCTTGTTCTTCCGAACGATGTGTAATCATCTTACCCCCTTAACATTACCCTTTTTCTACTTTGGATTTTGTCCCCAAAATCCTTGTGAAATGACCAAAAATGAAATGAAAGTATTCCATATCCTTTTAAACATTTGCTTCCTCTATTATAATATATGTAGTTTCAATTTGTACAATAACCAATGGTTATGTACTCATTGTAAAGAATTTTTTCACACCTTTCCACATGAAGATATGCAACTCACAAAACTCATTTAGGGGTGGAATTACTATGTAATTGTATTTTGAAAAGTTAAATGTGGTTCAATGGAATGTAATGAATTTCATTAAAGAATTTGTGTTGTGTCCATTTAGAACATACCAAGACATTTTGAAAAAATCAAAACTTACCATGATAAGATGTGAAGAAGAATTGTGTTAATGTTTAATTAATGTTCACATTTTAATTGTCGACCCCCTTTCGTTCCATTCATCATAACATTGTCATACAATCTTCAAATTTAACATGCATAAAGTTGTTGGAAAGCTAATATCAAAGGCAACATGATACAAATCTTATAAATTTTTATTTATAAAGCCACAAATTATGCTTCAAAACCAAAATTTATTTTGACCAAATTTGAGGAAAAAACAACTTCAAACCCCTTCTACTTCCAGCAAGTGTAACTCCCTTACAATAGCCTTAATGATGTTGAAAATTTGAAAAAACCATTCTACACCTAAATTAAAACTATTTGAAGTTGAGACAAATCCAACGATGGATCTAAGAAAAAACACTTATTTTAATAAAAAGTTTAGATGCTTGTTCATGGAAATTATTCCATGAACTCCAACTATGATTAATTGTTGCACATAACTTCCTTCCATGCTCTTTTATTTGCACACCATTGTTTCCATGAATAACATTTTTTCACACATAACAAATTAGTTCTTTTTTCACACATTCATTCTCCTCCTCTTTCTAAGTTTTTCTCCTCTTCCCAAAAGAATAAGACAAAATTTTCCAAAAAACTAAAAGCTTCCCATGACCCTTCCTTTAACTTCTTCTATTTGTCCAATGAAAGTTTGTGAAAATCCTTCCTTTCAATCAATGGCCTCCTCATCCTTCACAAACCAATGGGAATTATGGATGATTTGACCCTCCAATGGAATTTAGGATGAGAATTGTTGTGCCCAATGAAATAATAAAAGGTTTCCATCCCCCAATCAAAATATGATGATAATCTTCATGACGAATGAAATTAAAGGACTCATCATTTTCCCTACCTTGGATATTTTGATGGGGTCCTTGAGTTTGATCATTGTTAATTCCATTTATTTGATTTCAACATCTTACTTCTTCATCATAATTCTTTCAAAGCAACTAACTTCTAAGATAATTTACCAATAGTGATAAATAAACATCTTTGAATTCCCATTTAACTAAATCAACTCAATAACATTAGCAACATTTTCATGTACTACTTATTTATTTAATACCCCTTAATTATTCCTTACCATGTATTAATTAGTTATGTAATATATTAGTAAATTAGAAATAAAATTTCCATTATAAGAATTCCCATGTATTTTTTTAATCCACCATAGAAATTAGGGCTTCATGAATCCATTAGAACTAGGATGTCAAGGTTTTTATGTAGTTTTGTCGTCATCATCGTACACTACACCTATCTCAACTTCTTAAATAAAAGCATCAACTTCATTCGAATGTAAGTACCAAGTTACTTCGACTACCTTTTTGGTTTTGTTAATGCATGTGAAGATTCAATCATGGCGGATGATGTTATTATGCCTTCAAATTCTTTAGTTGTCTTAATAGAAGATGAAAAATTTGGAGAAACATCATTTGATGTGAATGTCTCCCAACGACCGCACGAAAAAAAACCGTCCAAAAGAGTGGTGCACACCCGAATTGATCATTTACCATGGGATGGTCAATTATTTCCTAACCCACATGCCTTAGTAATCTACTTAAAATTTGTTCCTACTCGTGAAGTCATGCCAAAAAGGTTCAAAAAATGTTAATGTAAAAATGACGATGTTCATCTTCATTATCAAACTTAAATTCCTAATGATGGCCATTATCGTTGGCTATGAGGTCCAATCAACCCCCTTTCCGTGGAACATCAAGTCGAATATCTAGGTCACACCATTTGTTACATTTTGGATTTTTTACAATTATGATCTTTTTCATCCAAGTTGTTTATTAAGTCGTAATTTACTTAAGGCCATTAAGGTGGAAATGCTAGTATCTAAATTCGATCATGATTTTGTTTAAGAACTTAATAAGGTGCAAGCAAGATATTTTATACATACTTGTTACCTTGTTTTCTATTTGAAAACAGTCTTTCAAACTTCTAATTTTCTTCTAACATTTTCAAAAAATGAAAATTTAATTTTTTTCAAAAGCATTTCTAGCATCCTTCTAGTTTCTAAAAGCAACTTGTGTCATATCATTTGGACTTGAAAAAATACCCCAAAAGTATCCCCAAAAATTATGTCATTTTTTAGGGGTTGGGGTGATTTTAATTATGAAAACAAATTCCATTAACCAAAAAACTTATATTAAAATGTTCACCACATCAATATCGAGGTGCTTGAAAAAAAAATACTTGCAAAAATATTTCATCTACTTTCAAATACTTGAATTTTATTTTTCAAGTTGCCACAAATTTTAGGTCCAAATCAAGTACTTGTGAATAACTTTAAAAACATGATTATAATAATTTAGGTTTTGAAGTCCAGCAAACATGAGTTAAGAAATAATGTACTCAAAAAATATATATTATCCCCATAAAATCATCTACTTATGAGTCCTTTTGTTAACGGACCCCAATATTTTGTTGGTTACACTACTTTTTATGTACACTTTAACATGCTTTTGTTCGATACAAGTGAAGTTTGAATAAAAATGTCCTAGGAGTACATTCTAGAAATCTTACAAGTTTATCATTGGTGCTTGAAGATTATTTTACAAAACTATTTCAATATTGTCACGGCGAAATGTTAATGTTAATTATGGGTTTGTATTCCCAATATATTAATAAAACCACATTTAATTCTACATCCTTTTCCACCTCTATGCAACATAAAAAGGATAATGCACTTTAGAATATTTACTAGGTTTTAGAATTAATTAATTTTTATAACAAATTAAATAAGAGGGTGTTTTACGCTTGGAAATGTCCAAAGGCTAATTCAACTATTAATAATTTCTATTTGGAAGTTTATAAAGATTAAAATCATTATTATTAAGGAAATATATGGAACTAAAACTTAACAAATTGCTAAATTGTAATCTATGGCTCACATCCAACTCTAACTCTATAATTTTGACTTGCACTTTTGTTTCTATAGTTCTAACCTCCTCCTCCACTAACTTAGTCTATGGTTCTACTTCTAAGGGCTATATTTTGGATACCTCTTTTTATGATGTTAGAATAATTTCCACATATTTTTATTCTTGACTTCTATGTGGTTCTTTTTCTTTTTGACCCCTACTCTAAGGTCTTGCGATTTCTCTGTTTATACCTCTTCTTCTTGAGTTGTTCCACTTTTGAGGTCCTATGGTTATTTAGTCTGCACTTTTTCCTCATGAGTTGTTTCACTTAGCTCTATTTCAATTGCTTCATCTTGGCCTGATGCCTTTATACTTGTTGGACTACCACAAATAAAATCTAGAAAGTTTTTTTGATGAGCTTCCAACTTGTATCTCAAAAAAATTTCATCAGTTTTATGTTGAGTTAATTTTTTCTCTAATTCCTTTGTAAAATACTCTGTAACCTCCCACCATTCCTTATATTTTACCTCAAAATCCTTCATCTTGTTATTTGTCCTCATCAAGGTATAATATTGTATCATCTGTTCATAATCCTCCAACCTTTTCTTGACACTGACTAGGTCCAAACTATTCTTCTATTCTTGTGCAATTTCCAACTATGCTTGAAGTTGTTGTAGATTCCTCTGATACTCCTTTTCCTCCATCAACTTCTTTTTTTTTGCCTTCATTATCTTTCTTCTAAGCTTTTCATAATGCAATGGATAAACAGTTTTCATATTCACCAATTCCAAATCTATCAAAACATTTTCCTTCTTTTTCTTTTCCTTAGTCATTCTTTTCACATGACTACCAAAAGCCTCATGTTGCTGCTTATAATGTAATATCAATGCTTTTGTCCACTTTTTCTTTATGGTTTCCTAGAATTCAGCCTTTTGCCTTAACTCTCGCAATTTTTCATCTTGTGATTTCATCCATGTTGTGCTACCTTTGAGCTCTTCATTATCATCTTGTAGTTTTTTTATGAACACTTTAATCTTTTGCTCAGCATCTGCCCTACTCTTCCTCCAGATTTCTACATTATGTTTATACCCTTTTTGGAAGTCCCTCTCCTTATCCAATTCCTCTTATAGTATTGCCTTCTCCTTTTCCCCTGTGGCCAATCTATTATTTAAACTATTCACTTCTAAATTCAAATTCCCCATATTCAGACTCATAATTGCCATGGTTTGAAATAATTTAGTTGCCTTATCTACTTGCATTACTTTTGCAGCTACCTCTTCTATAGACTTTGGTGTACTTATTTGTGCCATAGGATTTTTGGATCCTTCTATAGATGATCCCATCTTTTGCATCAATCTACTTTTTAACCTAGATTCAAATGGTAATCCCTCTTCAAATCTTGGCCTATTAACCGATACCTGTAGTTCTTGTGGTTTGAACATTATGAAAGAAGGTTGTGTCTCCACTTTTTATGTTTTCAATCTAGTAGCATGTAAACCTTCTCATGTCTATTATTGTTGTTGCTGCAAATGATTTTAGAAATTCTAGAAATGTTGTGGACTTCCAATGGTCTCCATCCAATCTTCATATACATCCCCATCAAAGTGCAAATGCTCTTCACCTTTTGGAAACCTTGTGTCATGTTCCCTTTTAACTTCTTGTTTCTATTCATTTAATTGTCTCTTTTGTGGAGATGTCATGTATGGTACCTCTATAGTTTGTCTGTCTACTTGTACCATCATTGGCATTACCTATACCACTATTGGCACTACAAATGGTTCCACTTTGCCCTTCATCATTTTCTATGCCTTTATTTCTATGCTCTCTTGTTCCCTCTTCATTCCTAAACTTAAGGCTCCACCTCCTTCAACTTTGTTCTTCTTTTTAAGAGCATTTCTTAGAGATTTTGCTATAACTTTCTTTTTATTTTCCATTATTGTCTACATCTCCTCCCTAGTTATCTTTACCTTGGCTAATGGTTTCTATGGATTCTCCTTTTGGTGAACAAACAAATATTGAAATATGTTTGCCAATTTCAAGGTAGATTGACAAGTATCCTTCTTATCCCCCTTATTTTCCTTGACATACTTATACCATTAATCTAGTTCACTACACAAACTATTGTATATAATTTGTTCATAATCTACCTTTTGCCCCTTTTTGTTCTCATCAATGAATAACATTCTTGTTGCTAAATTATTGTACCTTCTTCCTTTGATAAATCACAGAGATGATGGCAAGATATCTAACAAAGTAAGGTAGACCTAAACTTTTTACATTCCACTGATCTACTAATGAAATTGTAGGTGCAAGTCTACAACTTTGTAATGCCTAGACTGTTAGTGATTTACTTACTTGCCCTTTTAGGTCTTCTACGTATCCTTTTGCACATACTCCAAAAACATCTATAATCAATTGTTTGTTAATGACATACACCTTATCCTTATGCCCAAAGTAAATATATATGCCTTTGATCAAGAATGTGTTCACATGACATTAGGCATTAATGTTTCCCAACTCATTAGAAACAAAGGAACAAGCCTTGTTTTAGAAGCCTAGTTTTCTTCCTCACCAATATCCCTCCAATTCTCCATCCTTTCAACATGCCTATCGTAGTTTTGTTTCGTCTATGTCCACATGAATTGCTCAGGATTTGGAATATAAATACCTTTCTCTAGAAGTGTAACTATGTCCAAGATTTTCACATTTTCTTTTCATTATAGCTTATGATTCACGCCTCTCGATCTCCATCACCCTTCGTTGCGCTTTTGCCATCACTTGCAATTTTATGGATGGTTTTACTTTCGTGTGCACTTTTGTGGATGGCTTTACTTCTACTTCAATGATGTTTTCGTCCCTTGCGTCCATTTACGTTATTTGTGCTTCCACAATTTGTTGTTCCATAACTTCGTCGTCCTCTAATTCTTCGATGAACACTGGATCTACTTATGTAACTTTTGGTCGTATTTGCATTTTTACACGCCAACGTCTTTTGCTTTTATATAAAAATTCAATTGTAGATGTTCTGGTCATATCTATATCATGAATTATCGTTTACACAAATTGTATATTCTCATTATATGATTTTCCTTCTACACATTTTGAAGATGATGATTACAATGGTGACATCATAACCAATAGCTAAATATTTAACATTCCTTCATGTTCTACTATTATCAACTCCATGTTTTTTTTCTTTTCAATAATTTTGGTTTCCTCCTCCTGCCTCTGTTTGTGCTCACTTTTTTGTGCTTCCTTTTCCTTTGCTATTCTTTGTAGTTTTTCAATCACATTCTTTGTACTTATGTTGCTGTGAATTCCAAAATGTTGAAAATGCTCACAACTTCCAGCAAAAGATGAAAACAACTTTTGATGATTACCTGGCTTTTTTTTTGTCCTTGAGCTTCCCACCTATCGCACTCATTTTTTTACCTACCCACCATCTTTTAATTAATGCATGATCCTCAAAATTAATACGACTCGTCATTACCATTTTATGTGTCCCTTGTATAATCACATGTAAACACTTCACATTTTCATCAATAATGAACACCTTAGATTCCATCTTTCGATTAATCCACATCCCTAATTTCCTTACGTTAGTTGTATTGACTCCACTTCGTTCACCTTGTACACCTTCTGTTAATTATATTAACAAATCTAATGATTGTGCGACTACTCTTGATGACTAGGTGAATATTTCTAAAGATTCAGCCGATACCCCTAACCAATCATCTTCAACTTTTTACATCCCAAATCCTTCATTTCTACAATTATTACTCACATATTTGTTAATCATTTCTAAATAAAAAATTAATATTATGTTGACCACATGATCTTTTATTTGTTCTTCATGTTTAATATTTTGCATTTGTAGTTTTTGCATTTCATAATCTTCATCTTCCTCCTCTATATTAAAATCTTCCATTTAAACTCCACTTGCACTATGTTCCCAATCTATTGGCATATGTTGTTCTTGTTTTTTAACTTTAGATTCCATGCATTTGTAAGGTTTGAGTTTATTCACATTGACTAGCATAGGATTAGTTTCAAACATCTCAATTGTCATCAATAACACAATGTTATTTGGCATCACATACTGTACTATGTATAATCCAAACCATTTCCTAGTAAACTTCCCTAGGTGTGACTTATTGCCCTTTGGAGACCATAAAACATAATCACCAAAACTAAACTATTCTTTTGGATTCTTTTGTTGACTCCATACTATTTTATTCCATTGTTGAAATATTTGTAATTTTTGCTAACTACATTCTAAGTTCTTACAACTTTTCCACCTTTGTAATTTTGTTAATTAAAACTCTCATTGGAATATTGTCTCTCACATTTCCACCATCAATTGGTACTATGTACTCTATGGGCATCAAGGAATGCAATCCATACATTAATTGATATGGTGTATACCCTATTGCTACTTTGTATGCATTTTTATATGAAAATAACATTGTAGATAGATGTTCATCCCAATTTGTTTTATTTTCACTAACTAACTTGGTCAACAATGTCCCAAGTACCTTGTTAGTAAACTTAGCCCACCCATTCCCTTGAGGAATCCATGAGTATATTTATAATATATATTGGTATAATAGGGCCAGAGTCTCATTTTGATTGCACTAACTTCAGGGCTTCATCAGTCATTAAAATAATCAATTTTAATGAATTAAAAAATGGCCCATCTAATTATGCTTGTCATCTTCTTTGTGCATGTCAAAATTTCAATTTACTACACATTTATCACATCTTTGTTGAAAAACTCATTTTTTGAGATGAAAAATTTCAAATCAATCACATGGTATCCACACATGATTCATATTATGTGAAATGACGTGGGTCCATATACCTTCAATTTTCATAAATACTAAAAATCATTTAAATTATTTTTGGAAAATATTTTCTTTTGAGTACACAAGTACATTACATTCATTTCCACAAATATATTCCAAACTCCCAATTTATAAAATGAAATGAAATAGTTTTTTTAAAAATCTCTTGCCTAGGTTATATTATAACATAATGTGCAAAAATATTGTGAAAATCTTTCAAAAGTTTGAAGTGAGATACACTCAAACATGCACATCCCTAAAAAGTAGTACAATGTGACACCCCAAAAGGGGTCAATGTAGTGTGCTTTCACTCATTTGCACTTTCCAAATTGTGTTAAGGGCAATGGAGCAACTGGAATCATATTCAATATGCCTCAATTCAATTGGTTCATTTGCAACCACAAAAAATAAATCAACCCATTATTTTGTATGCACACATAACCTTATGCAACTTTTACACACATTCAATAATCACATGTACATGGTTGAAACCGGTAGTTGGCAACTTCACATGGTGGTTAAATTCAAGTATTGAATTCACAAAACTAGTCAAATGCAAATACTACTTTAAGAACAAAGGTTTCTTTTTGTTTGAAACACATTTTGAAATTCAAGAACATGTTAAACAAATGGATTGGGCATAGAATCCAAATTGATCATTTACATGGCAATTTAATTCTAACATTTTATAAAAAATTGGGTGTAAAGAATTTGGATACCTTCTTATTTGAGGTCATGCCAAAATTTTGCAACTTTTCTAGTTTTTTTCATGTTGTCCTCTCGAATATGCTCAAGATTCAACTATTTGCCTAGGTCCATCAACTCCTCATCTACTTCCTGAAATCCCCAACTTACCCACCACTTAAGATGAAGTCTAACATTGTATACATAACACTTATTTGAGTATTTTAACATTGCACCTAGGAAGAATGGGTGAAAGGTATGTATGCAAGAAGTAACAACAACATCCATGCAATGGAACCTTTCATTACAAAATCCATATGGTTTAACAATGATGAAAGCCCTCCCATTTTCCTTCGTAGTTTCTTCATAATGCAGAATGGGTTTAGGCTTGAAAATCATTCTAGTTCTTATTTTCATTTTTTCTACTTAGAGTTGAATGTTTTCCACTCAATTTGTTGTTGCTTCATGTGAGACAACACCCTTTCCAACTCCTATCTAAGAATCTAGCAGTCAGTTTCTACCTCATTATATAAAGCTTGCCCTTGAATGGCCATTTCTTGTTTGTCTTCCACCAACGTCTTCAATTTTTCCAACTACTTTTCCATTTTTCCTTGAGTTTACTTTAATAAATCTATAACCTCAAAATCAATCTCAAATTTGGCATCCACTATTGAAGCACATATTGTAATCTCATCTATGTTGGTTGCAATGTGAAGTTCTTAGAAAGAAAAGTGAGGCAAAATACATGCCATGATTTTAGTTAAAGTGCTTTAAAAATTAATTGACTATACGTAAAGACAATAAAAGAAGAGTAAACCTCTTAATTCATTATACATATGGAATTTGTATTCTTGATAAATACTTAGTTTTAAAGCTTTTCTTTCAATTTGAGAAGTGATGTTTCAACTTCTTACATGTTGCTTTGCACCTTCACAAACTCAGCCATTTGGTCCTCCATACTAAATCACAAACCCACCAATATTTCTTGTAGCTTTTGTTTTTCTTCCTCCAATTATTTCAAACACAACTTACTAATTTTTGGCATGTCATGTTTGAAATCCAACAATTTCCCCACATCCTTAATTTCCTACAAATTTGAAGGACCTTTCATGGATAGATCAAAATCCCCAAATTCTAAAGCCTAATCTACTTTTAATGGTAGAACCCTTGGCTAGACAGACATACCTAAATTTGATGGTAATTTTGATCCATCATTATAATTTGACTTTTCACCAAGGGTTCTTGGTATAAAACTTGAGCTTACACACTGGGCTTTTTCTTGAGCAATGCTAATTGCTACTTCTACCCAATTGACAACATTGCACTTGTTTTCTGCTATCCATCCTTTGATCATCCACGAGTATAATTCATTATTTGTGATATGGCCAATGCCATAGGTTTTCCAGTATAGCTTCTCCAATTGCTTCTTTTGTTCCTTTATCAGTAAGGGATTTGTGATATTGAATTTATGAGCATATTGAAACTTGTAATCAACCCATGGCCATTTAAGATATTCACTTTCAATATCCCTAACTTTCCTCGGTTTCCTCTCCTTTTCTTCCTTCCCCATGCTTTGCACATTCAAAATTTATTCGTATTCAAATGACCAACAATGCCAAAAGGACTCTAAAGGTATATAAGGAATCATCAACGTTAACTAAGGAGTGACATCAAATATTGTTTCATTGATCAAGGACAACATCCTCCTCATTTGCATACTTTCAACAACCACTCCTTCCAACTATTAAATAATAAAGACCATGCCTTTTCAAAGGGATCAAAGTAAGTTGGTGTGTAAGGTATGGGAGGTTTAAAAAATAGTTATTCCTTTGTGGAAGCACTTGGCATTACTTTATTTAAGCACCTTTTGTTTTGATGTGGTGTTGAGGAAAATAATCACTTTTTAAGCATCACATTTGATGGTGCACCTAAGCACCCCTTGTTTTGATGTGTTGTTGAAGAAGCAATCACTCCTTAAGAATTATACTTTATGGTGCACCTAAGCACCCCTTGCTCTAATGTGTAATTAAAGAAGTGGTTAGTCATTCCTTAAGCAACACAATTAATTGTGCACCTAAACACCCCCTACTTTGATGTGTTACTAAGAAAACAGTCACTCATTTAATAACACATGTGATTGTGCACTTGAGCACCCCTTGCTTTGATGTGCTCTTGAAGAAAGTAGTCACTTTGTCAATAACACATTTGATTATACAACTAAGCACCCCCTATTTTAATGCACTACTAAAGAAAACCATCACTCCTTTAGCAACACATTTGATTCTACACCTAAACACCCCTACTTTAAGTCCTAGGGTTTGGAAAGTAGTCCCTCCTAGTTAAGTAGCCAACTATGCAACTAACCACCCCCTCATCTGATGGACTATTGAAGAAAACAATCCTTCTTAAGTGGTGCACACAAATTTGCACCTAAGTTTAGCCCCCATTTTCATGAAGTGAAAAAATGAGGGGCTCCTTTGACCAATGCACACAATTTGTAGAACAATAAATTAATGCTTTGGTAAGTCCACATTTAAACTTGACATTAGAAAAAAAACATGTATTTTCGACTGATTTTTATGACTAAAATTTAGTCACAAGCGACATTTGTGATTAAAATCTCATTAGTCGCCTTAGACAAGTCGCATGAAACATTAGTTACAAATGACAATGGGTATTGGATGAAAGAAAAAATCAACAAATACAAATTCATCCTTTGACTCCATTATATACATATTATCACATGCGACTACAATGCAACTATTTTGGTCACAATCAAGGCAAATGATGTGTTGCCACATGTTTTAATATTGAATCATTTAAAAATATAATAATTATTATTATTTTGAAATAATCTAGGACTTTCAATTCAAATGTTTAAATGATTTTATATTATGACATGTGGCCCAATGTAAATATGCCACATGGCACCTTAAGATGAATTTAATAAAAAAATGTTAATATTAGTCGGTAGGTGCTTAGGTAGGTACATAAATAAGTGCTTACAATCCTAGGCTACATACCTACCTACCTACCTACCTACCTACTTAGGTAAAAAATAGGTAAGTAGGTCTACTTTTCTAAGCTAAATACCTAACCTTAGGTAGGTAGGTACATAACTTAACCTAGGTGGGTAGGTCATATTATGTACCTACCTAGTTAGGTAGATAAATAGGTTGGGGAGGTTGATAGTTTAAAATTATGCATAATTTTATTTTTATTTTTTGAGTTTGTGCACATAAAAAATCCATGTTTTAAAAATAATTATTTAGTGTAACTTATAAGTAATAAATATAATCATTTATAAATATTTATAAAAATGATTCATTATGGATAACACTAAAAAAAAAAAGCCTTAAAACTCAATCAATATTTTTTGGAATTGAAATATTAAATTAGATTCCAAAAAAACAATTTAGAATTCAAATATCATTTTTTAGATGAAATAAGTCTTTGAATTTAAATAAAAAATTTCAAAATTGAAATGTCAATTTTCAGATTCAAAGTTGAAATGTCCATTTTTAGACCCAATTGAAATTTTTAAAATTGAAATATTAATTCTGAAAATCCAAAATAATAATTTGGAATTGCAATTTCAAGTTTCAAATCAAATACTTTTATAACTTTAAATTAAAAAACACAAGATTGAAATATTAATTGTTAGAATTGAAAATAATAATTTAAAATTCAAATATCAAAATTTAGATCAAATTAGCTTATTGAATTTAAACTATTTTTTAAAAAATAAAATAATTTTTGAAGGAATTGATATAGGAAATTTCAGATTCAAATATAAAATTTCAAATTCAACTAATTTATTTAATAATTTAATTTTTAGTTTTCAGAATTTAAATATAATTTTAAGGATCAATATTTAAAAAAAATTAAATGTAAAAATTCAGAATTGAAATGTAAATTTCAAATTCAAATAGTTTTTTTCAAATTCAAATAATTAAACAACGAATTCCAATAACAATTTTTAGATTCAAATGTTTTTTGATTATATATATATATACAATTAATTCTAGTAGCAATTTTCAAAATTGAAACATCGATTTTAATGTTTAAATATAATTTTCATAATTTGAATTATGATTTTATACTCAAACATATATTTTTGAATAAAACAAAAAAAATTAAGAATTCATATTTAAAACTTCAAATTCAAATATTGATTTTTAGATTCAAATAAAATGTTTCAGAATTGGAATAACAATTTTCAGGTTCAAATATAATTTTCAGAATTGAAATAAGAATTTTCAGTGTTGAAATATCAACTTTTAGATTTGAATAACAATGTTCAAAGTTCAAATATTGATTTTTAGATTCAAATAAAATGTTTTAAAATTGGAATAACAATTTTTAAACTCAAATAATGATTTTTAATTAAACAGAAAAATCAAAATGCAAATAAAAAATTCAAATTCACAGAAATATTTCTTAAATTCAAATATCAAATTTTGAATTCAAATATATATACATTTCATAACTGAAATATTAATTTCAGATTTGAATAATAAATTTCATAGTTCAAATATTAATTTTTAAATTCATTATATGAACAATATACATACATACACATAATTAATACACACACAAATATATACATTTATGATACATGTAATATATCGTAAATATAATTTTAATACATACATAAAAATACACCTTTATGTCACCATATAATATTTTTAGGATGTGATTAATTTGGTGACTATTGTGATTAATGGGACATATCAATATATTCATTGATGAAAATAAACCTAAAAGCTATCGAAATGATAGGATGAAGTTTTCAATAGTTGCATCATAGTTGTAAGAATGACAAAAATATGTAACCAAAAAGAAGGGGGACACGAACGAATCCAAGACACAGAACTCACAAAGGTACCCGTCCGACCCCTCTTTGCCACCACAACTGCATTCCTTCTGGGATAATCACCCTCAGAAGCTCTC
>Ga0116227_10008522_pt1 | contig 19262 bp, 12 predicted proteins | sample S1TSphgellanicum_FD_89693 | JGI IMG/M metagenome (GOLD analysis project Ga0116227, IMG submission 89693) | Host-associated microbial communities from peat moss isolated from Minnesota, USA - S1T2_Fb - Sphagnum magellanicum MG | ecosystem: Host-associated > Plants > Peat moss > Unclassified... | reverse complement strand
TGTGTATATATATATATATATATATATATATATATATATATATATATATATATATATATATATATATATACGGTGTTGAATAGGCTTGTGTGTACATGTGAAGGAGTTTTTTTATGGCCAATAAAATTACTTGATTTGGTGTCCTAAATTTTTTAATTAATTATATGGAATAAATTAATATTTACATTTGTAATAGGATTTGGTAGGTTTGTGAGAATTTTAAAGGATCGATGGAAATGGTAAGAAGGGACCATTATTTTTTATGTTTAACAAAATAAGGTCATGTTTAGGCACAAATATTTCATTTTATGCAATTTGACTAACAGTTGATTATGAACGTTCATCCCTTTTCGGCCTCTTTCAACAGCTAATCTGCATTTTTAGATTGTTAGATTTGGTGGTTTTCATTATTTTTCCTGATTATCTTAATTGAACTTACAATTCAACTTGTAATAATTATTCACAAACACGGTTCTTACTCATTACTTGTGCACTTTGTTTTAACAATTTCATGGTTTTGAATTCAATTACACTTTTTCAATCTAAATATTAATTTTGCATGTTCATTGTTGTTGAATGTCATGTTCCTTGAAAAAACTAGAGAAAAGAAAGGAGTTTATAATTTCCCTTTTTATCTAAGCTCAAAACCTATGTAAATCAAGATTTCATTTTTTGAAAAAAAAAAAGACAAAATCAAAGTGATTTTAATCCTCAATGAAGCTCAATATGTACTTTGCTCCATAAAGAAATTTGATTAGGGGGACATTTAATTTAATTTTTGTGACCTACACATTGTGTCAAACAACTATTTTTGGGGTACTAGGTTTTGGATTTATATTTTTTTCCACTTTATTATTATCTAATTTTTTAATATGCATATATTTTAGCCACCCTATATTTTTTTATAAATAAAATTTGGCATCCAATTTCAATATCAAATGTTAATTTAAGTATTTTATTTAAAAAATTTTGGAACTAGAAAAGTTTGGAGCTGAAAGCAAAAATGAAACCAGGGACTGTAATTAAAATGAAAACAATTGCAATTTACAAACTTTTAATAATCACAAATTCATCCAAAGAAGTTGCATCAAACAAATTAACCAATATATGTGTTTACACTTCTCATAGTTATTGACCTTCCAATCACCCTATACAATTAATCAAAACATTATTTTACAATAATTGAACGTTTTAACAACTAGTACCTTAAATCTTTAATGCACATTTTTTTTAATTAAAAATAAGAATATTAAAGATTTACATATACCTTATATTAATTATAATTTTATTTTCAAAATATACATAACCTTACTTTTGAACTAATTAATTTATAATTTTTACTTGACAACCAACATATTTTACTCACATATTTTCTATTTTTTTCAAGTAGTGTCCCCCCTAGGAAATTTGATGGTGATAGATATTGGATCTAGAAATATTAACATATGTCAAGTCAAATGGTTGTGTTTTGCAATGTGTATTTTTTAAAAAACTTTTTGAGGCTAACTTTTGTTTAAAGCACAAGCTTGACAAGCAATGTTAGAAAATATTCGTTTTTGATTAACTTTTGACAACTTTTTTTGCTACAATAGGTCTAGGCTTTTGTGGTTTATGTGTTCAAAACTATAAGGCCATATTGAAGTCAAATAATTGAAAATTAATTCTTTAGAGACATTCAATTTCTATAGCCCATTTGAATGATCTTCATTACCCAAGTGGCAAAGACTTTGAATGAACTATTCAAAATGTAAACATAATATTGGCTATTTTGAAAAGAAATTAAAAACCTGCATTTATTATTGAACATACCTACAAACAACAAACTTTTTGATATAGTTGGAACATATAAAATGTTTTTCTTTACTGTGTCATCTTTAAAAACAATTACAACATTGGTTACACACATCAATGATTTTATGAGACCTTTTTATGTTCTCTTAATTGTGGTAATTTTGATTTTTTTCTTTTTGGTTATAATCAAGTCTTCATCCAAGGGAGGTTATTTCAATATTTTTTAAATAACATGCAAAAAAATATGGTGCAACTTAATGATTTTTTTAATAATTCATTTCAATGTAAATAAGGTGCCAAGAATTGAAATATGAAAATATAACAAAAATATATCTAAAATATTTTCAATGTTGATTTTTTTTAATATTCTAGTATTTCATAGCATTGAAAAACGCCCCTTTATTTTTCACAATTCATAAAATATGTATAAAAAATAACCTCCTTGAGGTCTTCAATGTTAGTGAAATGTTTGGTGATGATATTGTCTATGGACCAATTGGCTTTGTTGTATTTAGTTCCAAAATGAACCAACAACCAAGTCAAGTGGTGTGTTGTTACATTCATGGAAGTTATCAAAATTTTCATCATTTTCATCCTCCACAACATTTATTATGTTTTTTTCACACAAATGCTCACACTCAATTGCTTAAGGTTTGTTTTTTTTGGAAAGTTCAATGCAATTGCACATCTAATTGTTTTGGATTATTGCAAAAGTTACATTGTCTACCCTCATGTTTGGCTCTGCCTTTTTTTCTTTCAATAGTTTTACATTGAATGATGAGTTGATGAGTGAATTTTCATGTTTTGCTTTCAAGCTTGTTGTCATGTGTTCCTATGTCGACGTTTACAATTATTGTTGTCATCACACACATACAACACATAACATAGAAATACCTTAAATGGTACACCACATGCAAATGATTCAAAATGTGACTTGCATGCAACAACACAAGAATCCAAGCCCAAAGCATTAAAAAAAAACCATAACACTTGCATAAACACAAGAAAATTGCATAATAGAAAACCATACTTTGGAATCTTAAATCACCAAAAGTGATTTCAAATTACACAACTTGGGATTATATCCCATGAAAAAATATTTCAAACTAATCAACTCAACTAACCTAGTTTATCCCTAACTAAGTGGGATTTAAATGAGCAGCTAAATTAACACACCTCACATCTTTCTTTGTTTCATCATGGAACAAAATGTCAATTGACTCATTGAAGTTTGGTAGTTAAATGAAAGTTAAATGCATGATAGTTCAAGGTGTTAGCTAGTGGTTCAAAAAATGTGACTAGGATTTGTTCAACAAATTTATCCTCTTTCATCACCTCACCAATATGAACTTTAATTGATTAATGAGGTTTTTCAATTCCTTAAAACTTTCAACAACTAAATCTCTTCCTTTAACTAAAGATTACTAAACTTGGTTTTCAACATTATACATTGAAAACATGCTTGAGTGTTTGCCATGTTTTTGGTTATAAACTAGTGATCCAAGTAATGAGATGAAGTATGATCTTATCTTTAATGAAAAAGTTAATGATTGTCAAAGTTTTTTTTCCTTTTGTTTTAAGTCAACTTGAGACTTTTTGCCTTTTGACATAGTGGTTTGGTTAACATTTTGTTCAATTATGTCTATGGTCTTATCTTTATGTAGTGAATTGGAGACGCAAAATTTTCATATATATTATAGTTAGAATCTCCTTTCACTTTGAAGTTCTTTGACATTTTATTTTCCCCTTGGGCCATGTTTACAAAATTCAATTAAAAACTAAGAGAAAATTCTACTTTCATTAAAAAAAATTTACAAGATACTTTAAACCTATTTTGATAACATGTAGTAATCATAAAAGGACAAGAAAAAACGTCAAAGAATATGGAAGCTTTCATTAAATTATAAACTTGAGCATTGGAAAATTAAGTGCCCTCCCTTCTTTTGAAATTAATTCAAGAAAGTAGTCATAATTTTATTTTTAACTATTCTAACAAACTTGCATAGTGGGATTAATTATGTAACTAATATATCCTTTTAATGGCACATGAACAATATAATTTTTACAAAACTAAATAACCTATTCGAACAAAGTAATTTCATGCATAATTAATGATTGTCAACATGCTTTCAAAACTTATAGCTACTAAGATAAGGAAACTAAATTTTGAACAAACAAAACCACTTTTTTTTAATGATCATCCATTTTTTCTTCCCTTAAAAAATTGATAAAATTCCCAAGTTCCTTCGCACTTAATGAAAGTACATTGGTTTGATGCAACTTTTGTTTTTTAATTTGTTGTTTAAAATGGTAGGTTGGATTCATTGTTTTGTGAATGACATTGTGTGCATTTATGTCAATCTTACAACTTTCATTGTCATCATGTATACAAAACATAACATGAAGAATATTTTGAACCTAGTTCAACATAAAAATCCAAACAACTAAACTCACTTGGGTTATCCCTAACTAATTAAAACCTAACATATTAACTAAACTAACACACTTAACATAGTCTTCAAGATACCAATATGTATTTAACAATTTTGTATGATCAAAAGGAAAACAATAATAGAATTATTTTGAACATATTGTAGGTAGGTAAGATATTCTTGACTTCCATTGTATAAAATATCAACTTGACTTGTTGAATGTACATACTCATTTCCCCAACTCTTCGTTTTTTAATAACCTATTAGATACCTTCTTTAAATATTATTTAAATGTTTTTATTATCATTTGTTTGGTAATCACCCAAAATTGTTCTACATAATATTTCTTCTTTAAATGGACAAGAAACTTTGTGATCTCCATTGGGGATGTTAGCAATTCTATCCATAATAAAACAAGCAAAATGCAACTCAAGAATGGTAGGAAGGTGGTGAATGGTTGAAAAGTAAGTTTCACATATATGACATTAAACTACCATTACATTATATTTAGATTAATATATAATGTGACATATTTCCCTAAAGCCTTTTATTAAGACATTTTCATTGACCAATTTGTGTATTCTTGAATGATTTATTTTTAATTGTTTCATTAGATTCATTGAGGATTTTAAATAAGGGTTAAATTGAACCTTTTTTTAGTAATGTGGGTGGGTTTTTCTTCAAATCAACTCACCAGCCACATTTTTGAACTTACAATAATATTTCATAATTGAATCATATGTAATGGTCTTTTGAATATATTCTAAACATGGGTTTCTTCCCCCAATTTTATGATATAGCCACATCGGCAATCACCCACAAGAATAATTAACCAAATTTGGCTATAGGTGAAAGAGGAAACTTGTTTTGGCAACCTGTTGGAACTAATGTTTTTGGTTTCAGTTTTTTAAAAACCAAAGCAATGATTCTTGGAAGTTCAAAAATTGGTCCAACAATTCATGTGTGTGTGAAAAACCACTATAGAAATTGGTTCAACAATTATTAGGGGGGTGAAAAACCACCACAAAAATTGGTTCAACAATTTTTGTGGTAGTTCTTGGTCAATTTTGGTTTTTAGGTGTAGGTAGGTCCAATTCCTATGATAATTCTTAGTTGCTTGTGATTTTTAAAGGTAGGTAGTACATATGCTACTTTAAGATCCTAAGAAATGAAATGTGTATTTGCTATATTTTTTCTTGCTCTTTCTAATGAGGCATAAGTTTAAAAAGAAAAACATATCTATGTATGGAAAATGTGGGACCTATTCCAACTTTACTTTTTGTTTGGATTGTAGCAAAGGCTTTTATGTTAGGTGGGTGCAAAATAGTACAAAAGATAGTTCAAAATCCCATATTTTAAAAATTAATGTTTGGCACATATCAATTTCACACATTGTGTGTGAAACAACCAATGGAGGAAATAACATATGTGTCCCATTGATGATAATTATTTCTTAAAATGTAGATAGTAGTTGGTGGGTGTGGAAACTTTGGTACATCCATAGATGTAACCAATCATCTTACAAGTTTTGTATTGAAGTTGTGTTTTAAGCATCATCATGATTGAATCTTTCCCATTTTTTTTAACCTTCAACAAATTCATATGCATTTGGACCGCCTCCAAATTCCATCCTTACACCTTAAAACTCAGAACCAAATTCAAATAAAAATTGACATGTTTTTATCAAAATAAGGTTTGTAAAAATGGGGAATCAACAGTTGTTTTTGATCCAGACCCAAAACTAATGGGTTTTAGTTTTTTGAAAAATAAAAAAAAACAAAAGCCATTGGTTTTTCATTTGTATGAAAATCATAAGAATTTAAAATTGATGGTTCTTTGAAAAACCTAAAAAAGGGTAATACTAGTTGAAACTTGTCATTTAACTATGACATTTTTTTTTAAAATCTCAAAAATTTGGTGATTTTGGTGCATTTTTGCCAAAAAATGCTTTGCACCTTGTCACATTAGATTTTTTTGTTGTTGCAATACAAAAAATTGTTGCAAGAAGAAAAAAAACAAAAGATTGTAAGTGCTTATACTTAAGTAATTATTCTATCACTTCAATTTCCAATTGATGAGCACCATTTTTTCAAATTTTCATTCTTTTTTCCAAATTGAAAGGAAAGTTCAAATATGCCATAAACATTTGTAGGTAATCCAAATCAAGGGATTCATCTTTTCATGCAAGGAAAGAAATTGATTTATTTTTAAGTACTGAATATGCCCATGAAAAAAATTTTGGGACTCATTTCAACTATTTAAAGTTTGTTTACATATTGGAGTTATTTTTTGATCTAGAAATGTAAATTGAAATCATAATAGGGGACAATTTAACATAATTTCAAATAATTTTATTTTTTTATGCCTTTTGTGTATTACATTTTGTACAATAACATTCCATGAGACCACTTAACATTAAACACAATGTGTATCTAAAACTTTTGTTAGTGCACAACATTAATTTTATGAGATTGAGGTCGCATACAAATTTTTTATTTTGTATTTCATTGAGAATAACATTCAATTTAATTTATATGTTTTTTAATGATTTTTTATAAATTAAAATTAAATTTCAATCAATAAAGTGATTTAAATGAAATTCCATACTCAAGAACATGATAAAAAAATTAGAGCTTTTTTATTGGAAAGTGATTATTTTTGAGGTATTGAAAGTATGTCCAATTCTCCTTTGGAGCCCCTTAAAATTTGGAATATATGTGTAATATTTTATAAAATGACTCAGTTATAATGAATTAAACTCATTACCACTAGTTGGAAGTTTATTATGAATATTAACTTACATTATTAACATAAAATTGTTATAAGTTCATATTTATAATTGTAAATTGACCTGCAAAGCAATTATTTCAATTTGCACAAGTCAATCATTAACAATTGTTTAGGTAAAGAGCTTCCAAACTATTGACTACAATCTATCACAAATGTGTGAGCAAGTTTACATTCACAAACATGATTGAATATAAGTTTTCGACAATATTAGCATTTGTTGCATTTGAAAAGTACATGTGAATATGAATATCATCATCAATGAAAATTTGTCTATTATTATGTTGGTACAACAATACCCACAACTAGGTACACACATAAATTGACAATTATGCTAGAACTTGAATATCAAGCATACACTTAATATCAATGGAAGAAATTGTTTACAATTATACATAAATAGAATGTATACATATTTTCAATTATTATCTCCATAAAATGTTGATAATTTGGTGTAATTTAAAAATTTGTAACATAATTGTGAAATGACAAGGCAAAAGTTTAATACATGTTAGGTTTTATTTATATCAAATTAATTGAACATTTGTTTTATGATGCAATGTAGATCATGAATCAATAACTTTAACTAATTTTTTATAGCCCGTGACTACATTAAAAGTTCACTCTTATGAATTCTAAAATTATTGCATATCTTGGGAGAAAATAATAATAGGATGTGCATGATTCATTAGGAAGTCCGTTGATTTAGGACTTTGTTACAATATTCATTTATAACATACCCCATTTTCATTACATGCACTTTGAATTGAATTCAAATACTAAAGCTTGGGGTTAGTTTTCACATTGACAAAAAAATAAATCTTTTTTTAAAAAAGATAATTAATTTTTTTTGAAATTATATTTATTTTCATCAACTACAATAGTATTGTGATATGAGTAATGAAATTATTCAGACTGTAGCCTATGATAATTATGATGATTTTCAACATGTTAACTTTATATTTTCACATAATTTCATTTCATTATTTTGAGAATTTTTTAATGATGAAACTAACATTAGGCTAAGGCAACATTGATTGGAATTTGAATTGAATTGATTTCAATAAATTCAATTCAATAATTAATATAAGATTCAATTAAATTGAATAAAAATTAAATTAAAAAAGAAATAAGAAAAAAATTGGTGAAAAATTTATTGAAAATTTGCTTGCGAATGTGGTGTTCAAGCAAAAAAAAAAAAAAAAACCTTAATAAAAGACAAAAATCCAAAAAGATACATTTCCATGCCTCTTCACTTGGGAATGGGTTAAACAAATTCCAATTGTCCTAAGTCCATTAATTTGGAATGAGGCCAACCCAGGCTTTTTAAACCTACATCGATGATGTTTCTTTCATCCATCCATGGAGGCGCACGGAGGTGAAAGCTTTCTGGATTAGGGTTAGGGTTTGGTGGGACTGTAAAGAACAGGCTCCTCGTCTCTTAAGTCTTTCTTTTGCAGTGCGTGAGCTCTGTTTCTGTCTACTCTCGGCCGTCTGTAGCTGCTGCGATGGGTGCGTCTCTTGTTTCCCTCCTTGCTTATTGACAAGTTTCCTTTCAATCAGCTTCTTGTGAAACGTTCTCCTTTTCTTTGGATTGTTCGGTTTTCCTTTCTGATGGTGTTTTCTTTTCTTGGTTTGGGTTGTAGGGGCGTACAAGTACGTGGAGGAGTTATGGCGGAAGAAGCAATCGGATGTGCTGCGTTTTCTCCTCCGTGTGAGATGCTGGGAGTACAGGCAGCTGCCTGGCATTGTGCGTATTACTCGTCCGACTCGACCTGATAAGGCTCGTCGCCTTGGATTCAAGGCCAAGCAGGTAGGTACCTGCTTTTCTCTGCATCTCTTCCATTTTAGAGCTGTGCGCAGACTGTATTTTCTCCGCAATTAGATTCTGATAGTATCTGAGATTGCAGGCGGTCAGTTGTTACGAGGCCGTCATTTGCGAATATGGTTGCGCTTTTGTTGTTTTCCTGTACAGGAGGGTTTTTTGCGGGACATTAAGTAGTTTTGTGGATCTAAAACAGTATCTGCAGAGCCATCCTCTTGTAGCATCTTCAAGAATGTGAATTTTTTTCAGAGTGCTGGAAGATTTGCAGTTCTTCGATCATCTATACAGTTGTGGCTGGGTGTTTTGTGCAGGGTTATGTAGTTTACCGAATTCGCGTGCGCAGAGGGGGTAGGAAGAGGCCTGTGAGCAAGGGTATTGTCTATGGAAAGCCAAAGAATCAGGGTATTACTCAGCTGAAGTTCCAGCGCAATTTGCGGTCTGTTGCTGAGGAACGGGCTGGACGCAAGCTTGGAGGTCTTAGGGTTTTGAATTCTTATTGGATCAATCAGGTATGTCTATTCTTGGCTGCCTTTTGGTTTTATGCAACACATGAGCTGTGTGGCTATGGAAAGAGGTGATCGGATTGTTTCAGAATTTCTGTTCAAAATTTTACCAGAGCAGTGTTTCAAATGTTGTGGTCTGTGTGCTGCATACAGGATTCTACCTACAAGTACTTTGAGGTGATTCTCATTGACACAGCACACTCTGTGATTCGAAAGGACCCACGTATCAACTGGATTGTGAACCCTGTGCACAAGCACCGCGAGCTCAGAGGGTTGACCTCAGCTGGCAAGAAGCACCGGGGTTTGCGTGGCAAGGGTCATTTGTACACCAAGGCACGGCCCTCTGTGCGTGCAACCTGGAAACGCAACAACTCTCTTTCTCTAAAGCGCTATCGCTGAGGCTGGTTAGAGCTTTTGCCGTGCCCAGCAGTTTTTTTGTGGATTTGGGAAAGCAGCATTGCCTGTTGAATATAAAGAGCTCTTGCTATTCAGTGTTTATTGTATCTCCTTCCAACCTTTGACCATCTTGCTGCCACTGAATCAGGTCATCTATTATCAATCATTTTCGGCTATGCTGAGTTACCTGGCAGCTGGTCTCCACTGCCGTAGTATTGTGTTGGAAACAGATAGATTGCTGTTTGAACCAGCCAACTATGCCATCGATTTTCAGAAGTTCACATTTTTTGAGCTTTGATTATGATCTGATTTGTTGTTTGATGGTGGAACCATGCGTGCTGTTTGGACCAAGCAGTTGTGCTGGTTTTCATAGGTTATCTGCTGTGAGCTTTCAATTTCGATGACTGTTTTAAAGTTGTTTGAAGGCTGCATGGTGTACCCAGGTGCAAACTGTCAGTGCAGTTATTTGTCTTGAAGACAGGATCCAGTTCCCAGCTGGTTTACACAGGATTCTGGACCATCAACTAGATGAATCACCCCATGAATAGATTTCTGCAATATTGGAAATGTCATTCCAGTAAGCATTGCCTGCCTGTATAATGTGAGTGCTGGTAGGCATGTTAACAGTTTTCTATCTATGTCAAAGTAGAATCTGTATTGCAATACTTGCTCTTGTAATGGGAGTCTAGTGCTGTTTTTCCAAATGTGCTGTCAGGCATTTTTTTTCCCAAGTCCAATTTTGCAGTGATGAATGAATTAGTGGAGAGGCATCCTGATTGAGGCCCCACTCAAGCGCAATCCAGAATCACAATGGCAGCATTGAGTCTGTTCCAACTCTGGTAAACATGTGTTTCATTCTTGACATCAAATTGTCCATGCTGAAAGATTGCCCTCACATGATTGACAGCTCAGGCTATGGGTACACCTGTTTGCAAGTCAATTTAATATATATCAAGATCTCATGGATGTTAACGTTTTTAATTTTTAATATAGCTTATGGGCTATCTATAGCCGGTGAAAAAAGGGTCTTCGACTCCACCTTCTTTAGGGTCTTTTTGTCCAGACTCCAGATGCAAGATTCATTCCAAGAACGTCAGCACAGAGAATGGTAGTGAGATTTGGCACCAGAAATATGTACCTGGAAACTCCAATACTCTGGGCTTTAATGGGGTGCTGCCCTCTTACAAGCCTGTTGAAACAAATAGAAAGTAGTAAAAGCCGGGCCGTTAAATGTGCCTTGTGAGTGATGACCCCTAAACAATGGGACTTTAGTGTAGTGTACAGCCTGAGGGTGGGGAAATCCTCAATTTAAGATGCCTAACATAATGTAGTACCTAAGGTCAACCCCACATTTTGGGAATGATGTCCTCACATATGATGCCTTACACATTGGCTGTCCTAAAAAGTGAATCAAACTTTATCATGAACTTAAACATATGATGTAATGAGGCATATTGGTGGAGGCTTTTTATGCCCTGTTGTTATTTGAGCGACACATGTGACGCATTCTAGATGTTGTTAAGCTTGAGGCAGCGTGGCGCAGATTCCCGTGCATGGGCAGTCGGGTTCGAAACTAGGCGCTTCGAAACATGCCAGGTTTCATGTTCATCTTTTGAATGCACCCCCCACCCCACCAAACCTGCCCCCACCTTTGCACCTGGCATTTTGCGCTTATGCGTGTGAACTCCTCTTGGATGCGGTGTATACACGTTAGGTGAAGAAAATCATGATAGAGTTTTTGCCCCCAAATCTGCTTGTTAGGGCATTGAGCTTGCTTCCTAATGTTTGGGCTTCCTTTCCCATCTTCATCTTTCCAAGCTTTCTATCGTATCATTTTCATAAGCTTTCTTCAATTTCTTCAATCGTTGATTAGGATAGGTTGAGGTTTTTTGAGTATGTACGTCTTTTGCTATAAATCTCCATTTGCATATATTTTCTGAATGTGTTGCATTCTCTCATTGTCCCCTCTTCATCAGTTGTTCGGTTTTGCTTGCTTGTTCCTAAATTGTCTCCAACAATTTTAAGGTAGCCCTTGTTGTTATTGTCATGAAGAATGGTCTCTTCTGTTGTGGCGGTGTAGTTTATTTGCAAGCATAACACGATATGTGGATTGTCTCGATTGTTAAATGCCAATAGTTTGCTGATGGATAGTTCGCTAGTCAAGTTTCAATTGTGTGCATTTTTGTCATGTCCGTGTTGGATAAGTCTCGCCCTTATCTGCATACAATTTCGTCCTTATTTTTGAAGCTCCAAGGATAAGTATCTGTCAACAAAAACATAGTGAAATGTGGGTGCCAAATATCATAAGATTCCCAAGATTTCAATCTCAAATTTCTACTGCTAGGTTTTGTATTCTACAATTTTGAACCATATGTGTCCCACTTTTCTTTGCTCCAAATTTTGAGCCCACATTTTCTTTGTCTAAATTTAGTTTGTCGAATTTCATTCGTCCCATATCTGTTTGTAATATTTCATGTGCAAGGTTCCATAGCCAAGTTTGGATTTGTGTAGATTACGACATGTCCATATCTATGTTTCATATTTCTTGTTTTGAAGATCCCTTCAAAAGCTTGGATAGTCATGTTTTGTATAAATGGGAACTTGGAGTCAACTTTATGACTATGAGCTTGTTGTTCCAAGTTTCTAAAACTTTTGAAACTTAGAAGATGTTGTAAGGTGCAAATGTTGTGGGTTTTAAGATTTACAACAAAGTTGGCAAGGTTGTCAACCTGGAAGCCATGTCTTCATACTACAACTACTAGTTTATCCTCACGAACATGGTACATTTCGAGAATTCATGTAAACTAGAACTTGTAGTATGTTGACGCAACTTCCACCTTGAGTGCCGAAACAATTTTTGCGCTGTTTGTAGAAGTGTATTCTCGTTGGGTCTTGTCCCACTTCTCTGTCTAAAAATAGAAATGCATTTCCTAGGCATAGAAATGTAGTCTTTCTCTGGATCGAAGAAGCATAATGCGGCCTCTACATGGAGTTCTTAATAAATCACAGTGATAGTCTTTGATGTTCAGTTGCAATGGATGTGAGTTTGAAACATATGAATAGAAAATCGATGTGCTCTTAGTAGAGCCAATAGAACCGTAATCATCTTGGACAGACTAAAACTTGACAATCCGAAACATAACAAAAGCAAAAATGTTTCACCAAAACATAAGAAAAATGTTTGAGCCTAAAAAGACTACAAAGCCATAACATATGGCTGAAAACATGATAAACTAGATTAAACAAATGCAAAGAAGTGGATAAAATAATTTTAATGAAACATGAACCTTGTAACTTGTACCTAAACAACAACTCATATTAAGTGGAATGTCCATTTTTTGAAACATTAGCTATTATAATTTTTTTTTTTTAAACGTGGATAAAATAAAACTAGAAAGAACTGAAGTAAATCTTCATACCTCAATCAAAACTTCACACAATATAACTGAAACATCACACTACAAGAAAAGGAAGGTTTCATGACTAAACATGATTATGACTATGTCTTCATCTTAGTCATGGACTTGAGTTGACCCTACATCTAGGTCATTTTGACGACTATGGTCAAAAATCTAACTACATGACTTACAATGTGCAAACATGACTATTCGTTGTTTTTCCATTAACCTTTTTATGACTAGTAGTTATTTTGTCATGGGATTGCATAGTTGACTTTTGTTGACCAAACATCTCTAAGGGGAATCCCATGTTCTAAATTTAAGGTGTCCAAGTGTAATATGTTTAAAAAATGAACTTGGGGTATTTTAAATGGGTTTGAACATGTTAGAATCAACATAAAACTAAATATTATATATTGCAAGTTCCCAAAAAGATCCAAAATATTGGTAAATATTGACATAAGTTTAGAAGTAAAACTTGAAATTACAAAAAAAAAATGCCATGAAAAAATTCAAAACCTGTTTTTAAATTTTAAAAATGGGGAATAATCTCCAAATTATGGGAAAATATGTGGTAAAAAATCATAGAAATTCAAAAAATTTGCACAAAAATGAAAAATATTGAAAAAGTTACAAAAAATATAAAAACCCTAAAATAAACTAGAAAGAATGCCACACTTTTAACATTTACATGGTGTTAAATATTACATTCAATTCTAATAATGTTTTAATTCATCACTTTTGATCCAATGAAATAGATCATTAGAAGAAAATAAGCCAACCCCTTGCCTTAATTCAAATTAAAGTTTGAACACTTTCAATAGTCTATTACACTTTCCTGGAGAAATTTGCACCTATGTTGTTGGTTATGCTTTAATAACATTGCTGAATTCAAGCGCCAACAACAAACTAACCTTACTATAGGCAGTTTGGGCCCAACAATGATCATGCTTAGTTTGGTGATATTTTAATAATGGGTAGGAGTTGTCAAAGTCCATGGAACCATTGCTCCTCCCACCTTATTTTGGAGGCCCTCTTTGCAAATCCTAAGGGACATTGAGGCGATGGACATTGCTTTGTGGATTAAGATGCACAACCCTAATAACTCAATGACATTCATTTGCAAACCAACAACAAGAGGGGGGCAAATTGTCCATGCCCACTTCAAATATTTTCTCTTGATTGCAAAATTGGAGGCGGTTTCAAGTATGTTTCCCATCCTAAAAAAACTTGTTTTAGCAATTTTCGAGTGTTGATTTCATGCAACGAATTAGGCATTCTCTTTGCAATGACACAACAAACCTTTTGATTGTTTATGTTTTCAAGTTGTGTAATTTACATGCTTGCAATTCCATCCTTGAGTTGGAACCCAAGTTTCTATGTTGCAATCATGGGGATATTTGGTTACGCAAACAACGCTGTGAGTACACGGACATTTGATCATGAACAATTGGTTGATAGTGTGTGTATGTTTGTTTGAGACCAAAAGCCATGTTATGGGAACAACATGCCATCTTCGACCAATGCAACTCCATGCATCCAAGATCTTCGACTTAGCAAGGTCACACAAACGATTGTTGTTATATTCCAAATCAACACCTCCATGGCAATGTTGCCTCAATGTTGAATCTTTAGGTGTGTTTCCCTTCTTTTTGATTATGGATTCTGTTTTTTGGATTTTTGGTATTTGATATCTTGATTAAAATGCACACCAAGAGTTGTGGGTAGATTAGTATACACCCATTCTTCAGAACTGATGAAGTTAGAAGTCAATGGCTAGTTGTGGCAACTCATCACCATTATTCATGATGAAGTTGATGCTTTGAAGTTGCTTATTTTTGAAAGTCATTTTAATAACCTTTCACATTTTGTCTTTTGTGCAATTCATGGCAATTGGTATTCAGATCCTTATACCCAAAGAGCATACTATAACATATATTGTCATCTTGAAGAATCAATCTTTCTATTCTTCCCAAGCTTGACTTAATTGCAAATTCATGTTTGCTTTCTAGATCCTTATTTTCAAGTCCCATTTGACTTACTCTTGTAATCCATTGTTATCTTGGATCCTCAAAATTTGTTTGGTTAAGACTTGATTGAGATTTGTTCTTTTTATGAATTTTTATTTCTTGCATCTCATTTCATGGGATTATGTTTATAAAGAACATTTGGGCAACTATTTTCAACATTTTGTTTTACAAAGTATCTGGGGAAGTTTAACTCAGTTTGGATACATTTCAATCAAGGCAATTTGTGGGGTTTTCATTTTAGTGAAGAAGTGTTCCAAGGCTTGGGATTGTGTAATAATCCAATTAACTCAAACAACAAGGGGAGAAAATGGTTTTGGTCTGCCTGCATGGTTCACAAATGGTCTATGAGAACTTTAGGCATATGGTGTGATCCCACATATGTTGGTTTCTTATAATGTTAGACGTAATTACCTTTATTGATTGGAGATGTTCTAGATCCTCCAAGAGTTCATTTTTGACAAATCCTTTATTGAAACTTTAATCATTATGACTGTGACTGAAATATGGTGAACTTTGATAGTATCTTTCTTGTCAAAATGGCATCCCCGAAATTTTGTTATGGTCTAATTACCAAGCCCTAGCGCTTTAAGATACATCAACATCCATGTCTTTTTATGAGGTTAAGTTTTGCAACAACCATATATTGCATGTTCACACTAGTTGATATTTGAATAGGTGGCTACCACAAACTTTTCAATATGTGCATTGATATAGGTAATAAGTTGTTATTGTATTATTCAAGCTTCAATTTCTAGAGGTACAATTTCTTACATTGAATTAATTTGAATCCATTGGGGTATTGATTCTAATGCTGAATCAAGTCCTACAGTCTTGAGATCATAGGTGATGTTGAATTTGATATAGGTCTTGAAATCATAAGTGATGCTGAATCAAGTCCATCTCTACTAAGTTGTTAGCTATATTCAACAATTAACAAGTTTGGGATCATGAATCTTATAATGAATCTAAGTTTCATTATTGATCTTCACAATTTGTGATTTTCATCCTTGATCCTTTACATGCCAATTACAAACCCACTTAAATTACATTTGATTCATTAACTAAAATCTTGACCATTTTGTTTTCACATTAAGGCCGTGTTTTGTAGCTTGACAAGAGTTGCAAATATTGTGTACTAACTTGGCTTAATATGAGTATGCAAGCACGACTATGTGCTTTGGCAATTGGAGGAACAATATGTCAGTTCTAGAAAATTCTAGCGAGTACAATGTAATTGTAATGTATGCCATGGTAGAACGACTTACAAACATATTTTAGTTTGTCGACACCTTTATGAAAACGGGCGTGATCCAACCTTGCAACGTATTAAACCTAGGCTTGTAAGTGGCACACCTACCACTTGTCAACCATGCATTCAACCATCTTACCAACATTCCAACCAACCTCTTTTGTGGGTAAACTATTCACTTAATTAGCCACTACCAATTTGACACATCTTGCCCTAAACTTCCTTGCTCAACTCCAAATAATTTGAAATACATACATTTACACATCTTGGTACATGTATTTGCCAATTATTTATAGATCTATTTAATAACTAAATAGGCAATTGCACACAATTGACGCATATGTATCCTTGGATTAAATATTATTGATGTACTTTCACTTTTCCAACATTACAAGATGTTGCATTCGACTCATCAATAGAAGACTAGGTGGTTGGTCTTGGCATGCCTCTTCTAGTTTCTAATCATGTTGATGAGCTCAATGTTGGGGTGGGTGTTAGTAACAATGACCTGGATTTAGAGGTTCAGATGGCAAGGGCACTAGATGGAGCATGGCAAACATGTGATTCAGCAATAGAGGATTCCTTTCAACAAACTAAGGATGAAAATAGGCAATACCAATTCTACTTGGCAATGCTTCAAGGTAACCAACAAACCTCATTAACTACCCAGGAGGAAAGGGTTGCAAATGTGATAACATAAGCCACACCCACTTGCTCTTTGACTACTTTTCTAATTGGTTTTTGGGAAATATTCTTAGAATATTTTTGAAAAAATCTTTAAATTTTTTTTTTTCATATTATTTTATTAAATTTTATGTTAAAAATTTGGAAAATAATGTCATTTTCAAAAAAAATCACATTCATTTGCAAGTCCTTTTATTGTTTAAAAACAAACGTTATAATGCTTACTGAATGTTTTTGTTAATTTTTTATTCATTGGGTTAATTTCAAATTAATTCACTTGTTCCCATGATAATTACAAGTGTGACAATCCAAATAGTCCACCTATTCATGCTTTCACCCAAGTGACTATCGCCCATGTTTGGAATATGTAGATGGAGAACAACGAGTATGCATGGATGTATGCCTATTGGTCAGCAATGGTGTGCACCAATGTGGCTTTGGTAAACCTTGCTTGTAGAACGTTAGCTAGTCAACAATCCAACCATGGTTGTCCAGCAACGTTTGAAAGTGCCTAATGCATCCACCTTCATTCGTTCCTTAGTTGCATTCGATAGTGGCTCAATGTATTATCAAGTGGCGTGTAAAAATTCTTGGAATCCAAATCTATTTCTTCTTTTGATTCAAATGATGGTACAATTTGCTTAATTGTTTCCCAAACAACATTGCTTATTTGATTCAACTCCATTTACATCATCTCCCAAGTCCACCCTAATAATGCCATAGAGCTTTTTCAAAAATTCAAAAATTCTACTCTTGCGCAAGAAAAGGGGATAGGGGTGAGGGGAGGGGGTGGTGGGGGCGAGGGTCAAAGGGGCTTAAAACATGGCATGTTTCACAGGCCAAGTTTTGGGCCTAGATGCCCACATGTGGGAATCCATGTTAGGTTGCTTCAGGCTAAGTAACACATTTAGGATGTGTCGTTCAAATAACATCGGGTTTTTATGAATGTGACGTGGATATTTGATTTTTGTAATACCCATTGGATTTTAGGTATTTGAAAATTTTTAAAATCCAAGAATTGCCAAGTTTGGGGATTTGAAAAGCATCATATTTAAATAACCATGGGTTCTGGGTATTTCAAAAACTTCAAAGAACCATTGGGTTTCTTGAGAGAACTAGCAAAGAATGGGTGGTTTTATGTGGATATTTGATTTTAAAAAATGAGAACCATGATTATACATATAATGGTAAGGTATTTAATTTTTTTGATTATCATGATATCAAGGGGTCTGATAGTTGGCCTACTCTAATTTTTACACCGACTCCTTAAGAGTGGGAGGATTCTTACATCTATAAGTGGACATAACTTTCCTCTTGCTTTTAAGTAGGGTTCATATTAGAATTATAACATTCATTCTAGTATTCATGGATATAACTTTGCTTTCAAGTACACTATGAAATTTCTCCAAGTGCTTTATGAGTGTATTTCATGTGGTGAATCATGTGACTTATAATGCAATCACATAAATAGTGTGTTTCAAAAATAAATTAAAAAATATTTAAATGTAAATTTTAATATTCATGATGGAATTAAATTTCTCACATAAACTCAATTTCATTATTTAATTTTCATTTTTTAGTTTCATAATTATATTGAATTTCTTAATTTTTTAATTACACATTGTAAATTATTTCAAAATTTCGAATCTAATGTTTTAAATTTAGATTGGGTTGAATGAAAAAAATTTAAAATTAAGTTTAAATTTAAATTTTATTTCATTCCTTTTAAATTTTAAATTTTTTAACTTTCAAATGTCAAAAAAATACATTATTTTAGTTTTTGGACCATAAATGCCAATATAATACGTTTTATTAATTTTTTTTCTCTATTAAATGAATTTCACATCTGATATTATTTGAATAATTTAAAATATCTTTAATTTCAAATTTCAAGAAATTCCATTAATTAAAAAAATTAATGTAAAATTGTTAATTGAATAATTGAATAACATAACTTTGTAATGAAATTAACTCTACATTTAAAATAAATTGTTTTAGAAACATTTTATATGTTTTATAATTTCATAATTAAATGTAATTTTAAACATTGATTGTTATGCATGTTGACATCCATGTTACCTTTGATTAATAGAGTTCAATCATGGTAGTATAAATATAATTTTCACAAATGTGTCAAGTATTTTTTGTCATGTATTGTGACACATGG
>Ga0116227_10008520_pt1 | contig 19266 bp, 16 predicted proteins | sample S1TSphgellanicum_FD_89693 | JGI IMG/M metagenome (GOLD analysis project Ga0116227, IMG submission 89693) | Host-associated microbial communities from peat moss isolated from Minnesota, USA - S1T2_Fb - Sphagnum magellanicum MG | ecosystem: Host-associated > Plants > Peat moss > Unclassified... | reverse complement strand
TCCGAATCAACGGGAATAATCTTAACCCCATTCGCTTTCGCCAATTGATTAATCAAATCTCCTGCTACCACCAAGGTTTCTTTATTCGCCAGGGCGATGTCTTTTCCTGCCTGGATTGCAGCAATGGTCGGCCGCAAGCCAACTGCCCCCACAATGGCAGTCAGTACCAAATCTACTTCAGGCAAACTTGCCGCCTCGCACAGTGCTTCCTCTCCACATAACACTGTGATTTCAGTACCAGAAAGGGCCTTTTTTACTTCCGGATATCTGCGTTCATCACCAATTACAACTACAGCAGGCCTAAAGGCCAAAGCCTGTTCAATCAGTAAGTCAGCATTATAATGAGCCGTCAGTGCCGAAACCTTATATAAACCCGGATTGCTCCTGACTACCGCTAAAGCCTGGGTTCCTATAGAGCCCGTAGCACCTAAAATGGATATATTCTTCAATGTATAAAACTAGTTAAATCATCTGCAATCTTTCTGTCATTCGCCAATCGGGGCACCTTATTTTGGCCACCCAGCTTCCCCTGCGATCGCATGTAACTTACAAACGCATCTTTTTGCATCGATCGTATAATCAAAGGCTGCAGTATTTTCCCTTCAATCAGGTCAAAGTAATAAATATTCTTCTTTTGTAGTGCCTCGTCTACCTTTTTACTAAAAGCAGCCAGGTCTTTAGGCTCCTCAGCAAATTCCACAAACCACTCATGATAAGGCAATTCGCCCTCAGGTGCGTTCACCTGCGGCGCCACTGTAAATTCGGTGATACCGATTCCCTCCTGGTTAGCAACCGATAATAAGGCATGCTCTACCTCTTCACCAATCACATGTTCACCAAAAGCAGAAATGAAGTGTTTGATACGACCGGTTACCAACAGTTTATATGGATCTTTTGATACAAATTTCACGGTATCACCAATCACATATCCCCAAAGGCCGGCATTGGTATTCATCACCAGAACATAATTGTGATCGAGCTCTACTTCACCTAAACTTAAACGCCTAGGATTATCTGTATAAAAATCCTCTGCCGGAATAAATTCAAAAAACATACCTGCTTTAGCCAGTAACAGCAAGCCTTTATCCTGCTGACTGTCCTGATAGGCAATAAAACCTTCCGAAGTCGGGTAAGTTTCTATGGTATGTATTTTACGGCCAATACTGGCTTCAATTTTAGCGCGGTAAGGTTCGTAATTCACCCCTCCGTATACAAAAAGTTTAAAGTTCTTAAAAATATCTTTGATCTTTTTCCCACCAGATTTAGCTGTCAAACGGTCAAAATACATTTGCACCCAAGGTGGAATCCCCGAAATCAGGGTCATGTCTTCCTGTATAGTTTCTGCCACAATCGCATCTACCTTTTCTTCCCAATCCTCTATACAATTGGTTTCATAGGAAGGCAATCGGTTCTTCTGCAAATAAGCAGGAACCAAATTCGCTACGATCCCGGATAAACGACCAACGTTAATGCCATTCTTTTTGCGCATCACTGGACTTCCCTGCAAAAAGATCATTTTACCGTTAATAAAATCTACATTCCCAGTTTCATGAATGTAAGTCAACAAAGCATTTCTAGCTGCTTTAATGTGCTCCGGCATCGACTCCTTAGAAATCGGGATATATTTTACCCCAGAAGTAGTACCCGACGTTTTGGCAAAATACTGTGGCTTACCTTTCCACATGACATCGCTCTCACCTGCTACCACACGGTCTATATACGGCCGCAGTTCCTCATAATCCCTGATGGGGACCTGCTTTTTGAAATCAGCATAATTTTTGATTCCAGCAAAACCATGGTCTTTACCAAAGCTTGTTCGTTTTGCTGCATTGACCAGGTTCAATAAAGTATCCTGCTGCGCTTGTACTGCATTTTTTTTCCACTTATCAATGCCTTTAACTACAAAGGAAGCAAATGGCTTACTTAATGCCGCTTTTAATCCCATAAATACCCCCCTAGACTAGGTTATGAATAATATCAGGTTCGCCTTCCCCCTTGTACTCGCTCATCATTTTGCGGTAGGCAATGGTTAATGCTACACTGGATAATGGGACAATAATGAATGAGCTCAGTATATTGATAAAAAATGCGATGATTGGCCATTTCAAATAACTGACAAACAGGTACAGCAAATGAAAGCCACCCAGCACTAAAAGTAACATAAATATTTTTGTAAAGTTACCCTTGGTTGTCGCCAAACTAAACTTAATAGATAAAAATGGCGACAAATCTTTATCGATGATAAAGAAAGGAAAAAATGAAATTCTGATCCAGGTAATAAAAATAGCCACCACACCTACCGAAATCGCAATATTAGTAATGACATGCATTTGTATACCGGTATAAATGAATGGAAAAGCCACCAGAATGACAACAGTATAAACCCCAACAATACAAGCAGCAAAATACAACATGGCGACCAGAAAGCGGATGATGTGCTTTCGGCTCGGTATGGTACTCACAATACTCACGTCATGTTCCCCATCATCCAACAAGTGGAAAATATACTTAAACAGCGATAAGTTGATGGTGAAATAAAACATGACAAAGAAAAATGCCATCAATATGCTCAAACCCATGTTCACATCCTTTAAGAAGAAGGCCATCAGGCCCGAAGCATTGGAGGTGATGAACATCAAAAAGCAAAGCGTGGCAATAGAGAAGTAATTCCTCTTGGTTACCCCCCAGGCTTTACTAATCACCTCATTTACAGTGAATGTACTTTCTTTTAAAAATTCTATCATTGTTGTTTTAATACTACTCTTTTGAAAAAATCCTGCATAAAACCTAAGCCATAAGCTGTCAGCTGTATAAACGAAGCAATAATACTCAAAAATGCAACTTTAAACGACTTATTAACCTGCCAGGAGTGAAAAAATATCAACAAAAAGTACAGACCCACTAAAAAATTACATAAGTACGCTAATGGCCAATAAAATATGTTCATCAAAACTGTAAATATCATTCCACAAGTTGCTATGGCCGGAAAAAAATGAACCAGCTTCAGCTCAGCCGGAAAGTGTTTATAAATATTGATCCTCGCACGACCAAAAAAGTGCAACTGTTTATAAAATTGTGCAAAACTTGTGCGTCTCTTATGAAATACCTTAGCTCCCGGGATCAGTCCGATTTTAAACCCATTGGCATGTATGCGGATACTGTATTCAATATCCTCTCCCAGCCTGGTCAAAATAAAACCGCCTACCTTCTCCCAAACCGCACGTGACACGCCCATATTGAAACTTCGGGGATGAAACTGCCCGATGTGCTTGGTATTGCCCCTAATTCCACCTGTTGTAAAAGGTGAAGTCATGGCATAACTGATTGCTTTTTGCACAGGTGTAAAACTATCGTGTGCCGCATCTGGCCCACCATAAGCATCCAGTTTATGCACAAATAGATAGTCGCGTACAATCTCCAGGTAATCTGAAGGAATCAGGCAATCCGAATCAAAGATCACAAAGTAATCCCCTTTGGCACGCTCAAAGCCATAGTTTCGGGTAAAGCCCTGCCCTTCATTCGGCTTCACAAAATACTTCACATCCAGCTTATTGGCATATTTCTCTACAATAGTCCTGGCATCCAGCGTAGATCCATCTTCAATCACCAATACCTCGAACTGCAAGTACGTTTGCCTGGTCAAGGTATTCAACAACTCGTCAATTTCCTGCGGACGGTTGTAAAGTGGAATAATTATCGAAAAAAACATGGATTATAAAATCTCTTTTTCTATCAGGTAATGGTTACGCTCGGTTGCATTTCGAGTAACCAGTTCGGCCACAAATCCAGTTAAAAACAGTTGTGAACCGACAATAATCGCCACCAGGGACAGGTAAAACAAGGGTTGATCTGTAACATCTCGATAATTAATGTTCATCGAAATGTGGTAGAGTTTAACCCCAATCAACCAAAGAGCCATAAATGTTCCAAGCAGGAAACACAATACCCCCAGCGATCCAAAAAAATGCATGGGTCTTTTTCCAAACTTGCCCACAAAGAAAATAGAAAGCAAATCTAAAAACCCATTGATAAAACGACTCAAACCAAATTTGGTTACGCCATATTTACGGGCCCTGTGTTCTACCACCTGCTCCCCGATTTTCTTAAATCCAGCCCATTTGGCAATCACGGGAATGTAGCGGTGCATTTCACCATATACTTCTATGGTTTTCACCACGTCATTCCGGTAAGCTTTTAAACCGCAATTAAAGTCGTTCAATTGAATACCCGACATGCGCCTGGTTGCTGCGTTGAACAATTTGGTGGGGATCGTTTTCGTAATCGGATCGTACCGCTTCTTTTTCCAACCAGAGATGATGTCAAATTTCTCTTCTTTGATTCTTCTGAAAAGTTCCGGAATTTCGTCAGGGCTATCCTGTAAATCGGCATCCATGGTAATCACCACATCGCCCTGCGCTGCAGCAAATGCCACATTTAGCGCTGCCGATTTGCCGTAATTGCGCCTAAACTTAATCGCTTTCACCGAAGGGAATTCTCTTTTCAACTCTTCAATTACCGCCCAGGAATTGTCTGTACTTCCATCATCCACAAATAAAATCTCGTATGCGAAACTATGCTCCCGCATTACCTTGACAATCCAGGCGGTTAATTCGGGAAGAGATTCGTCTTCATTATATAATGGTATGACAACAGAAATATCCATGTGAGGTGATAACACTTAAAACAATTCGCAAACTTAATAAATTTTAATTGGATATGTTCATACGTTTAGGTAGCAGGGAATGTCTGATTCATATGCAACAAGACCGTGATATTTGGTCACCAAGCAATCATAGTGGCCTATACAATTCTGTATAAGCAGGTAACCATTAATCATATTTCAGAATAACATCTAAATAGGTGATTAATTGGTGAGAATAGGCTGAGCTTTTGGTGAGGCTTTATACACTTCGGGTTTTGCTCGGATTTTCCAGGTGTTTTGTAGGGTAAGGTGGTATAGCAACCCTATAGAAGACCCCCAGCAACACCGTGTTAAGCACGTGTCAGTATAAGGGTCACCCTAGCATCACCAATACCTCACTAAAGTATCACCTATAGCGGTGGAATTAAGACCAAATACCAATCCAATGGCAGACAGTAAACAGAGCGGTTTCCTGTGATGGCAACGAAGTTAGGTATTTCCAGGGCGATCAAAAAGTAATCCATTATTAAAACACTGAAAACAATATATTTGCAAATAGGGAAACACAAATGGAACAATATAAGCTACATGGAGATCAAGAGCTTGTCCGACTGATGCAAAGTGGAGACGAACGTGTGTTGGTTGAAATTTACGATCGTTATTGGGACAAAATGCTGGCAGTTGCATTTAACCGTTTAGGCAATCAGGAAGAAGCAGAAGAATGTGTACAGGATGTACTGTACAAACTATGGAAACTACGGAATGACTTTTCATTGGAAAAAGTAGCGCTCTCCAATTACCTGGCCAGAGCTATACGAAACCAGGCCTTCAATATACTGGACCAGCGCTATCGTGCGCGTTTAAAATCATCGCTTTATGCGCCTGCAGCAGACATCAATAACCTATCGCCCGAGCGCGAACTGATCCTGCGTGAACTACAGCAACAGATAGACAATTCCATCAATGCGCTGCCCCCTCAGTGTCAACTGGTGTTTAAACTTAGCCGCCAGGATGGCTTTTCGAACAAGGAAATTGCCGAAAAGCTAAACCTATCAGAAAACACTGTCAAATCACACCTTAAAAAAGCAAATAGAGATATCCGAGGTAATATGACGCTATTGTCAATACTGGCAGTTATCTATACGGCTTTTCAACGCTAAAGTAAAAAATAAAAAACCCACTCACCCCTCCTCCATTTTTTGCTGTCTGTATAAATAGAAAAGCAAAGATAATGTCAATAAACGCCGAAAACGTAGAAGAATTAGTTTTCAAATTTAATACAGGTACAATTAGTCCAGCCGAGCTGCAGGTTTTGCAAGACTGGTACAATAGTCATGATGATACACAAGTAACCATTTCAACCAAAGCAGCTGAATCTGATGGTCAGGTCAAATCACGTCTACTGGAAAGCCTGCTGGCTAAAATAGCCAAAGATCAACCCCAGCCGATTAGGCAGCAAAAGCTTTGGCCACGTATCGTGCTGGTAGCTGCAGCCTTAACAGCGATTGTTTTTGGCATTTGGTTTTTCGCTGCTCAAGATCTCAACGGTCGTCATCCTGAACTTGTTTCAGGCGCTCAGGATGTAGCACCTGGTGGAAATAAAGCGACACTGACCCTTGAGAACGGAAAAAACATCACCTTGAGCAGTGCGCAAACAGGTATCGTAACCGGAGATGAAATTACGTATGCAAATGGAACTCCCGTTGAAAATACAGGACTGGATGAAAATAGTGAAGTTCAAAAATTAATTTTGCATACCCCACTTGGCGGCACCTACACCATAACCTTGCAAGACGGCACCCAAGTTTGGCTCAATGCCGCATCTACAATAAAATATCCTTCACGGTTTGGCCATACTACACGTGTAATAGAACTGGAAGGCGAAGCTTACTTTAAAGTGAAACCGAGCTATAACCAAAAGGGAGAGAAAATACCATTTAAAGTGATCAGTGCACAGCAGACCGTGGAAGTTTTAGGCACTCAATTCAACATGAACACCTATAACAATCAACCAGTTAGCAAAACAACACTTGTAGAAGGAAAAGTAGCCATAACCGATCAATCGGGCAATTTCACCTTGGTTCCAGGCGACCAGGCTACAACTGCAGCCGGAAAAACCCAAATAAAAAAGGTAGAAGTTGAAAATTATACCGCATGGCGTGATGGAAAATTCAGCTTTGACGGAAAAACCTTTGAAGAAAACATGAATGATATTGCACGCTGGTATGACCTGCATGTGGTATATGAAAATGGAATACCCGAGGAAGAACTTAGCGGAGACGCCTACCGCAATCAAAACATCAGGTTTGTATTGCGCTTTTTAGGGACAGCTGAAATTGATTATAAACTGGACGTTGCCAACCGAAAACTCACCATTAAAGGAAAAAAGAACAGAATGTAACATTTAAACCAATTGCCACATGACCTAAACCTAAACCACACCAATGAAACCGATCAAATAAAAAAAGGAAAAGGACCGCCATCCTTTTCCCCAACGATTTGATTGGTTACAGTCGACCAAAAATTTGTAGAAGTAAACAAGTACACCAACCAAACCAACGTAAAATTAATGAATAAAATTTACTTATCACGAGTGATGAAAATCATCATATTCTTACTTATAGCTGGATTTACGACAGTGAGTGCTTCCAGCTATTCTCAGCAGATCACGTTGAAAGGGAAAAACATCCCTTTTTCGGCGGTGATCAAGGCCATTAGACAACAGAGTGGCTATACCGTATTTGGCGCAAAAAAAGTACTGGAGTCTGCCAGGCCCGTCAGCATCGATGTTAAGGATATGCCCTTGGCGCAATTCATGGAAAAAATTACTCAGGATCAGCCGATAGCTTATGCTATTGAGGACAAGACGGTATCACTATCCAGCACAGCACGAGCAGAACCCAAACCTGAAACGCCCTCAGTGGGCCAGCAGCAGAGTCTTTCCGGAATCGTGCGTGATGCAGAAACCAGAGATCCTTTGCTTGGCGCTACCATCAAACTAAAAGGCAGTAGTATGACTGCAACAACCAATGCTAAAGGGTACTACCAGATCAGCATACCACCATCAGACAAGCCGCAGGTTTTGATATTCAGTTATGTGGGAATGAAAACCCAGGAGGTTACTTACACCAAACAACAAACGCTGAACGTCGAATTGAAATCGGATAATGACCCGATGAAAGAAGTTGTAGTAACGGGTATTTATGAGCGAAAAAAAGAAAGCTTTTCAGGTTCCGCAAGCACATATACTGCTAAAGATTTAAAGATGATTGGAAACCAAAGCATCCTCCAAAGCTTAAGGACACTTGACCCTTCTTTTGCGATTGTGGATAACAACACCTTTGGGTCAGATCCGAATCGGATGCCGGACATTGAAATCCGAGGCAAGAGCAGTGTAATTGGATTGACCCAGCAGTTTGGAACAAACCCCAATCAGCCCCTGTTTATCCTGGATGGCTTTGAATCGACCCTAGCTGTGATCAGCGACTTTAGCATGGATCGAATTGAGAGCATTACTGTGTTAAAGGATGCGGCAGCAACAGCAATTTATGGTTCTAAGGCAGCAAACGGTGTAATTGTTGTAGAAACCAAGCGCCCTGCTGCAGGGCAACTTCGAATCAATTACAACCTCAATTCTTCTGTTAATTTTGCAGACCTGTCAGATTACAACCTAATGAACTCAGCGGAAAAATTGGAGTATGAGCGCCTGACTGGCTTTTTCGGATCATTAGATGCCAATGGTAACATCACCAGTGAAGATGGGGAAGCCCGGTATTTTAACCGCATGAAAGAAGTACAGCGTGGTGTAAACACCTTTTGGGCCAATGAGCCACTGCGTACTTCGATTACACAAAAACATACCCTTTTTGCCGAAGGTGGAGATCAAAATTTACGCTATAGTGCATCACTAAGCTACGGAAGTAACCAGGGGGTCATGAAAGGATCCTCCCGGGATGCAACCAATGGCAATGTGCGTTTGCTTTATCGTAAAGGAAACATTTCATTAAGTAACTCCTTAAGTATTGACTATGTCGGCTCCAACCGTGAAACCGTACCCTACTCTCGCTTTGTGCGGGCAAATCCTTACCTGCGTAAATACAATGCATTTGGCGGCATTGATAAAGTAGTAGAGTCTTTTCAGTACTTAGACATCACTTCCTTTACTGTAAAAACGCTGAATGTGTACAATCCGCTCTACGACATGAGCAATAATAATGTCAACAAATCCTCCTCTCAGGGCTTTACCAATAACTTTGAATTGGAATGGCGGATGTTAAACGAATTGCGGTTTAGAACCCGTATCGGTGTCCGCCAGTTATCTGATAGATCTGAAATCTTTCGTTCGCCATTCAACTCGGATTTTGTGAATGTAGATATACTACAGCAAGGTGATTATAATGAGACTAATGGAAAACAGACCAATTATGATGGTGATCTGAGTTTAACTTACGGTAAGCTATTTAACGAAAAACACATGGTAAATGCCGTAGCCGGATTTCGTATGGATCAAGCTGGGACTTTGATGAGTGCTTACAAGGTACGCGGGTTTGTAGACGATGAGTTTAGCAATCCAAAATTTGCTTTTGGATATCCCGAAGGTGGAAGAGCAGATTATCAGGAAGCTAAACGCCGCAGTGCAAGTATGTTTCTCAATACAGGTTATGCCTATGACAGTCGTTTCTTGGTCGACGCTACTTTCCGTTCCGATGGCTCATCGGTCTATGGAACCAACAAACAATTTACCACCATCTGGTCGGTAGGCCTGGGCTGGAACATACACAATGAGTCATTTATCAAGAATACCAATTTAACCTGGCTCACTCAACTCAAACTCAGGGGCTCTATTGGAAATCCCGGTAATCAGAATTTCAGCGACTATATATCCATGCGTATATACCGCTACAATACCGACAATAGAAATCCATTCGGGTCTAGTGTCGTATTGGACAATTTAGGGAATAAAAGTCTAAAATGGCAAAAAACCCTGGATAGAAATATCGGACTGGATCTGGAAGTACTCGATAGGCGGCTAAGGATTAATGTAGATTATTTCAATAAAGTAACTGATCCGCTTCTGGTATTTATCGGCATGCCCAGCTCAACAGGAACCACCAGTAAGGTGGAAAATCTTGGTGGACAAGTAACGAAAGGATTTACCCTAAGTTCAGACTATGCAATCATCAATAAAAGTGAATTCAACTGGAGAGTAAACCTGAATATGCGCCAATTGAAAGCCAGATACCAAAACATTGGAAGTTCACTTGACAATTTCAATCAGGGAAATAAAAGCCGCAACCTGGTACGCTATTTTGATGGAGCAAGTCCTTCCGATTTATGGGCAGTCCGGTCGCTGGGCATAGACCCGGCAACTGGTAGAGAAGTATTCCTGAACAAAAATAATCAGCAAACTTTTGTTCATAATTACGATGATGAAGTGATTGTAGGAAACAGTGAACCCAATGTCGAAGGCATCATTGGAACCAGCTTATATTACAAAGGCTTTTCAGGTTCGATCAATCTAAGATACCGTCTTGGCGGACAAGTTTTCATGCAAACCTTATATGAAAAAGTAGAAAACGTAAACATTCAGAACATCACACTGAACCAGGATAAACGCGCTTTAACTGATCGCTGGAAACAACCTGGAGATATTGCCAAATTCAAAGGGATTTCTCAATCTGAATCCACCCCAATATCCTCAAGATTTGTTGAAGACAACAATATCCTTTCCGGCGAATCCATATCTTTCGGTTACGACATTGTGGGCAAATCCTGGTTAAAGGCTTTAGGCGCATCTTCTCTAACTACAAGGGCCTATATGAATGATATTTTTCGGTTTTCCACAGTGAAGAATGAGCGGGGTATTGATTATCCATTTGCCCGTTCCGTATCCTTTTCACTTGGCTTACGATTTTAATTGATAACGAACTAGAATTTTACAAAATGAAACCTAAAAATATTCTTCTTTATTTAATCTTCATTTGCACGCTATGTTCATGCAGTAAATGGATTGATGTAAAACCAACCGACAGACTCTCTGAAGACATGCTTTTTACAGATAAAACCGGATATGTAAAAGCACTGAATGGTGTATACGTGGAAATGGCCAATACCTCTTTGTACGGGCAATTCATGACCACATCTGCCGTAGATGCGATGGCCGGTTATTACTACATCCTTGGCTCTACACATCCCTACTTTGATTATTGCATGTTCAATTATACCAATGCAACCCCAAAGAACGGATTCGATAACGCCTGGAAGAAAGCCTATGAGCTGATCATCAACACCAACGTAATCATTGAAAAAAGCGGCAACGCAGCAAGTGGCATTTTGCCTGATCCTTATTACGGAATGGTAAAAGGAGAAGCACTTGCTTTGAGGGCCATGATACATTTTGATATGTTACGACTGTTTGGTCCAATTTGGTCGGAGGGTAATAAATCAATCGTTTGCATTCCGTATTCCAAATCTTCGTCTACTGAAGTCAGTCCGCTGCTGAGTGCAGACCAGGTCATGAACAACATCATAACCGATTTGACCGATGCTTTAGCGCTTTTAAAAAATGTCGATCCGGTAATTACAGAGGGAGTTCGAAATACGCAAAATACAGCCGGTACAAATGATTTTTATTATCGCCAGTATCGATTGAATTACTACGCCATCAAAGCCCTGCTGGCCAGAGCCAGTTTATGGAAAGGCGATAAAGCAACCGCTTTACGGTATGCCAAAGAAGTAATCGATGATGTTCAAAGGCCAGAAAAACCAATCTTTCCATTCGTAACGTTTGCAGCGGCAACAAATGCAGACAAGCCAGACCGCATGTTTTCTCCGGAAGTGATTTTCTCCATCTACACCATAAACCGCAAAACTATGTATGACAATTTGTTTGCACCTGAACTGAACAAAGATTTGCGTTTGGCTTTTAATGCAGGCAATGCAGATAAGGCAAGGGCTGATGCGATGTATGAAGATAAAAATGACTATCGCTATCGCATTTGGGAAAATATAAACGTAGGAAACGTTTCTGTACTCACCAGTCAAAAATATAAAGATGTTGTTGATGGCCCGGGTCGTTATATGATTCCCTTGGTTCGCCTATCTGAAATGTATCTCATTGCTGCAGAATGTAGCGGGACACTGGCTGAAGGAACTACATTACTCAACAAAATGCGCACAAGCCGAAATATTGTTAGTGTCACGCCTTTAAATACCGAAGAGCTGAAAATAGCGATCGCATCTGAGTACAGAAAAGAAATGTTTGGTGAAGGACAACTTTTCTTTTATTATAAAAGGAACTCATCCCAAAGCATCCCAAACAATGCGGCACTGACTGGAAACAAAACAATGGTTTTAAACAACTATGTGGTACCATTGCCAGACAGCGAATCCAGTTTACGTCGTTCAACTAAAAACTAAAATAACTTAAGAATGAAAGCAAATCATCAAATATACATACTTAGGGTAGCCATTTTAACTTTTTTATTGCCGCTGATCTCTTGTGAAAAAGAGATGATGAATTATAAAGGCGTAGAGGGAATATATTTTGCAGTGCAGTACGGTCCTTCATACGGAAGTGAGCTGACCTGGGCCTACCAACCATCCAGCGATATTGAGTTTGTAAAGTTGACAGAAAATGAAACTACCTATCGGGTTAAAGTTATGATTACCGGGGCATTAAAAGACTATGACCGAAAGTTTAAAGTAGAAATTAATCCAGATTCGACTACCGCGATACTCGGTGTGCATTATAATGCATTGCCCGAAAATTTGGTAATTCCTGCTCAGGCCAGATCAACAACGATTCCTGTTATCCTGAAAAGAACACCAGATTTGCAAAAAGAAGGTAAAAAGATAGGATTACGACTGGTTGCTAACGAAAATTTCCAACTTTCTTTTCCGGAATGGGATGCCATTCCAAGTTACTCCGCCTCCAATGGCCCCATCACTAAAAAGTTTGATGCCAGTTTGCATACGATAAAGATTAACGATTTTATGGTGCAACCTGCGGTTTGGATTGGTTCTATTCAGGCAGGAAACAGAGAATCAGGGTCATGGGGCGCATTTTCGCGCAAAAAAATAGAATTGATGTGTAGATTGATGGATTTGACTTATGCCGATTTTGGTAGCACGGTTACCATGCCAAGTGTACGTTCTGGCTTAGTGGGCAGCGAATGTGCCAGGTATCTGATTGAACAGTTCAATGCAGGTACCCCGGTATTGGAAGATGATGGCAGACTCATGTTTATTGGAAATGTACCCTGGACATCTTATATCGGCGTTCCCTGGAAACCTTAATTAAACCTTATTTATTTTAACTTTTTGAAGATGAAGATTTTTTATAACATCATAGGCATTTCAACACTTGCATTGCTCCTATCCTGCACCAAGGATAAGGGTAATTACGATTACCACGATATCAATGAACTTACCGTGGGTGGCTTAAAATCAAGTTATTCCGCAATGACCGGCATTGACACTTTGCGCATTACTCCAACAATTGCAATGACAGAATCTGTCAGCGATCCATCGCGGCTGGTATATACCTGGATCGCAAAAAAGGGCAATAACGTAGATACCCTTGGAAAGCAAAAGGAGTTGAATTATCCGGTTGGCCTACTTCCGGATATCTACACCCTTCAAGTTCGGATACTTGACAAACAAACCAAAGTAGTTTGGAGCGGAAAAGCAAATTTAACCATCGGGACACCATACACCAAAGGGATTATGTTGATGGGAGAAAATGCAAATGGTTATGCTGAGGTAGATATGATATCGATGGTAAAAGACACCATTACGGTTAAAAGTCTATTGGCCGAAAGCGGTCTTCCTCCCCTTCGAGGTCCAGTTAACATACAACATAGCGGAGGCAGTGCAACCTATATGAAACTTTGGGCCTTTACAAGCTCTGGCTCTTATTACCTTGACAGGCTTACCATGAAAGGCAAAGCCGCCGATCAGTTTGGGAAACTGGTGTATACCACCGACCCGATAAACAAGGAAACCTTGTCGCCCATCATCATGGCACCACAAATTAGAGATGCTGCCGGAAACGTTGGCAGCAATTTCGTACGGGCAATGATGACTAGTGATGGTAATATTTTCAGTAGTTACTTAACATTAAATGGTGGCGATTTTTATGCAAATCCAATCAATAGAGACAAAGATAATTTTGGAAAGCTATTGAAAGCGGCACCTTACCTGCTATATCCGATTAATAACATCAGTTCAATGCTCTGGTACGATACCATCAATGAGCGTTTCATGAATTACAGCTCCTTTATTTTGAATACATCCTCTGTTACCTTAACAGATGCACAAGACGATAGTTTCCCATGGAATCAAGCCGCAACAGGCAGAAGCTTGGTTTATGCGGAAAATACCCGAAATACAGACGGTGGATCAACCAATGGGAATTCATTTGCCATCATGAAAAATAAGAACAATACGTATTTCATTTACAAGTTTTATGCAAATGGCGCCGCCCCTGCAAAACGTGCGGCTTATACCATATCTGCCATTGCGACAAATTTTGACAAGGCTGATTTTTATGCCTTTTCTTCTAATCGTAGTGTAGTTTTTTACAGTGTTGGCAATCGCTTATATGCTTATGATTACAATATTGGCAATGAAAAAGCTTATCAATTTCCCACCATTGGTACTGACGAAATCAGCATGTTGAAGTTCGACACCCAAATTGACTACCAAACAAATTCACTTTACATAGCCACTTACAATGCAACAACAAAGGGTACCTTACGTAGGTATATTGTGGGTAACAATCCAAATGTTGTGGAATTGACCGAGGCTAACAAAAGCAAATGGAGCAACCTGGTAAAAATTAAAAACATGAGCTGGAGAGCCGTAAACTAATGACAAACCTGATGGACAATACCAAATCAAACTCGAAAAAACATCTGCTGCTCACTTTGTTTACCCTGATGAGCGCGGCTGTATTTGGCCAAAAGCAGTCCTTCATTATAGTAGGTAATTTTTCTAACTGGAAAGATCGGGGCCCTGTTGTGCTTCACTATCAGCAAAACAATGTGCTGATCTCTGATACCGCAGAAGTTAAGGCTGGGAAATTTACTTTTCAGGGAACACTAACTGAGCCGGTTCGTGCGGCAGTATATTCCATTGCATCTGTTGCTGGAAAAACTAAGGACAATCTTAGTTTTTATGTGGACAAAGGAGCAATCTGTTTAAAGGGAACAGATTCCTTAAAAACTTCAGTTGTTGAGGGTTCCTTAATTACCAAGGAGGGCGAAGCACTGGATAAAAAGACGGCACTGATTGTCAGCAAAATAGTAGCGATAAGAATGAAGGCTATGGCTATGCCAAAAGAGGATAGCCATAAAGAAGAATTAAATGCACTCAACATTGCCTACAAAGCGCTGGGTGATTCTTTAAAAATGACCAAAGTTAATTTCATTAAAAGTCACCCCAAATCGTACATTTCATTGCTTACCCTAAAAGAGTTTGTTACAGGGGCAATTGATTACGGCCTGGTTGAGCCTTTGTTGAATGGTTTAACTGCCGAGCTCAGACAAAAACCTTTGTCGAAAGAAATGGAACAAAAATTAGCCGTTGCAAAGCGGGTGGGCATAGGCAGTGTGATGCCTGATTTCACCTCATTAGATACCCTTAGGCGATCATTAAGATTAATGGAAGTGGTGAAAAAAGGAAAAGTTACGCTGGTTGATTTTTGGGCGAGTTGGTGCTTGCCTTGTAGAAAAGAGAACCCCAATGTGGTACGCGCTTATCAAACCTTCCATGATAAAGGCTTTAACATCTTAAGCGTCTCCCTTGACAAATCTGAAGCGGCCTGGAAAAAAGCCATCAACCAGGATGGAATGCCCTGGTACCATGTTTCGGGTCTGCAGTATTGGGATGAGCCTGTGGCCAAGTTGTTCGGAATAACAGGTGTGCCAGACAGCTTTTTAATCGATGGTGATGGAAAGGTAATCGCCAGAGGATTACGTGGCGAACAACTGCTTAAGCGTTTGTCAGAATTGCTTTAATTATTTGAAAGATTTATTAAAAAAGAAACGAATGAAATTAAAACATGTAGTCATTACAGGCTTGTTACTTATTCCCTTTGCAGGCTTTTCACAAGCGCAAACCTTTACCATTAAAGGTAAGACAAGCCCAAAACGGGATGGCAAATTAATTAGATTGTATTATGAAGATGCCCAGACCAAAAAGATAGACAGTGTACTGGTTAACAAAGGCGAGTTCAAATTCACAGCCAATTTAAGCGCACCGACAGTAGGCAAGCTCAGCTTTGGCAATGAAGATCAGGGTGATCGGATTGACTTATTTTTATCGGAAGGAACTGTTCATGTATTGGCTAAAGATTCTATTAAGTATGCAAGTATTACCGGGACAAAATTAGCTGAAACGTACGAACTGCTCGCGAAAAAGTTAAGGCCTGGTGATAATACATTCGCTAATGGCATATACATTTTTAGAAAAATGCCCGAAGGCGAAGAGAAAAAAACATACATTACTAAGCTATATGCAGGTTTGGATGACCTTTTTCTGTTCAAGAGAAAAACAATTCACCAGTTCGCAATTGACCATCCTGCTTCGTATATATCCCTTTATTACTTAGACAAAGAAGCCAATGGTGTACTTGCAAACTACGAAACTACTTATCCTTATTTTTCAAAGTTAAGTCCGGAAGTGCAAGCCACACCGCTTGGCAAGCAATTGGGAGAAAGACTCCTTGCTGTTAAAGGTAAGTTAACCGACCAACCTTATCTGGACTTTGTGTCTACTACACCGGATGGGAAGCAACTGAGTCTGAAGGAAGTGATCAGTAAAAACAAGTACACACTGGTTGATTTCTGGGCAAGCTGGTGCGGGCCGTGCAGGAAGGAAAATCCAAACGTAGTGAAAGCATTTAATGCATTTAAAGAAAATGGATTTACCGTACTGAGTGTATCCCTGGATGAGGATGCCGCCAAATGGAAAGCAGCCATTGAAAAAGACGGAATGCCCTGGTACCACGTTTCCAGTCTGAAGGGTTGGAAAGAACCAGCTGTGGCACTTTATAACATCCATGCCATTCCACAAAATGTGCTGGTAGATGGTCAAGGTAAGGTAGTAGCTACCAATCTTAGGGCAGAAACACTTTACCATAAGATTCAGGAGGTAACTAAATAGTGAGTAGAAATTTATAATGCCTTCATTTCTTTAAACGGGTGCATCATTAACACGGGTAGTTAATGGTGCACCCGTTTTTCATGTTAACAAATTGTTACCATAAATATTTAAATCTAAAAACACCAACAAAATCAATATACTTGTCATCTTTTTGTACATTCATATTGTATTGGATTTAATTATAGCTATAAAAGAAGGAAATGAGCATGCCTTTGAACAAGCCTACAAAAAATGGCGTTCAAAAGGATACTATTACTTTTTGCGGAAAACCGAGTCTGCAGAAGATGCAAAAGATCTCCTTCAATCTACTTTTCTTCGGCTTTGGCAATATCGCCAGTCCCTTTCTCCGGAATATTCCTGAGACCAACAACTGTTCCACATTGCCCGTACCGTTTTTATAGATGACATCAGAAAAGCCAACCGACAGGAAGAGTTGAAACTGGTAACCGTAAACAAACTGGAAACCGATAGCTTGTTAAACTACCAGTCTATGGCTTTTGATGCACAAAGCCGCATGCAAAAAATATTGCAGACGATGCCAGCCATCAGAAAGCGGATTTTTGAACTCCACAAACTGGAAGGCTACAGCTATAAGGAAATTGCTGAAAGCCTGAACATCTCTGAAAAATCTTCGGGTGGTGTAGGTGAAAGTGTGAATCAGAACAACCGCTACCGGAATCAGGACAATGGTAACGTGATTGTGCTTCCGCAAAGTTTATTTGAGGCTGGCGACAATAGGAAGGCACTGGTTGCGCCAACATCCAATGGAAATCGTCCGTTGAAATTTAACAGTCCGCAGATTAACAATGAAACCAATGGCGATTTCCCGGTGATCCGTGCGGCCGATGTGATGCTGCTATATGCCGAAGCACTCAATGCAACTCTGACCGTTCCAAACACAGATGCACTTGCGGCACTTAATGCGGTAAGATTAAACGCCGGGATAACAGCACTTAATTTAAGTACTGTGGCTACGAAAGATGATTTCCGCAATGCGGTTTACAAAGAACGCAGGTTAGAACTGGCCCTAGAATGTGACCGTTGGTTTGATATCCTACGCACAGGGCAAATGGCTGCCATCTACCCACTGGTGCCCGCAATCAGGACAGTTTATCCGGTTCCTCAAGTAGAAATCGACAATATTACGGATAAAACTGGCTGGCAGAACACAGGTTACAACTAATTTTTAATTTAAACAGATGACCGCATGAACAGATACTTCATTGTATTTTTAATAGTCGCAAATTCATGGTTTTATACTGCTGAAGCGCAAAAAAAAGCTGAACATTTTACACCTCAACAAAACCTAGAGGGTTTATTTAACCCCAAGATCAAAAGGGTATTGGTGTCTGCGCACCGCGGTGATTGGCGAAATGCACCTGAACACTCCCTAATTGGTTTAAAAAACTGTGTAGACATGGGGGGTTGACATTGTAGAGCTTGACCTGAAACGTACAAAGGATGGTGTTTTAATTGTGATGCACGATAAAACGATTGACCGCAGCACGAATGGTAAAGGGATACCTGCAGATTTTACACTTACAGAAATCAGAAAGTTTAAATTGAAAAATGGATTGGGCAGGCCTTCTACACATCCCATTCCGACCTTTGAGGAAATGCTCCAGGCTTCAAAAGGAAAGATATTAATTAATGTGGATAAAGGTTATGATTATTTCAATGAGGCCATTGCCATGGTAAAAACACATCAAATGCTGGATCAGGTGATTTTCAATATTGATGACAATACGTATCTCGACAGTGTGGAAAGTCGTTATGGGAAAATAGATCCTGCTATTGTATTGATGCCAATCATCAATTATAAAAATGTGGATGCGAAAAAGATTATGGACAGTTACCTGTGCCATAAAAAAACAGTATTTCAACCGGTGTTTAGCGTTGATACCTCGGCGTTAATTGACCAACAGGTAGCGCTTAAAAACCAGAAATATGGCATGTGGATTAACAGTTTATGGACATCATTGAATGGCGGACATAATGATGACCAGGCTGTTGAATTGAAAGAGCCTGACCAAAGCTGGGGCTGGCTGATTGATAAGGGCGCAAATGTGATCCAAACGGATCGGCCTGTACAATTGATTCAGTATTTACGCAAGAGAAAGCTGCATTAATCAGATAGGTCAGGTTAAAGCGGCTGTATCATTAATCAAAATCACAATTCTTAAACAGAATTTAATATTGAATGACCGCTAACAGAATAAAAAAGTAATAAAAAACGGCAATTTTCAAATAAGAAAATTGCCGTTTTACTAAATGAAGACTGCCATAAAATATTATTTGGCACGATCAGATCAGGCTGATTAACCTTCATTGGTCTCTACAAACTGTAAAGGCGGGTCTTTTCTAAAAATAGCACCAAATATTAGTGAAACCACAAAAATGATGATCACACCGATCAAATGTCCTTGCACGGTTTGCATGAAAGTACCATTGCTCTT
>Ga0116227_10008517_pt1 | contig 19272 bp, 9 predicted proteins | sample S1TSphgellanicum_FD_89693 | JGI IMG/M metagenome (GOLD analysis project Ga0116227, IMG submission 89693) | Host-associated microbial communities from peat moss isolated from Minnesota, USA - S1T2_Fb - Sphagnum magellanicum MG | ecosystem: Host-associated > Plants > Peat moss > Unclassified... | reverse complement strand
TTTGCAATTTGCTACAACTAAAAGAGATGTCATGATTCATGAGTCCATATGACTTTCTCCACTCTTGTCCCTTCATTCTTGTCATATTCAATTTTAGAGCATTTAACTATGGACCAAAGGAGCACGCTTGGCCCATCCAAACTTGTTTAATCTTCACATAGTTATTTCGAAGCATTTTAGTTCATGAATGAGTAAGGTGAAGATTGCAATGGCTTTTGGAAGTTGGACCACTCCACATACTTGAAACAAACAAACATAATGTGACCCATTTGAATTTTGAAAGCATCAGATTCAAAAGTATAAGCAATAATTGCCTCTACATGCAATGTCAAGTAAGACCTCTTTTGCTAATTTGAAATGAACACATTTTGAAACTCATAAGCTTTCTGAAGAAAAATTGCAATTTTAACCACCTCTTAAAAAAGTTGGAAGGTGTGCGCATTGCAAAAAAAATTATCATTTTGTGATTAATTAATCCTTGTAATTAATAGAGGCAACAAATATAATTAAAATTCAGTGATTCGCGTTGGACAAGTCACATATTGCAATCATAGTTATAAACGACATGAATTTTGGATGGAAGAAATAAATCAAGAAAATATAATTTCATCCTTTGGTGGACTATATATGAATTATGTTTTGTATTTACCATGCAATTCAATTTGGTCAACATCAACAACAAATGTTGTGTTGCCATTTAGCAACATTTATGGATATTTTGGAAAAAAAAAAATTTTGAAAAATTATGCATCATCTATTCTAGATTATTTTAACTCATAACACGTGGCACAATAAAACTTTGTTGTGTGACATACTAATTGAATTTGGAAGAGATGAATTTAGAAAATAAAAAATTAAATCTACAAATTGTCCATTTTGCATGCTCTTAAATCATGACACATCACACAATTTTTATTTTTTCCCATATGCCATATTCATTGAATTTGGGCTAAAATATCTTTTAAATAAACATTTAATAGGTAATAGTGTAGGTTGGTAAGTAGGTTAAATAGGTAGTTGGTTTTACTATTTTGTTTTTGGTTTAACCTCTAGGGGCAAACCATTTTGATTGGTTCATCCCAAATAACACTTTTTTTAAAAATTGGTGTTTTTTCAATGTTTGAAATACACCTTCTTATATAGTTTACAAAATTGAAAAGGAGGACAAAAAACATGGGATATATTTTATGATCGCAACCTATGTTGTAGACTATATAAATAAGTGTGCATTAAAACCATTTTATTTTGGTTAAACCATGACTAAACCTTTGTTCAACTAAAACTTGATTAAATCTTGGTTAAACCTTTGTTCAACTAAAACTTGGTTAAACCTTGGCAAAACTCAAATTTGGCTCAACTTTGGTTAAACAAAAAATCGATTCAAACTTGGTTCAATTAAAAATTGATTCAACTTTGGTTAAATTGTGACAAAAATAAAAACACTATGAAAAATCATGTCCTTTGCAACTTGTCTTATGCAACTAAAAAATGTCATTTGGAACTAATTTGTAACTAGAATTAGTTGTAAAAGACATGATTTCTCATAGTGAAATTTAGTTAACTTTGAATAAACTTTGGTGAAAATTTTAAATTAATTAAACCTAAACTAACCAAAGTTGTGCCTAAACCTAGGGCACACCATGCAAATTTCAAAAAAGGCAAAAGATATTTGATGTCAATAAGAAAAAATGTCTTCTTTTAACCAATTTTTTTTCAATTACATAGTCATTTTCAACTATGTTGCAACTACAAAAAAATTAATATCAAAATAATTAATGGTGATTACCAAATAAGTTGACCCACCTATTGATTTGGTGGACAATTCAAAATGACCTTTGATTAGAAGGCCACCTTCAAAATATTTTTGGCATCAATAAATTTCATAATTGATTTATAATTAATAGGTCAAATAAAGATGTGATGTCATCAATCATCATGTAACTAAAAGGTAACATGGTTCCATCATAAGTCATCTATTGATTATTTTGGTAATTTTGTTTCAAGGATGGACGAAATAATTCAATCTTGATGGATGAAACATTGTGCACATTTACAACTTTGCATGCAAATATATTATTTTTTAAAAAATTAAGCTACTTATATACGTAGGTTATGTTATTTATTACATAGGTATACATAGGTTTATATTAGGGCACCTAATTAATATACCTAGTATACCTATTTTACATACTTAAGTTTATTACCTATATATATCTAACCTATGTATGTATGTGCTTTGGGTGAAAACATGGTAACGTATACAATTCAATTACCTTGGCAGTTTACTTGCCAAGTTAGAAGTAGGACTAAAACTCATCATAAAATATTATACATTTAATATTTTTACTTAAATGATGAAAAAAAGATACTTTTTCACTATTATGAATTAAAATTTAAAATTTACATTGTAAAAGTAGGTTTCAAGTATACTTTTCCAAATGTAGGTAGCTTTTGAAGCCTACTTTTTGTAGTGTAACATTTGTTTCAAATATGTGTCAAGTTTATATTACCAAAGAAAAAGTAATTATTTTCCTTCCTTTGAATATACAATGATCATTATCTTTCAACTTCACACAAATCTATTTCAGTAAATTTTCTAATGAAAAAATACTTTTGAACACCATATTGGCTAGTCAAATTCAAAAATACTTGTTCCCTACTTTTATTATTCCAATTTTTTTCAAATTTTGTATTCAACTTAATACAAACCCAATGGAAAGCACCATGGTTTCAAAATGAAATTTAAGTAAAAATTGAATTTACTTTCTTGTGTTTTCGTGAAAAACTATCTCTTTTTAAACTTGATTTTTTTTGTCAACATTTTTTGTATAAAATACCGTGCTTTCACCCATCTAGGATAGACTACCTATCTAAATAGCTTGGTTTGAGATGTATATACAGAACCTAACCTAGTTTAGCCACATGGCCTAGGTTTAAGCTTAACTTAAGTGCCATGGGGTTTAGGAATAGGCCTAACTTTAAGTGACGTGTGCCACGGTTTAGGCTTAGGATTAACACCATGCGCCTTATGTGGTCTAAACTTAAGTGCCATGTGGCCTAACTATAGGGCTAACTTATATGCCACATGGCCTAACCTAGGCATCACCACATAGGCTATCTAGATTTAGGCTTAACATAGGCGCCATCATCTATGTGGCTTAAGTCCATGCCTAATTTAAATGCCACATGGTGTGGCCTAGGTTTAGAAGTAATTTAGGTAGGCTTACACGCCACATGGTTTAGGTGGTTTGAGCCTAGATGCTTAAGTTTAACCTAGGTGACACATAGGCTACATTACTTAATAGCTTAGGTTCATTAATAGGTAGTAAGTTAGGTAGAACTATTCGTAGGTAGTAGTTGTGATTAAATTGAAATTAGGTTACAATTAAAATGTTTATATCATATTGTTTGTTTTCCATTTCAAATTTTAAAACTATATAAAGAATTGTATTAGAAATGTTAAAAAAACTCTAGAAAACGTGAAAATGGAATTGCCATTCGGGATGAACAAATTAAAAAGGTTCAACCCTAAAAGTTAAATAAAAAATGAAATAGGATTTTCCTAGCTAAGTGGCCTAGGTCTAGGCCTAGTATATGTGGCTTATTTATCTAATTAACCCATTTAAAGCCTATGTCTCATGGCCTAGCCTAGCTTTATGTCTAAGTGGCCTAACCTAGGTTAAATCGCATATGTTTAGGTGCCATATGGCATAGCCTAACCTTGTGTTTAAATGGTTTAGCTTAAGTGCCATGTGGCCTAACCTATGGATGTGAATGTGCCACATATCATTGAACTATTAGTTGAACATTTTCCCTAACTTAATTGTAATATAATCTAACTTACAACTAGAAAATTAATGACATCATGTAACATTAGTGGATGAAGTTCATTCACCCTAGGGTTATAATTGAAAATGATCTTTTAACTACAGTGGTTATCAGTGTTGTTTCGAATTTAAATGATTTAAAGTGGTAAATTATTGATGTGGTGTTAACACATGGTTGACATTTGTAATTGAAATGTTGTTTTCAATTTGTACTTGTTGATTCTTATGATCTTAGTTGCAAATAATATATTTCAATTACAAAAAACATTTTGCGATTTGGTTTGTTGTTTCCAACTATAAATTGTGGTTGAAGACAAGTTGAAGAATAATTATAAATGTGGGGTTGTCCTCCTAATGTGTACCTTTTCAACCAATTCTCCTAGCCTTGCACCTTTGAAGTTTGCATCATTCATTAGAGAATTAACATTCACATGCACTTTGAAAATGTGTTTTGCAATTTGTAACAACCAAAAGAAATGTCATGATTTTTTCCACTTTTCTTTTTTTAGGCTTCTAAAAAAATGTAATTCATTTTTCCTAAATCTATTGCCATATATTGCAAATGTCATCTTTAATCATTTGTTTATGCCTTCATAGTTCAAAAATGTGCAAATAAAGTAAATATTATATTATATTTGAATGATGCTCACAAACATTTTTCATTATGAAAATCAAAGCAAACTAAAAATGACAAAAATCCATTGAAATCTCCAAGATACAAACATCACTCAAAAGATTCCAAAACATTTGGCCTAATGAAATAAAACAACAAGAATTGACCCTAATAGTCTCGAGTCTTAATCTTAACCCATGAACAATTATAAGAGACATAACAAAAGAGTTTATGCAAAATGGACAAAAAAATTAAAGCAAATAGGGGGACATGTATTAGAGATCACAACTTGAAATCATCATAATGACTTTATGGAAGGTTTGTAGTTGCCATAGTTCAAAATAATGATAATGTTAACTTTAACAATTGAAATTATTTGTTACTCCATTGCTTCATGGATAGCCATTATATACTAGTTAGTTCCAATAAAACCCTCTCATCATGTAATTTTTTTCGAAAGTGTGTAATAGGACTCACGTTTGCAAAGACTCATTGATATAAAATGGGAGAGTTTCAACTATTGCCTTAAAATACATTATCACAATTATGAAGGTTGGGTACCTACAAAATTTGTTTCAAGTTTTGGAATCTATAATAGTCATGAAGGTTTCAAATTGTAGCATTCCTAGGCTACATAAAACATTAGTTAGTTATTAACTTAATATATCAACATAGCTTAATGATCAATTCAACCCAATCAAGTTAGTTTTCAATAATACATCAACAACTTGGGCCAAACACAAAATTTGAAAAGATTAGCCTATTGAATCAATATAAACAATATATGATTTTGCAGTATATCACATCCATTTCTCCAAGAATCCTTTGCATTAGAAAGTTCAATAAATTGTTTACAAGAGATATTATGTGCCAAGAATACAATGAGGTCTTTTGGTCACATTTTGTCAAATTCATTAGTGTAAACAACCCTTCCATTAGCAAGAACCATTGCACCTCCTTCTAAATAAAACTCACATTGCATGTTTTCATGTACACAAAATAAGCTTTCACCAAGATGGGAAATGGAAGTTAGATCAAAGATCATGAGCAAACAACCCAAGTTGAACTCAAATAATAAACACTTGGAACACTTAGTCCAACAAATGATACACTTGTGAAGCTCCACTATCAAGCCTTCATGATCCTAATTCATAGAACCTTACTACTGATGAGAAAAGTGCAAGGTGGTGGTATCTTCTATATATCCTAGTATTTTGGAAATAATGAAATGATGTGGAAATTGAAATGATAAAAGGAGGAAAAATAATTCATTGAACTATAATCCCATACAATTGGTGTAGTTATTTTAACAATCAATGAACACTTTTTATTTAGGTGTAAATAGCAATGTGTGCAAACTTGTGATTTTGCAATGGAAGGTTTTCCAAGAAGGACATTGATATATCCTCTTAATTATACACCATTAAGTAGCTTTTGTTCACCCAACACCAAATGATGACCACCAATAAAAGCCAAATTTGATTCAATAAAGAAGCCTTTCAATTCAATGAATAGTAGTGTGGGTTCATAACAAAGAAGAAACGACCCTTCAACAAAGTTTCAAATTGTGGTGCCAATAAATGAACATGATGAATAAACCTTATGAGATCCATTGAAAAAAAGAAAGCCAATGCCTTCTTGTCACTTGACATCATCATGGCCAAATATTGATGGTTCTATTAAGAAAAATATTTATTGGTATGCATTATGTCTTTAAGCAAAGTCCTTGAATTCCATCTTAATTATTCAAATCTTAAGACACCATGGATAAAATTATAACCATCTACAAATTTAAAATGAAATTCAAGGCTATGGACAATAACACAATCACATCAAGATTATTTAGACCTTAACCACCTTCAAGGGGATTTGAACCCCAACCCCAAAAGGGTGTTGCCCATTGCAATTAAAGGCCCAACCTACACCCAAACCAAGTATAATACATGCACAAAATAAATAGTTGGAGAAAATTGCCTCAAGTTTCAATTGAAAATGCAATGAACTAATGACTAAATAAATGTCATTGCAACAAGAACTATTATACTTCAAGTTAGACATTTAGACTAAAAATTCTGAACCATGTGATTTGTTTCAAATGTTATACATAATACCTTCACAAAACACAACAAAGTTTAATTTGCAAGAAAAGTATAGATAGAGTTTTAAAATGAGGATTATAGTAATACACAAAAACCCTAGAGGCTAGGAGTTGACTTGAAGCCATTGTTATTTTTTTCTTGTGTATTTCAACATATGCCTACCCCATGTAGAATCTAAATTACAAAACTTTTGCCAAGTTAGACCTTTTTCCATGTATACCAAGTTTGAAAATGAAGATAACAAAAAGAAAATTGAAAATTCAAGAAATAATTTCAAACTTGAAGCCAAATCAAAATTGTGGCATATTCTTTATTTGTTGTAAGAAAATTGTTGTCCAAAAATATAAGTTTGATGTCAACTATGCATTTTCACAATAATGAACTTTGCCTTGCCACTTGGCAATGATATAATTATAAGGGAAATTATGCAACAAAAAAAACACTAATTATAAAATTTGATGCACAAATCCAAGTGCATTCTTAAGCAATTCTGTAGCTTGTTTTTATGAAATTAAATTGTTGAACATTTGTTCATCTTTGACAAAGCCAAACACTTGGAGATTAATAATTTCAACCAATTTAATAAATTTAAAAAGCTTATGGTTGAAGATGGCATAAATAGAAACCTCAAGTGCCAAAGCTTAGCGACCAAGTTTAATTCATTGTCTTCATAGAAATAGTTTCAAATTGTGAACCATGGTGATTTGGAAAGAAAATGTATGCAAATCCAAATTGTGACATAATAATAAGGCATGCACAAATTTGCCACAATCACCAAACTTGTGAAGGGCACAAAAATACTATGAGAAAAATGGGTGTTTTGCAATTGGCCTTGCAACTCACTATATATATGGTGCAATTCATCACAACCCAATTGCAACTTTGTTGAAACAACTCATTTTCAACTACTATGCAATTCCATTACAACTATAGCTTTAACATTATGTTAACGTTACTAATTTGCATCCATCAATTAAATTTGACACATGGCACTATGAAGATTTTTGGATTTAAAATCATTTTCTTTTTGAGGTATTGATCTCCATCATTTATTATGACTATTGATGATGGTTCAAGATTATGACATGTTGCACAAATTTTTTTGCCACATGGCATATTAATTGAAATTTGAAATATATATATTAATAATTAGATAGGTCTATACCTAGCCATAAATAGGTAGAAAAATACGACCTATTTATTTACATAGGTAGGCAAGTAAATAGGAAAGTGTAAGACTAGGTGAATTAAAGAATAGTCATGTACATATTTTATTTTATTTTATGTTTGGCCTTTAAGGTTATGTTTTTTTGAACTCATCGCAAAATGGCACGTGTATTTTAATGTGAAAACATAAAAGAAAGCACCTTCTTTATATAGTTTGTGACATGGGATTCAAAGACAAAACATATGGGTTAAATTTTTATTTATTTTTTAGTTAAATTGAATTGAAACTATAGAAAGAATTTCCTATGTATTTTTTGTTTTTTTTTCATTATGTAAATCATACAATTAAATTAATATTATTTGATACTTATATATGTGAATTAATTAACCAGTGAATTAATTATTTAAATTTATTAGTCTAATTCATTTTTTTTTAGTTAGTTACTTCAAATAATTATTTATTTTATTTCAGATAATTTATTATTAGATGATTAATTATCTAGATTCATATAATTAATCGTTTAATATTTGCAATTTCAAAAAATGATATTAGTTATTTGAATTACCTAACCAATTACTAGTTATTTGAATCAAATTGATTTTTAATTCGTATTAATAGTTAATTATTCAGTTAAGTAATTAGTTCATAACAATTATGTAAATTACATATCAATTAATAACTAATAATTAACAATCTATTGAAAAATATTTCATTAGTAAACATTAAAAATTAAATATGAAGTTGATAAAAAACATGAAAATATAAATAGGCATATCCATATGTACACCCGAATTCAGTTTTTAATATAATATACACATAGCCGTTAGTTTCACATTTAAATTAATTATATGTATCCATAATTAATATATAGTGAATTTAGATAATTAATGATTTGGTAATTATTGATGAAATAATAATTTTTTATATATACATATTATTTAATTTAATTAGCATAATTAATTAGTTAATTAATCTAGAATTAATTATATGAATTAAAATTTTTATTCAAATTAATAGTCAAGTATTTAGTATAATTGATAGGTTCATAATAATTAAATGTATTAAGTGTAATTAATGTTTAATAGTCAAATTATTGAAACAATTATAAAATATTACATATGAATTTATAAATATATTGAATTATAAGTTGTTACACAATAATCATAACATAATTGAACATTAGTAGTTCAATAATGTCGCATTAGTGGCCCTAATAGTTGTATCCATGGTAATCATAATTGAAAACTAGTTGCAAATGTATCCCATAATGGGTGGTGGAAATGTGGACATGTGGCATGATCGCATGTATGTGCTCATACATTTGTCACAACATAGTTGTTGCGTCAATGACACATTTACAATAGTTTTAAAATAGTTATCACATGTAATTACAGTGCAACTTCTTCAAAAATCAAATATGGTTAGCTACAAATGTATGTATGGTGTGTACAAATTACCATATAAAAGAGTCATTTTCAATTCACTTGCAACAATAATAGTAATTCATTGATTTTTTAACATGGCAATAAACTTATTTTTTTCTTTCTATTTCCAAGGGGATAGTTGCATGGTGGTTGTAATACCCAAGGGATAGTTGCACAATAATTATATATGAGTTTTTTTTTTGAACTCTAGTTGTAGGGTAGTGTGGTTTTGATGGATGTAATTTCTCATAGTGAAATTTTTCTTATGTTTAAGTAGGATTCTTAGTCAATTGCAAATAACACCCAAGGTAATCATAACTTGATGTTCCAAAAAACATTGTTTTAATTTAAATACAAGGCCCCAAGTTGCCCATTCACATTCATTTTTTACCTTGGTCACAACCTCCTTGAAAACATTTTTGGTGACAAATAGAAACCTCCAACACCATCAACATGGCACTAATAGATAAGGTATTTACTTCCAGCAAATAAAGCCACAAGATCCTTAGCATCTTCTCAACAATTTGGGTCTAAAATCCAATTCATGGGAAGGCACTATAAGAAATCATGATTTTTTTATTAGAAAAATGAATCAATTGACCCCCCTATGTGGTCTTTTTGCCCCCTTATCCAACTTGACCAAAATACCATTTTGGACAAATCAATTTTCACACATTTGTTTTGATTAGATCTTTTTGATTAGTATTTTCAATGGATTGTTTTACTAAGTTTTAATTATTAGTCAAATGAGACAACAATATTTGAACAACTTTAAAAATCTATAAATTTTAATTATTAAAAAAATAAATATGAAAAATTTACTTACAACCTACTTCCCTACCTTACTTAAGCTATTAGGATAGTTAAACACATTCAAATAGGATACAATTGTAAGGATTTGAACCTCTCATTTCCATAGTAAAAGTCCAAACCATTGACCATTGCATCATTTTTTCAACAAGTGATAACTTTTTTCATCTCATCATTATGAATATTTCGTTTTATCTTGCCCGTGTGGTTTAACATAACTATTTAACTAGCTTAAATTACTTTAGATATTCTAAATATAACTTAATTAGATAAATCACATAAGACAATTAGTTGGAAAAGATATGACATTGCCATGAAGTTGAAAATGTAGTTACAAACCTTATGATTAGGCCATAATTTTTCATCCATTGCCATGGATGATCTTTAATATGACATGAAACCCCAATTTGCGACTACATTTGGGATAGTCACATGTTACCAAATGTGCCATTGATGGGTGGTTCGGATTTAACCATGTGGTAATTTAAAAAGCCAATGGTCATAAAATACATTGCAATTTTTAATTTGTTCAAAATATATATATAATTAAAATAATTATGATATTATAAATTTAAAATTGAATTATTATATTAGTATAAGAATATATTATAATTAAATTTATAATCAATCAATTATAATCTATCCTAAGCTAAATTATAAAAGGCAACCTATTTTAGTTTAAGCTAAGGTAGAATATGTTACTAGCTAGCATAGGCTAAATAGGTAAATAAGATTTTATTTATTTTGTTGGGGACAAGCCTTTTATGCCAAATGGCACATGTACTATGTTTATAGTGCATACCATGAATCTAATCCATTCTTTCACCTAGTTATATACTTTACAAGTTTGAATTGTAAACAAAGGATATGGGATAAATTTCAATGAAAGAGAAACACTACAGCACTATCACATCTTTTGTCCCATACAAAAACATTTTCATATATGCACACAATAAAATATTTATTATTTTCCCTAATTATTTACTATCTATTGAAAATTATTACCTATAATTTAACTTAACTACTTACTACCTATTACCTATCCTACTTACTACATATTACCTAGGCTATATACCTACTACCTATTACCTATCCTACTTATCACATACTACCTAGGCTACATACTTAATATCTACTATTTAGCCTACCCAATAAGTTGATTACCTAGCTAACATTCAATAAATTAATGGTCTAACATAACTAATTAATTAATCAATTAATATAAAAACAATACGACATATCCACAAAATAAAATACCTCTTACTTAACTTATAACCTACCTACCTACTACCTACTAGTACCTATCCTACTTATTACATACTACTAACCTAATATTTAATTAATTGATAATTAATTGATTAAGTACCTAATTAATTAATTAATGTGAAAACATGATCACATATTCACACAATAAATTAAATTAACCTACTTACTATTTAGTCTACTAATTAATTAGTGACCTAGCCTACCAACTACCTACTTAGCTTACCAACCTAACTACGTCTAACCTTCATAGCCTAGCTTATTACTACCTATAGATAACCTAGGCCAATTAACTAAGTATGCAATCTAGGCTAGTCTACCAATGTACATAAGCCTACTTAGTTTAATGTAATTTATTTAAAGCTTACTTAGTTTAATTTACCAACTAGGTTATAATAGTTTTTCTAGCAACCTATTAACTATAGATATTATTTCATGGAAAACCCATGGCTAGGTACATTGAAGGCATAATAATCCAATTGAAATAGTAAAGTTTGCCATGTGTGGTTTATGTTTCTTTGTACATGTGGTAGAATATACTATTACAGTTACAAAAACTTTCATTGTAATTACAAAATAATTATGTTATCATCCATTGATGAATAATCAAAATTGGATGAGATTATTCACTTTTCATTGAAAATCATATTAGTCATAAGTTATAGTCACATCTACAACTATAATTTAGTTAAACCCTTCTTGTACTTGCATATGTGACTACAAGTTGTAACTACATGGACACATAGGACTAACATGCTATTAGTTGTAAAATAAGTTGGTTTGGACACTAGTCACATAGTAATCACAAAAATATGGTTAGAATGGACAACATTTCTTCTAGTGTTTTAAGTTATATTTAGACTATTTTAAGTTAAGTTACCCTATGTTATTCTAATTTTTTTTACCCTAGATTAGTTTAGGCTATTTAACCATAAATTAATTTTGGCTATCTATTCCATCTTAAGTTATTTTCAATTATTCCCAAGTTATTCTTATGTTATTTTAGGCTATTTTCTCCTAGGCTATTCTTGATTATTCTAGGCTATATTATTTTAAGTTATTTTCCCTTTGGCCATTCTTAACAAATTTTGGTTATTCCACCTTAGGTTATTTTAAGGTATTATATCCTAGATTATTTAAAAGTATTTTATTTTAATTTATCCTTGGCTATTTTATGTTATGATATTTAAAATTATTTTAAGCCATTTTATCCTAGGATATCTAAGTTATTATACCTTAAATTATTTATGGTTATTCTACCCTAAAATATTATTGATTATTTTAAGTTATTATAACCATAAGCTATTTAAAGCTATTATCGACTATTTTATTTTGAATTATTTTTGGTTATTCAACCTTATGTTATTTTATATTATTTAACACTAGGTTATTTAACATATTTTAAGTTATTTCATCTTAGATTATTTTAGATTATCCATTATGGGTAAATATATTGTATTCTACCCCTAGATTATTTTAGGTTATTCAAAATTATTTTAATTATTTTATGTTATTATATCCTAGGTTATTGTAAAATATTTTATTATAATTTTTTAGGCAATTTTAGGTTATTTTACCTTACCCTCTCAGTAGTTTATGATATCTTAAATTAAATATTTACAATAAGTTATAATAACTTAAACTTTATGTAAGTAATCCAAATATAACAAGTAGACTAGCTAACTAAATTAATATGACTAATTGTGACCAATTTGACGAATATGACCAATTTGACTAAACCCTTGTCATTTAATATAATCAATTTGATTAAACCATGGTCATTTTGATAAGCCATTTTTTTGTTTGTCTCTTTTGATTAAATTACAACATGAAACTTCATTAAAAAGGTCATCTTAATCAAAATAGCGAATCAAAGATACCATGTGTCTTTCATGCCCCATATTTCTAATAAAATGAACATCCCCATTAAACAATGCAAACATTTTGGTCAAATTAATTTTTTTGAAAAACCTTGATTTTTTGTAATGAGGGCGTGATTGGTCAAATTTGATATAATTATAATATTCAAAAGTTGAATTTTTAAACTTCGCATAAAGATTGTAATTGAGCCTTGCAACTCATATTGGGTCAATTTTACAAAATCCACAAAATCACAAACAAAGATATTTTTGTTTTGTGCAATTTTGGTCAACATATTCATTTTTTAAAACAAAGGAAGGATACAAGGGAGCCCACAAATGAATCAATGTCACATAAAACATTCAATTTTTTCAAAACAATGTCATTTTTTGCACTATTAATATGCATTTTTAGGATCAAAAGGAGATATTTTATGTACATTTGTTTGTTGAAGATAGTATGGAGATCCACTTCATTTTCACATTCCTAAAAAGCTTATTTTTTTTCATGTTCAATAAGTCAACAAGCTTTTGAAACTCCACAAACTTCTTTGGGTTGTGAACAAAAAAGGCATACAAAATTTGCAAAATGCCCTTTAGCCAATGCATTTGGTTTTGGTCTAATAAATGACCATCACATGATTAGTCTTATGGGCAAAACAATGAACCCCACTCAATAATGGGGTTTTAAAAAAAAAAATTGTTAGGTCGTACTAATTCAATAACCTTGAACACATTTGAACCATCACAACCCATGTTGATAAGCTTTCTTCCCAATTCCTCAAACCCTAGACCACTAGATTCTAGCAAACACTTAAGCATCAAAGTAAAAATGTTGTTGGATGTGGAAGAAACACTAATTTGGTCAACACAAAAGAGGATGTGGATCCTCTTCGAACTTTGGATCACATAGATGTGGATTAAAAGCCATTAGGTATTGTCAATTGATTTGACCTTGTTTGCATTGATTGGTATGAAAACAATAGTTGCAAATGTGGCTTTTGTAGCATTTAGCAACACATAATGCATGATTTTTTCCTTGCCCTAACCTAAAGAATCAAACCAATATTTTATGGAAAAACTTTTGACTTTCAACAACTAGAATAAGGGCTTCAAATTTTTGTATTAATAATTGAACCATGAGCAAGAAGTTCATAAATAATAACAAATTGCACATATTTCCACTTGTGGTCAATGGGCACATTAGCCAAAAGAAAATCTAGAACAAAGAGGTGGTCATGAGTAGTGAAAGCACGCTCATTCTTGGCATGTACAAAATCTTTGTTGAAATCATAAAAACCAGCATCAATTTCAAGCATGGGTACTTTGCATTTCCAATAGCCAACATGTTTTAGTAAACTATCTAGTTTTGGAGCTAGGAATTTCGCTTTTCCTTCCATCTAGAAGTGCAAATCTAACATTTGATTTGATGCATTAAACTTTCATCATCAATTATAAATTTAGCCCATGGTAGCTTGGTAGTCCAAGCATTTTGAAATTTTCTTGCTCCTTCATACAACTTCTTATTAGGATCTTTTTATGCTAGATCTTCATAGAAAACAATGGGTGGGCTTTCATCAAACAACACAAAATAATAGAGGGTGATTAGGAAGAAGATGGACCATCCTCACCTAAAGGGGGTGAAAAAATAAGGTAGATTGGTTTGAATATGAAGTTTTTGGGCTTAACAAAGTAGGACCATGGTGGCTTTAGGTTGCAAAATAACCCAATTAGGATCAAGAAAATAAAATGTGACTTTAGATTGGAAAAAAAACCAAATAAAGACCAAGAAAACAAAAATGTGTTTTCAAGTTGGAAAATAACCCCATGAGGATCAAGAAAATAAAATGCCACAATGAAGAAAACAAAGAGAGAGGTCCGAGAATGGAAAGTAAAAATTGTAATTAAATCACAAAAAGTTACATAAAAAAAAAGTTAACGTCAAAAAAGTTGGAAATTATGCATTGGAAGTTTCTAAGGTGCATTATCATGAATAATAATTCATCCCTTGGCCCCTAGCCACCTAGCTCCAATTTCCAACTCTAAGATTGACCTCTTGTTCCACTGTGATGTGGAACAATTCCTAAAACTTGACTTTTAAATCCCAACTCTTTAATTATCTTGGGTTTCAATTCTTTGGACAACGATGAATCATGATCATTAGTAAAACAATCAAGTTATAAATGATAGTTTTGAAATATTGTTTTTGAAAATTGGCAACAAATCAACCAAAACTACAAGAATTAACAAATTGAAAACTTGAAACCTTAAATGGTGAAATTAAACATTACTTGCACATTGGATTGAAGGTTGTAAACTTATAGTCATGAAGACTCAATGTGCATTCTGCCATTTTGTAGCTGCACAACAAAAAAACTTATGTTTCCATTGAAATTTAATTGTGAACAATGATTTGAAATTGAATCCCCTCCTCATTAGTCCACATTGCAATCTCATAGGCCATATCTCCCCAAATGTCCAAATTGCATCCAATTCCCAACACCCCATAATCCATAAATCTCAACCTTAAACTATAAGCTCTCAAAATTTATTCAACTATCAAAAACAACATTGCAATTCCCTCACTAATAATGTGTCTCGCCCACAACTATCGTTATCATCGTACATATATCACATAACAAATAAAATCGTGAATGATACACCATATCTAAACTAGATTAGTCTAACTCAACTAAATTAAGCATAATCAATTTAAACTTAATTATATAACTAATCATAAGCACCTAACATATGTAACCTTATTATGCAAAATCTCTTTGCACGTAAAGTGTAGGGAATTTAGGTGTGCATAGATCACATGTTGATGATGGCTTGTCCTCAAAGGGTAGAAGCAGCTATGGCCAAAAGCTCAAGAGGGAAGCTCATGCTCTTGGCCAACTAGCGGCTAAAGGGGAAAAGAAAGTGGCAATGCTGCTGGGGTTTTGGGCTTCAAACTGGTGACGATGTTACCACTTGAGAATAGTAGGATTAGACGACCTGGACAATTGCGACCCTAATTTTATAGTGGGGCTGTTGCGGCCCCTAATCTGGACTCGCGTTTTGTGCAAAATTTCTCCCAAAGAAAATGTCACTGGCCGTTGTACTCCGGTGATGTGTTGATGGGTTTTTTTTCCTCGGAAGTAGGAGTGAGTAGGTATGAATCTTGAGCTGCAAATCTGGAACTGGTAGTTGGAATTGATCAAGTAGACTTTTCTGTGTGGGTCCCGGGGACTGTACAAGCGTCAGATTCTAGCGTACGTTGATTGAGTAGATAAAACCTAAATGTCGATCAACGCCTTTTTGTTGTTGTTCTTCGTCGAACAATGAATGGATATTTCGCAATCTTGTAGGCTTTCTTAGTAGGCGCTCCATGTCAATCTGGAAACAGAAAACCCCAATTTCGGTTTTTCTGGGTACACTTCAATTTCTTTTCCTGAGGAGGTTAGGGTTTTGACAAATTTGTGTGGTGGTCGGTTTCTTTGAAGATACTGCCTTTCTTCTGGTTTGCATCTGGAGTTGTGAATCAAGTTTGTGTTGCAAGTCAGTATTTGGGTGATAAAAAGGTTTGTCTGTGGATCTTGTGAATCATTTCTGTGTACAAATCAGTCTTTGAGTGACAAGATATGTATGTCTCTGGATTGTGAATCAAGTTTGTCTGTATAAAGCAGTCTTTGGGTGACAATATTGTGAATCAAGCTTTTGTGCAAATCAGTCTTTGGGTGACAAAGATATGTCGCTGGATTGTGAATCAAGTTTTGTGCAAATCAGTGTTTGGGTGAAAAGATATGTCTCTGGATTTTGAAAGGAGTTGTGTGCAGATCAGTCTTTGGGTGACAATATCTGTCTGTGGACTGTGAACCAAGTTTGTTTGCAAATCAGTGTTTGGGTGACAAGACATGCCTGTAGATTGTGAATCAAACAGTGTGCAAATCAGTCTCTGGCTGACAGGAGATATATTTTGTATGGTAAGGGGAGTGCTTTCCCTGGCAGGGGTGAGGTAGAGCAGCGAGTGGAGTGGAGCTGTACCTGCTTGTTAGATATGTGTAGAAGAAGGATTTCTTAAATGCACATGATAGCACTACAGGAGTGTGAGCCTTGAGGCAACTTTCTTGAACATTTTATGCATATTCTTGAATGTGGTGCTTGTTAGAATCAAAGATTTTCCAACCAATAGCAGGTTATTGAAGTATGGGTTGTTCAACATCAGAGATGCCGCCCTGTTGTTGAATATCTGAGCATTGGGGTTGAAATTTCGGACCTTCCTCCTGTTGCTCTCTCTGTAGAAGGTGAGTAATTTTTTTCACCGAACCCTTTCTTTGTACAGAAGGAGATTATGTTGTGGAAGATTGGGTTTGAATGCTTGAGCAAATGGCCTTGTCTGATTCTGTGAATATACCTGCCTTCCATGACAAACTTCACCAGTATCTCTGTTGTTCTGATTAGCCTTCTCAAAATTTCTGTTCATGCATGTGTGCTATCATCAGACAAGGAGCAGAAAGATTAATTTCACTTTTGTGGCTACAGATGGCAGCTTCCATTGCCCTGGGACCATTCTAAGGGAGAGATGTGCTGTTGTGAACACTTTGAGCTCAGTCTGAAGAAACCAAGCCCACTTGGCCTATGCTTCTGGTGGGTTTTGCATAATGCAAGTGCAATCCAGGCTTACATCTCAATGTTCAATATTTCTTGATTGTGAGGGTGCTTGTTCAGTTTAAAGCATTGCTCAAATTAGAGGATATCAAGCATAGCAACAGTACCAAGTGCTGATGAAAGTTTATATGGCATTACCAACATCATAATTATGAGATAGATATAGGTGCATCCACCAGGGCATCCAGTTGGCCGACCACAGGTCAACAAAGTTCACTCATGGTCGACTAGGAGCTATATCTATCTTCTGCCCGTGAATGATGTAAATTTGTTCATATGTGTGCAAAAAGGCAGTGGAAAGGGCTTTGAGGAACAGAAGAGGAAGCAATCATCTGCCAATGTCCCCTTCGTTGAGACTGGAAGGGAGGAGAGCTCGAAGGCCTGTGGGATGCAATCGCTATCGCAGTTGTGTATCCTTAGCAATCCCAGCCTCTTGCAGTTCCAACTCCAGTTGCCTGCTGCCCTCCATGAGATGCTTGGCTCTGTTGATTCACATGTGCCAGCCCCTAGTGAGCCAGCAGAGCATGGTCCATCTGATTGGCCCAGCGTTGAACAGATACACAGTCACACTGATCTCTCTCCCTCAGGTGCACTAGTGCAATTGAGAGATTTGCTCTTTGAGTGTGCACAGGCAGTTTCACAGAATGACTGGGGAAAAGCTCAACAACTTCTTGGTGTGTTAGGCACACGATTAACTGCACCTGGAGACTCATTTGAACGTGTTTCTTCTTACTTCACTGCAGCTCTTGCCACACGTATTTCAAGAGCTACAGGCACACAGGTTAGGTCTCTTGAGCTGACTTTGTAGGCACTCACTACAGGATCTGCTCCCATGTTTAGAGCTGAAACATATTTATGAGTCGCTCTGATGGTATGGGCTTCCTGGAGATATTGCAGATCCTTTGGAGATCCTAATTATGTGCTTACCACCTTTGGATTCTGAATTTAGACAGGTTGCACCCAGTCCCAGTGAAACTGAGTTTTTTTATTATTTAGGACAGGGAACATTGAAGAGTTGCTCAGAGATGTGTGATTTGGTGCCTGCAGGTCAGTTTGCCATTGGGGCTGATCCACCCACCTGGGAGTGATGAGGTGCTGGCTGCAAACTTGGCACTGAACCAAGTGACTCCATTCATCCGATTTGCACACCTGACAGCCAACCAAGCATTGCTAGAGGCTCTTGCAGGTGAGTGCTATGTCCATATTGTGGACTTGGACATAGTGCATGGACTGCAATGGCCACCATTCATGCAAGCCCTTGCAGACTTGCGAGCAGATCAGGGGCCAGGCCTTCCACAGCTTCGTATTACGGGCATAGGGAAAGATAGGCAAATTCTTGAGATGACAAGCAGACGCCTTGCTGACTTTGCTCAATCTATTAATCTTCCATTTGAATTCATCCCACTCATTCAAAATCTAGGTTCCTTGAAGCCCAGTATGCTACAGTTGAGGACTGGGGAGGCTCTTGCAGTCAATTGCATGCTTCAGCTCCATGGGCTGCTGGAGGAAGCACCTGTGGCATTGGAATCTTTCTTGGGCATGTTGTACTCTCTTAACCC